>ERZ856578.601-NODE-601-length-73392-cov-9.959790_pt1 | contig 73392 bp, 81 predicted proteins | sample MGYA00514384_ERZ856578 | MGnify/ENA primary metagenome ERZ856578 (study PRJEB29103, sample SAMN06111958) | human gut metagenome | biome: human gut; feature: ankylosing spondylitis patient; material: healthy_person | host: Homo sapiens | place: China:Hangzhou... | reverse complement strand
CTACGGCCTCCGCCGTGCCCGGGCGCCCGCTCCTCTCTATCTTCCGGCAGTGTCCAACTTGTTCTTGCAATTTGCGGAAATCTTTTTTCTTATTTTTCATTGCTTTTTGCGAAAAGACATGCAGCAAACCATAAAAAATTTTCATAGAAGGACACATGATGCTAGACCACGCAAACCTCTTGAGAGGTGCACCGCCCAAGTATAGCATTTCACAAAGCATGGGATATCTCAAAGGCAGAAGCGCATATGTTTTTGTGTAGCGGTTAGAACAAATTTATTTTCGCCCTGCAACTACTATGCTTTTGAAAGCGTTGCTGTACGCTTTTTCAAGTGTAGAATATATACAACACCATTTTTAAGACAGCATAGTATGCAGTACATCCAAAACGACCCTCTACATCTGGGACACATGAGATGTAGGGGATTGTTTTGTGATAGAATTTCAGACCTCAAAAATTGAAAACGGTTTTCAAATTATATTGACAACAAAAACACTTTGTAATAAACTGAAAACAGTTTTCAATTTCAAAGGAGCGGATCCAGTGGCACGCAAAGCACAGTATCAAACCAAACAGATGGCTGAATTACTTGCCTTTCTGAAATCCGTCCCTGGTAGCCATATTACGGTCAATGATATTTGCGACCATTTCAAAAAGGAAGGCATCACAGTGGGAATGACGACGGTGTATCGTCATTTGGAGCGCATGGTAAAGCAAGGCGTGGTTGCAAAATACATCATCGAAGGAAGCAGCAGCGCCTGTTTTGAATATATCGGCGGACAGGATGACTGCGAACCGCCGAGCTGCTACCACTGCAAATGTGAAAAATGCGGCAAGCTGCTCCATGTACAGTGCGGCGAAGTCGCTCATTTGGGACAGCACATGTTGGAGCACCATGGGTTTGAAATGGATTCTCTGCGGACGATATTCTACGGAATTTGCAGCGAGTGCAGGAAAACAGGCTGCTGACGGACAAATCATTTTTGTGAAGGAAGGAAAGTTATGGATAAAAAGGCGCAAAGAATCCTTGCCGGGTTTACCTGTGCTGCCTTTGTTATTGTCGCCTTCTTTTCCCTTCTTTTCATCGCAAAAGAGGCCCATCACGACTGCACAGGAGCGGATTGCCCTGTCTGCGCCTGCATTCATCAGGCCGAACAAACATTAAAACAGATCGGAACCGGCTCGTCTGAAACGGCCGGGGCGTTTGCGCCTCAGTTTCCGCTGGTTGTGGCATTTCTTTGCCTTCCTCTGTTTGTACCTGTCGCTTCCCTTATCAGCCAGAAAGTAAGAATGAACAATTAAATAGAATCCTTTGATACAAGGGAATACTATGCCCATTTTCCAATCGGGGAGGTTATCCCTTGTATTTTTGCACCCATTTTTAAGCAAATACGCGAATTTACGGAGGATTCAATTTTATGAAAAAATATATTTCAATTCTGTTGGCGGCGGTACTGGCTCTTGCCTGCCTGTCCGCCTGCGGCACTTCCGATAAACCGGCAGATGCCGATAATTCGGAGAAGCTGTCTGTTGTAACTACGATTTTCCCCCAATATGATTTTACCCGCCAGATTGTAGGCGACAAGGCAGACGTTACGATGCTGTTGAAGCCCGGCGCGGAAAGCCATTCCTATGAGCCGACCCCGCAGGATATTAAGACGATTCAGAACTGCGATTTGTTCATCTACACCGGAGGCGAGAATGATGTATGGGTGGACGATATTCTGAACTCTATGGGCGATCAGAGGCCGGACACCCTGCGTCTGATTGATTGTGTCCCCACCGTCAACGAAGAAATCGTTGAAGGGATGGAGCACGAGCATGACCACGACCATGGGGAAATTGTGGAAAGCGAAATAAAAGACCGCCCGCTTTCTGATTTTGCCGGAGATTTTCAATCGGTGCTTCCCTACTTTGAGGATGGAACGCTGGACGAGTATATCACAGAAGAAGCCGAAGAAAATGAGAAATCCTTTGATGAAATGAAGCAGGAGTTTTTGGAAAAGAGGAAATCCGATTACAATACGCTTTCCATTGAGGGGAACAGCGTTTCTTTCCACACGCCCTCCGGGACTGTATCTGCGGAGTATGAATATCAGGGGTTTCAGACGATAAAAGACGACGATGGAGATATTACCAGCGTGTGGTATACATTCCAAGCCAAAACGCCTGATTCAGGAGCGCCGGTTTATCTGGCCTTTAACGACCATGGCACCGGCGCAGGCAGCCATGAAGAAGAACACGAGGAAGAAATCGCTCATTTCCATCTGCGCTATGGTAATGAAAGCGTGGAAGCTCTCATGGGTGTGGAAAATTGGGCCCCCACGTTTTACGCTGCTGACGCTGCGGCAGACGAGATCAAAGAAGCCCTGGCAGGACACTCCCACGAGCATGAGGAGGAACCCGACGAACATGTGTGGACTTCTCCGAAAAATGCGATTGAAATTGTAGACAAGATCACTTCTCTTATCTGCGGAAAAGATCCGAAAAACGACGATTCCTATGAAAAGAACAGCGCCGATTACAAAGAGCAGTTGGAACAGCTGGACGCTTCTTTCCGCGAAGTTGTAGACAGCACTAAACGGAAAACGATTCTGTTTGGCGACCGTTTCCCGTTCCGGTATTTTGCCGACGAGTATGGCCTTAGCTATTACGCCGCCTTTACAGGCTGTTCGACGGAAACCGAAGCCAGCGCCGCAACGGTTGCATTTTTGACCGATAAGGTGAAGGAAGAACAGATTCCAGTTGTCTTTACCATTGAGCTTTCCAACGGAAAAATCGCAGATTCCATCTGCGAGGCTACTGGGGCGAAAAAGATGACCCTGTATTCCTGTCATAATGTGACGAAAGAGCAAATGGAGAACGGGGCTACCTACCTGTCTATGATGACGGAAAATGTAGACAGCCTGCGCGCTGCCTTAAATTAAAATGAGCAGCGGCGGCGCGTGAGTACTGCCGCTGCTGTTTTTTGAATGGAGGTTACAGAAACGCGATGAATTTAATCACATGCAAGAATATATCTTTTGTATATGACGGCGTTCCCGCTGTAAAGGATTTGGATTTTTCAGTAGAGCCGAACGATTATCTTTGCATTGTCGGGGAAAACGGCGCGGGGAAAAGTACGCTGGTAAAGGGGCTATTGCGTTTGAAAAAGCCAGCGTCCGGTACGATTCACATGGGAAACGGGCTTTTGGCAAAAGAAATCGGCTACCTGCCGCAGCAAACAGCGGGACAAAAGGATTTCCCCGCCAGTGTCTATGAAGTCGTCCTTTCCGGCTGCTTAAACCGATTGGGGTTAAAGCCCTTTTATACCAAACGGGAAAAAGAACTTGCAAATGAAAACCTGCAAAAAATGGGAATTACAAAGCTGAAAAACCGCTGCTATCGTGAATTATCCGGCGGCCAGCAGCAAAGGGTTCTGTTGGCCCGCGCTCTATGCGCCACGAAAAAGGTGATTTTATTGGATGAACCTGCCGCCGGGTTAGATCCTGTGGTGACGCAGAACTTATACGAGCTGATCCGGCAAATCAATGAAGATATGGGAATCACCATCATCATGGTTTCCCATGACATCCACGCAGCGGTACAGTACGCAAAACATATTTTGCACCTGTGCCATTCCCAGCTTTTCTTTGGTACAACGGAGGACTATCGGAACAGCGAAGTGGGCAGCCGTTTTATAGGGGGTGTTTCCCATGCTTGACTTGCTGAAAGAGATGTTTTCCTACCCCTTTATGGTTCGCGCAATCCTCGTGGGAACCATTGTGGCCCTTTGTTCCTCTCTGCTGGGGGTAAGCCTTGTCCTAAAGCGGTACTCCATGATCGGGGACGGGCTTTCCCATGTTGGCTTCGGTGCGCTGGCTTTAGCGACGGCACTGAATATGGCCCCGCTGACGATTTCCATTCCCATTGTGGTATTGGCGGCCTTTCTGCTGCTGCGGATCAACGAAAGCAGCAGGATTAAAGGCGACGCGGCGATCGCTCTAATTTCCACCGGTGCATTGGCCATAGGGGTGATGGTCATCTCTTTAACCACAGGAATGAATACGGATGTGTGCAACTATCTGTTCGGAAGCATTCTGAGCATGTCGCAAAGTGATGTGAATTTAAGTGTAGTTCTATCCGTTATTGTATTAGTGCTGTTCATTCTATTCTATAACCGTATTTTCTCCGTTACGTTTGACGAATCTTTTGCGAAAGCGACAGGCACGAACGCGGGGCTATATAACACGCTGATTGCCCTGCTGACAGCCTTGATGATTGTTTTGGGGATGCGGATGATGGGCGCTCTTTTGATCACCAGCCTGATTGTGTTTCCCGCGCTGACCTCTATGCGGTTATGCAAAAAATTCAAAGCTGTGATTATCAATTCGGCTATCATATCCGTGATATGCTTATGGGCAGGACTGACATTTTCCTATGTATACGCAACGCCTACGGGAGCCAGCATTGTCCTATGTAATATCATTGTCTTTTTCCTCTACTGGGTCATACAAACCGTGAAAGGGGTGATTGGCCGTGCGTAAAATATGGAACAGGATTGTTCCTGCTTTATTGCTCTGCATGCTGCTGTCCGCTTGCGGCAATGGCGGCGGTAAAACAGGGTTCAATGTTACACCTCCCGATTCAAACAGTCCGGAGTCTTCCTTAAATGTTGAATCTGCCGCTCCAGAAACCAAAGCCCTTGAAGAGCCTTCTTCCAGTGTGCCGGCAAGCCGCCCTCCTACGCTTGGCAGCGATTCTCCCAACACACCGGTTACAGACACAACAGGTGAATCGGCTGAGGGCGATGTGTTGGAAATCGGGGAAAAGATGTTTTTAACACAGATCAGCGATATGTACTGCAATTTTGATCGCTATAAGGATAAAACGATCATCGTGGAAGGAATGTATGCACAGTTTTATTCATGGGACGGCAGTGAAACTGCTCCGGTTGTATACCGAAACGGCCCCGGCTGCTGTGGAAATGACGGCTGGGGAGGTTTCCTGCTAAAATACGACGGGGAATTTCCCAATGAGAACGACTGGATTAGAGTAACAGGCCACCCAGAATTGGTTACAGAAGGATATTACACCAATTTATACCTTAATGTCGCTTCTCTTGAAGTAAAAGCGGAACGTGGAACAGAATTTGTTACACAATAATCACATGATCATTGAACTAGTACTTTTAAAATTTTTCCCGCAGTTCGTACAAAAGGATGGGAATCGTAGATGATAGGATAACGGCAGAGAGCGTCATAGCACAATCGATTAGAACTGCAAAAAAATTGTGCTGGACGCAAAGAGCGCTGTTGAGAAAATCGTCAAAAAGGCCAACGAGAAGTCTGAAGGAACGTAAAATGGACAACTTGCTTTGCTTGTAGGATATGTACATATGCAAGAACACAAGGCGGCCGATTATAACCTGTCGCCTTGTGCTCTTGCATTCCTAAATTGTGGTATATAAAAAACGGACACTTTAATTTCTCTCCCCCCCGGAGAGGCCGGGAGCGCCAGCTTCGCCGGACGTGTCAGGCTGTGCAAAAAAGAACGACTCAATCCAATTCTATAGATAGTGCGACCTGTCGGATATTCCTTGAATCTAAAAGAAAGGTTGTCTCCAGAAGCCGTTCGCCTAACACGGAAAACACGATGATGAAGGACTAAGGTTATCAAACAGCCATAAAGAGGGCCCGAGCACGATGCATTTACAAACGCGCTCGGGCGGTTTTGTATGAGCTGTTATATTTTACCATAATCCGAAAAATAATATAATTCTTCTTTCTCTCAATCACAAAAGTGCAGCAGAGTCAATGCCCCGTAATATATCGGTGAATTGTTTCCAGCAGAATGTCCGTGACCATGTCCGATTTTTCGCTGAACCAGTATTGTGCCGTTTCTCCTGATGAGACGGGCATATACGACAGATAGGTCAGCGCTGACAAGTTGCTGACAATTTGAGGGTCCCGTTCAGATGGCGATGAACCCATTAATTTAATGATCCGCGCAAAAAAGTCCTCTTCGAACTTCCGAAACTGCTGCCACTGCTCCTTGCTAACTTTTTGGTTGATATAAAACATATCCTCATAATTGGCAAATTTGAGCTTTCGGTACAATTGGCGATGGAGCACGCTCAACTCTGAAGGCGTTGCTCCTTGCTGACTGGCGTCCAACAGGGCTTGAAATATCTGCTCCATTTGCCACATTACGGCTTTTAGGAAGAAATCCTCTTTCGATTCAAATAATAAATAAAAATAACCTTTTGATCCTCCGGTCAGCTTGATCAATTCATCTACAGTTACATTTTTATATCCTCGTTCCATAATTAAGGCCAATCCACGGTCAAAGAGCAGCTGCTTGTGCGACAACTTTTCTGATTCGGAAAAAATCTTTGGCACCCTTATCACCACCTTTAAAAGTTTAAGATGAGTTATATTATAGATATTTTTACACGAAAAGTATAGACTTTTTTGGGCACACGAGCTATAATGACTAAATAATAGAATCAGTCAAATAAAAACGCCCTAAGGCGCTTATTTTAAATGTTGTTTTTGACTTGTTTTTATTTTTAGTCAAAAACTACAAACAAATTATAAGTAACTTCCTCATCTATATAAGAAAGGAAATGAATCAAAATGCAATTGAAAATCACTACAGATTATGCGATTCGTATGATTCTCTATTTGGCACAAAATGAGTCAGTCATTGTATCCGCTACGGAAATTGCTCAAGCAATGAAGATTCCGCACTCCTACTTAATTCAAATCGGAGCTGTTTTGAAAAAATCCGGGCTTATACAAGCACATTCTGGACGGCTTGGAGGATATTCACTTGCAGAGCCATCAGACACCATTACACTGTATGACATCGTCGCTGTAATGGAGAGTACTACTCTCATCAACCGCTGCCTGGAGAGCGACAGCTATTGCAGCCGATCCGCCGCTGAATTTTGTCCCGTCCGAAAAAGCTATTGCCTGCTGCAACAACATATAAATAATTTTTTACAGTATCTGACTATTGCAGAACTTTTGAAAAATCATATTTCACACGAAGGTCCTCCCCCATCCTCCGCGCGGGCACCGCAGGCTGCCGAGCTTTCGTCTGCTTTTTTAATTGCTGAAAAAAGATCATAACAGCATTGTTTGACTGGAGGCTTGTCATATGAAAAAGGTAGAGAATTATTTAGAAACGTTAAAGCTAAAAAAATGCTTGTTTGGAGGAATTGCCCCGAAGCAGATTGAAATTGTGATTCAAGAAATCTGTATGCTGTACGATTTGGAACTGTATAACAAAAACAACGAGTTAGAGCAAGAGCGCAAAAAAAATGAACAGCAGGACATCAGGATGGAAAAAGTAGCAGAATACGTTCGGCAAGTGTTGGAAACACTCCGGTCTCAAATTCAGGAAACAAACCATCAATTAAATCAGAGCAGTTCTGCCTATAGTGTTTTAGGCCGAAAGATGGAAGAAATGGAACTGCTATTTGCTTCCTCAGCATATCAAAGATCACATGTTTTCAAATGTCGGAGGCGCAAAAAACGTGTTGTTCTCAGGAAGGGGGCATCAGAGTGAGTTCTATATGTTTTCATTCGCAAGCGGCCACATGGCCGTAGTATTTCTTGGCTGTGACCCAGCGATTTACTAAAGGAGGAATAAAAAACATGTATAAAAGAAAACGATTGGCTTTTTTGTGCTTGGGTATGGTGTTCGCTTTCTTAGTGAACAGCGTCCCCGGATACGCTGCGGAGGGCATAGACAGTCTGCCTGTTGCTGGAACTGTATCAATAGACAATAGTGTTCCAGCAGACCCCTCTTCAATATCAGAAGCTGCTTTTGATACTGACTTGCCGGACAGTCGGTCATCCGCACCAGAAAGCGAGTCTACTTCAGTACCCGCAGATATTTCGAACGAAACCAAACCGGATGACGTAATAGATCCTGCATCATCTACCTCTCGTGTGGAAGCAGAAACCGTCACGGAGCCAATCGAAGGAAGCGAAACGGGCACAGACAGTGAAACCCTTCTTCCAGCAGAAATTGAGCTTAAAAAAATAGCGCCTGTGGATGAATCTCCTTCAGAGACTGCCGCAAGAAGCGCCGATGTAGGGGACATCCCTATTGATGAGCAACACTTCCCCGGTAAAGTGTTCCGGGAATGGTTGTTGGGAAAGCGAGAAGGAGATCCAGCTAATCCCAACGTGTTCGGATCAGACGACGGCGTTTTAACGGAATCAGAACGGGCCGCCGTAAAGGAACTCCGCTTCCATTACAGTACTCAGTCTGGTCCTCTGCCCCCGGCGGAGGGGCTGGATTTAACAGGCATTGAATATTTCCCCAACCTAACAATGCTATCCGTTCAAAATGTTGAAATCACCAAAGACCTCGACGTGAGTCAAAACACGAAGCTCAAAACCCTCTCTCTTGCTTTAACCGGAATCAAAGGTACGGTAGATGTAAGCAGTCTGCCTGATTTGGAAGTATTAATTCTTTCTCGCAATGAAATCACTTCGTTGGATGTCAGCCATAATCCTAAACTAAAAAATTTGGGCGTATCCATGCTTGAAAAAGATGGCCTAACCGGGAAACTTACAGAACTGGATTTGAGTAACAACCCGGCTTTGACATATATAGATATTGACGGAAACAAATTGTCATCATTAGATTTGAGCAATAACAAAGAGCTTACCACTATCGACGTTGACAACAACGAACTGCAGGCTTTAGATGTGAGCATGCTTCCAAAGTTAGAATATCTGTATGCTGAATCAAACGCGCTCCGGAAAATTGATGTTACGAAAAATCCTGCGCTCATCAGACTGTACGTCAGCGGAAATGCCGGCATCACTTCGATGGATATGAGTAATAATCCAAATTTGAAAGAGCTTGGAGTACAACAAACTACCCTTTTCTTTTTAGATGTAAAGAATAATCCTAATCTTGAGATCTTGCATGTTGGCAACAATCCATTGCTAGGGTTTGAGATTCCCGATGGGGGCGGCTCTCTCCCTATCCTGTATTATAATTTTTTGCGGGCAATTACAGTAAAAGCAACACCGGAAGGCACTTTTGACTTGGGGCAGTTGGTTCCCGAGCTTGATTCCAGCCGTATCTCTGATTTGAAAGGTGCTGACAGAATTGAAGGGACAACACTGTATGGCTTAAAGGACGGAGTCGATGTCACCTATTATTACCGTATAGGAACAATGAAAGATGGCAGAAAACCCAATATGCTCGCCCGAATCCATATTGTCCAAGATCCTTTGCCTGTGGGCGAGGCAGAGTTGAATGTCCATGTCTTGAACAGTACAGCAACACCGGAAATGCTGAAACAGATGAATCCCATACTGATAGCGGCCGACGGCACCCAATATCAGCCTAATGAAATAGCAAATGGCTTTAGAGCCAGGTTCCAGGATATTCCGGAAGGTGATTATACTGTGAAATTCACCTATCCCAGCGGATATCGTTTCAAGGCAGGAACTACTGTCTCTAATTATCCTTATCTGGATACCGGGTCTACGGTACATGTCACCGCCGGGAATGTCATGAATAATTTCTATACCCGTTTGAGCGGTGCATATTCTATTTTCTATGATGTCAATGGAGGTGATGCCAATGCCTCCACTACACAAACTGACCTCATTCCAGGTCAATATTCCCTCAACAATGCGCAAAAGCCCACACACAGTGATCAAGCTGGACAAGCTGTCGCCTTTATTGGCTGGACTTCCCAAAAAGACCTCACGGTTTACAGCAAGAGTTCCTCCGGGCTTGATCTGTCCCGTTTGTTGAACAGTGTACAGGTTATCGATAAAGATGTTACAGTTTATGCGCTGTGGGGTCTCGATGAAAATGGGAATGGTGTCGCTGACGTTTTAGAAAACAAAGCGCTTCTTGTATTCCGTGTGGTTAATGGCACATGGGCAGATGGCAGCCATGGCGACAAAACCGTAGTAGTGCTTCTTGAAGATGGTAAAGGCACTCTTTCGAACGCCGATGTGCCCACAGGAATGAAGCCGAATCAAAACTATACAAACGGCCACTGGGATCAGACGCCGGACACAACTGTTGGTTCAATCAGTGGAAACCACGCTTATACATATCTTTATGACACAGCTGCTTCTGTACCATCTACCCCGCAAAATCCATCACCGTCAAAACCAGCCGCTGTTTCTGCATCTACGCCGCAAACAGGAGATCCGTTCAATATTGTTCTTCTGCTGGGGCTTCTCTTGGCCAGTTGTACAGGACTGCTTTTGACCATCGTTATTAGGCTTCGAAAAAACAAATACAATTAAAAAAATACTGCTGAACGCCAGAAGAGACGGCAAGCATTTGCCGCCTCTTTCAAAAGGAGAAATCAGATATGCAACGCAGAAGCGGCAAAAAACTCAGGACTCGTAGCCCGACATTGACTGCTTTAACTGTTTTTTTCTTAACACTGATTTCTATTTCCCTAGCTTCTCTTCTTTTTTACTCTTTGATGATGAATACCGCAAGAACAGAATTCAAACAAATGGCTCAAATTGTCTCAAATGCAACTATTTCGTCCGAAAAAGATCAGCTATTGGATGTTTACGCAGAATTTCATAAGCAAAATTCAGATTTTGTAGGTTGGATTTCTTTAGAAGGAACCTCTCTGGATTATCCCATCATGCAAACTATAGATGCACCGGAGTATTATCTTCGGCGTGACTTCAATAAAAACTATTCTTTAGCTGGCACACCATTTTTGGATGCACGAAGCGATATGGAAAATGGGAACAGTTTAATCGTTTACGGCCATAATATGAATGACGGAAGTATGTTTGCAGTATTGCAAAACTATTTGAAAGAAGGTTTTCTAGAACAACATCCCGCGTTTGAATGCGACAGCCTATTGCAGAAACGTCATTTTCAAATCTTTGCAGTTCTGCACTTTAAAGACTCTCCCGAAAATGCCAGTTCATATTACGCCTTTCCTTTGGATGAAACGTCTTTTAGCCAATGTGTTGAACGAATCCAGGCAGATGCACTATATGAAACTCCTTCAATAGTTACATGGGGTGATCAGCTTTTGCTCCTGTCTACTTGTGATCAAAACGATGCAGAGTCCCGAATTCTAATTGCATGTTACAGAGAAAAGCAAGATTTATGACATTATAGAAAGGGTGTTTATATTTGGATAAGAATGAACTGATTGAGAAAATTGCAGGCAATACAGGTCTGACAAAAAAAGATGTTGGTATTGTAATCAACACTTTTATCGTAACAGTCACCAAAGCCTTAGTTGAAGGCTCAAAAGTGCAATTATTAGGTTTTGGAGTTTTTGGAACGCGCGAAAGAAACGCCAGAAAAGTCCGTAATCCCCGCACGGGAGAGAGTATAGATCTTGCAGCTTCCACTGTTCCCTATTTCAAGCCCGGAAGAATTTTAAGAGACGTTGTAAAATCCATAAATCATCCCATATAAAAAAAGCTTGCATACAATAAATATCCCCCGGATCCCCCGGCAAAGCCGGGGGTTTTTCATATGTGGGCATAGCTCTAGAATACTAGCGTGCGCGTCACGTCACACAAGTACAGTCTGCCAGCCGCGAAGGTTCTGTTACTTGTCGCCCGTAAACGGGCTTTTTAGAAGTTCAGCATGGTCAGTTGCTCTCCTGCTTTGTCTTGCTCATACTGGCGTTAAATATACTCCTGTATCTTCTTTGCATTTTTTCCTGCTGTGTCCACGTGGTACCCTCAGCACCAGAATTCCCGATTTCGGTATTTGTATTTCAGTTCCGGAAACTTCTCGTAAGCATCAGGCGGCTCTTTCCTTTCAGGATCCCCATGAACCTCGATACGCTATCTTTGGCGGCATCTCCATCAGCATGTGGATGTGGTCTGGGCACATCTCCGCTTCGATGCTCTTGATCCCTTTCCAATTGCACAGCGCCCTCAGGATGCTCCCGATTTCTCTTCTTTTCTCACCAAAGAACACTTTCCGCCTGTATTTCGAAGCGAACACCACACATTTGTAATTCCAACTGCTATGCGATAAACTATTTACGTCGTTCATTTTTGAATGACCTCCCTTTGCTTGTTGTGCTGTCGGCAGACCGCACTTCCAGTATAACAAAGGGAGTTTTTCTTTTTTCATTATCGACATCAGTCTTCTTTTGAATCTCTCGCCTTGCGAATGGTTTTCGGCTTGCAAATCACTTAATTGCTTTGCAAATTCATTACACGCAGTGTGACGGATTCTCGTCGAAAACCAAAAATATTTTTTGATATCTATGAAAAACGGGCTTTTAGGAATTATTCCTAAAAAGCCCGTTTTCCCTTGATTTTATGCGACAAAATCGACTGACATCTTTTTTGTCACATGAACTTGGTGGGGCCTCAGGGACTCGAACCCTATTAAAATGGCTCTAGAATCAGGAAAATCGGTGCTACTGTGACACCACTGTGCCAATGTTCAAAAGTCGGCGGCATTCAAAGCTGCGGCAGCCTCCATTCGTTTCTTGTCCCGAAGCTCGGCGTATATATCCATCGTAGTCGAAAGTTGGGCGTGCCCGAGCAGCCCTTGCGCCGTCTTTTCTGGGAGATCGGCCTCAAAGCACAACGTGGCAAATGCGTGCCGGAGTTGGTGTGGAGTGACATCAATGCCGGTCCGGCTACGATATCTGGAAAGCAGACACCCCAGCTTTTTATATGTCATAGGAGCATCCGCCCCAAAGACAAAGCAATTATCTGCTTTCCGGTGAGGTTCTAAAACATCTCTCAAACGGTCGAGATAAATCACATCACGCTTCCCCGCTTCTGTTTTAGGCTCCTTGAAATTCCCATTGTTTTTTCCGGCATAGTATAACGACCGCCAAACATGGATGATACCCGCTTCTTCATCTATATCCTTCCATTGCAGCGCCAGCGCCTCACCGCGACGTAAGCCGGTATACAACAGAAAATAGAAAAACAAGCCGTCGGGTGTATCCGCATTTTCTTTTATGATAGCAATTTCTTCTGCGGTCTGCATTGTACGCTTTGCTCTTGGCAACCCATCCGGAACATGGACCAGCGTCGCGGGATTTGCCAAGAGATTATAATGCTCACACGCCCATGCAAAAATCTCAGTAATTACGATAAGATGGTTTGCCACGGTCTTTCGGGCGTATCCCCTATTTCCCAACCAATCCAACCATGCGCGCACTTGCGTAGTGGTAATGTCTTTTATAGGCGTGACACCGAAGCGTTCCACGGCCCGGCGCTTTGCCACGCGGTATCCTCCCACAGTGTTGGGAGACAGCCGCGATTCCTTATACTCCCACCACTCGTCTGCCATTTCTTCGAAGCTGGGGCCGCTTTCAGCCCTTTGTTGGTAAGCCACCATCTTCTGTACTATTTCCCTCTCCGTCTTTCCCCGAAAAGCGACGCGCTTGCCGTTGATGGTGACTTTCTTCTCGTACAGGCCGTCCGGCCTCTGATAGATTTTCTTCTTCGCCAACTAAAAAAACCTCCTTGTGATGCACTTTGACAAGCCTACACAAAGAGGTGTATAATCATGCTGTTGGGGCAGATTTTACACCTTCCTGTGTAAACTGTTCTATATAAACGCTTCGGTGTTCCAGCACCGGGGCGTTTTTTTATTTCTGCGCCCTGGGCTTCGGCTCGGGGCGTTTTTTCTTTTGCTCACTTTTGAGCGAAAGTCTTGGCAGTCAAACTCCGATATGATTTTTTGAGTTTAGGCAGCTGTCAAGATTCCCTTGACAGCTGAATTTTATTTTTTATCGCCAGCGCACTTCATTCAAATACATCTCCGCAACTTCGCGGCGGACGCCAATGCGCGTTGCAAGGTCGTCCATTGTTTCGCCTTCAAACAGAACATCATCCGGCCAAGGGGCCAAAAGGCACGTAGCAAACAGGTCGGCTTCATCTTCGTAGCGTGACGTCTTGAGCAAAGTGCAGCGGTCAAGAAAAATGCGATTCGTGCCCTTATGTAAAAGATGGTGCCCCAGCTCGTGGGCAAGCACAAAAGTCCTAGTGCGCTCGTCAAGATTGGAATCGACAAACACAATCGTGTGGCTCTCTATTCGCTTATAGATGCCCCGAATACCGCTCATTGACAGAAAGAACAGTTTGACTTTCAGCAGTTCCAAAATACTTTCCGGGTCATTGGTGCCATATTTGCGAATGACAGCACGGGCGCGATTCAACATCTGCATGTGCTATCCTCCTTCTGCACACTCAGTCTTTTTTCTTTTTATTCTTATACGGATTATACTTTTCGCGGTTCACCTTACGGGCATATTCAAGGCCCATTGCAAGAGCATTGCGGATGCTCTCTTTTGCCTCTTCGCTCGCAGGATCGCCGTCAAACATCAGATCGCCGCTTTCTTCAAGCTCATCCATCATCTTTTCCAATTTTCGCGCTATATCTTTTTGTTCTTTAATACTAAGCCCGTTCCGGCTCTCCGGGGCGGGCTTTTCTTCGTTTCCGAGAAGATCGTCTATTGATACATCGAAATACACAGCAATCTTAGACAAAGTGTCACCAGATGGGGTTGCTCCGGTTTTTTTCCATTTTGTGGCAGTAGCATTGCTTAGCCCCATTTCGGTCGCTGCTCGATTACAGCTTACGCCTTTTTCATCGCATAGCCGCTTAAATACGTCATAAAACACAAGGCTTACGCTCCTTTTTTGTGCAAAGCGTAGAACCTAACCGAATTTAGAAAACACTATTGATTTACTAACCAAAATCAGGTATTATAATCATGCGGCCTGACAAAAGTTAGAACAAAGGCGCATCTAAAACGGCATAGGTTTTTCGCGATTAATATGAGTTGCAACATTATATTATCGCAAAACCTAACCAAAGTCAACATTATGAGCTAAAGGGGGTTAGATTTGTATGCCTGCACAATGGACAGGAGAGCTCGTGGGCAGAATGCACAACGCTGGAATTTCCAAGAAACGGCTTGCAGCATTCATGGGGAAAAATGAAAAATATGTATCCCAAGTTCTGAATGGGCACTGCGAACCAAAACATGCCGAACAAGAGTACAACGCCGCGCTCGATGAGCTAATCGCAGAGAAGTCTGCACAATCAGAATAGCAGGAAATATGTACCATAAAGCGGACAGAAAGGAGATTGTCATGTCATACTATTGCAAAAAGTGTGGTGCCGTCGTAGTGGGAAAATTTTGCTCCTGCTGCGGGCAAAAAGTCAAAACAGCCTTCGAAGAGTTTATTTCCGCAAAGAACAGGCAAAGAAGAGCATTTCGACACTGGGCGGAACAAAAAGATTTTAACCGGTATGGATGTATTCCGCTTCAGGTCGCAAGCCTTGCCGAAAACATTGCGGAAAAACGGAACTTCCCTCGCATTACGCCGGAAGATTTTGAACGCATCGGAGAAGGCCGTTATTGGCGCTCTCTGGTTTCTTTCAATGATGAAATGCGAGAAATCTACTTCAAGTTAATGGAGACAATATTTCTGGGTTATTTAAGGACAGAGATGCTTTAAAACGAACAGAAAGGAGGCAACACAATGGCACGCGAGGCCCCAGGATATCGTGACCAGCTTGAGAGCATCATCACGGCGTTTCCCAAAGGCGAAAGACTGACAGTGGCGGACGTTGCGCATTATACAGGCTGGTCTCGCCGCGTCGTATCAAGGATTTTCCCTTTTAAAGAGCTTGATGGAATTAAGTTTATTACGCGCACCACACTTGCACGATTACTTTCATAGGAGGGACCACGCATGGAAATTGAGATCAAAGTGAGCATCACGCCCCAGCAGTACATACGGCTGGACAACATGGCCCGCAGGATGCGCCGCCCGATGGACAAGGCGCTCGGCTGGATGGTGACACACCACATGGACAGCATCCTCGAAAACACGCACATCTCAGCGCCGGCAGGGCCGAAACCAATCGACTGGGGTGCGATCGAATGACGGGCCTTGCATGCATCTGCTTCGGGTTCGTACTCGGAACAGCTTTCACGGCGGTCTGCCTTCTGGCGGACAAAAAGAAAGCGCCTGCCCGATCTTGCACATCGGACAAGCGCAACCCCAAAGGGTAGCCCACAAGCTACCTTCAATATAACAGTTTTGGAGGAAAAAAGCAAATGAATACGAATTTTACGCTTGACGTCAACATCCATCTGCCGGCTGCGGTGCTGGACCTTTTGGAACGTCTGTCAACGGGACAGGCTATGTCCGGCCCCGCAGTTCAGGCGGCGCCTGTTCCGGCTCCGGCGGCGCAGCCGTCCCCCGCTCTGGCGCCTGTCACACCTGTGCCCGTGGCTCAACCCGCTGCGGCTCCCGCGCCCGTGGCTCAACCCGCTGCGGCTCCCGCGCCCGTGGCCCAGCCTGCCCCCGCGCCCGTGGCCCAGCCTGCCCCCGCGCCGGCGCCTGCGGCCGCACCTACGACAGCAAGGGCGTTCCGGTTTGAGGACATCCAGCTGGCGGCGACCTCTCTTTGCGACACAGGCAAGCGCGCGGAGGTTCTGGAGCTGCTTACGAAGTACGGCATCCAGGCATTGAGCGCGCTGCCCGCCGAACAGTACGGCGCTTTTGCCACCGAGCTGCGCGGACTGGGGGCGAAGATCTGATGGCTGATAAATTCAAGATCCGTCCGCCCTACCCCGATCCTACCGAGAACAAACAGCCTGTCATACGGGTGGGGCAGGAGTATTACCGGTGGCTGGCGATACAGAAAATCAAAAACGGCGGTCTGCCTATTGGCGCCATCGTAGAGCAGTGCATTGATTTCTGCCGCGAACACATGGAGGGCGAACAACATGCCAACACCTGAGAAGCACGCGCTGCTGTCCGCATCCAGCGCGGAACGGTGGCTGAACTGCACACCGTCCGCACGGCTGGCCGAGGACATGCCGGATAAAAGCACCCAGTACACCGAGGCCGGGCGGCTGGCCCATGCCATCGCGGAGCTGAAGCTGCGCAAGCAGTATCTTGAAGCAATGGGGCCGAGAAAGTTCACCACCGCCCTGAACAAACTGAAAGCAGACCCGCACTTCGAGCCCGAAATGCTGTCCGCCACGGACGAATATATGGACTTCATCAACGAAACTTTCCTCGCATTCCCCGCGCGGCCGTACATAACCGCCGAGCAGCAGGTGGATTTCAGCGAATATGTGCCGGAGGGATTCGGCACGGCGGACTGCATCGTGATCGGCGGCGGCGTGCTGCACATCGTTGATTACAAGAACGGCGCCGGCAAGCCCGTGGAAGCAGAGCGCAACCCGCAGATGATGCTGTACGCCCTGGGCGCGGCGTCCCGCTATTGTCTGATGTACGACATCCAGACCGTGCGCATGACCATCGTGCAGCCCCATGCGGGCGGCGTGAAGACCTGGGAGACCAGCTATGCGGAACTGCTGGACTGGGGCGCCAATACCGTGCGGCCGCAGGCGGAAAAAGCATACAGAGGCGAAGGCGAACAGGTCCCGGGCAGCTGGTGCCAGTTCTGCAAATTGAAAGGCAGCTGCCGGGCCCGGGGGCAGCATTTGGCCCTTGAGGCGTTCGGCCAAAAACCCGCGCCAACGTACAGCGACGAAGAGATCGGCGGCATCCTGCGCCGGGCACAGGGGCTGGCGGCATGGGTAAAGGACCTGGAAGAATATGCGCTGTCCCAGGTTCTTGCGGGCCGGGCCATCCCCGGCTGGAAGGCCGTGGCTGGGCGCAGCGTCCGAAAATTCGACGACATGGAAAAGGCATTTGCGGATATCAAAGCGGCCGGCTATGAGGAAGCGCTGCTGTACGAGCGCAGGCCGTTGACGTTGGCAGCCATTGAAAAAGTTTTAGGAAAAAAGGCGTTCCAGGACGCCGCCGGCGCGCATGTGGTGACCCCTCCGGGAGCGCCCACGCTTGTGCCGGATACCGACCGCCGCCCCGCGCTCAACGCGGCAGAAGAAGCTTTTAAAAATCAACAATAAAAGGAGTATGACGTTATGAACACGAACCCCTGCACACTCACCACCGGAGAAGTCCGTTTTTCCTACCTGCATGTTTTTCAGCCCTATGCACAGCAGCAAGGCGCCGAACCAAAGTACAGCGCGACGCTGCTCATCCCGAAAACCGACGTTGCGACAAAGGGCCTGATCGACGCGGCCATCAACGCCGCGACCAACAACGGCGTGAGCAGTAAATGGAACGGCATCCGCCCGCCCCAGCTGTTCATCTGCGTGCACGACGGCGACGGCGGCCGCCCCAGCGACGGCATGCCTTTCGGCGACGAGTGCAAAGGCCATTGGGTGTTGACCGCCAGCAACAAAAACGCCCCCTTCGTGGTGGACGCCAACGTGCAGCCCATCCTGCAGCAGAATGAAGTGTACAGCGGTATGTACGGCCGCGCAAGCATCACGCTCTTTCCGTATTCCAGCAACGGCAGAAAGGGCGTCGGCTGCGCGCTGAACGGCATCCAGAAGCTTCGCGACGGCGAGGCACTGAGCGGCCGCGTGAGCGCGGAGGATGCGTTCGGCACACCCGCGCCCGGCACGCCCGCATACGGCGTGGTGCCGCCGCAGGCTCCGGTTTACGCCCCGCAGCCGCAGGCGCCGGCCTATCCGGCCTACGCTCAGCAGCCTGCCGCCGTACCCGCCGGCTACCCGCAGCAGCCCGCGGGGCCGCAGATCGACCCCATCACCGGCCTGCCTGTGTAAGGGGAGGCCGGACGGTATGCACCATCTCAACATTGACATAGAAACATATTCGTCCGTAGACATCAAAACCGGGGGCCTGTACAAATACGCGCAGGCCCCCGACTTTGAAATACTTCTGTTCGCCTGGTCGCTGGACGGGGGACCCGCTCACGTCGTCGATCTTGCGCAGGGCGAGGCCATCCCCGACAGCATTCTTTCCCTGTTGTTCTGCAAAGACTGCCTGAAGCATGCGTACAACGCCGCATTCGAGTGGTACTGCCTTTGCCGGCATTTCAAGCATCTGCCCTTTGACGCCGGGTGGCTGACGGAATGGCGGGACACGATGCTGCACGGGCTGTACTGCGGGTATACCGCCGGCCTTGCGGCTACAGGCGAGGCGCTGGGCCTGCCGCAGGACAAGCGCAAGCTGTCTGCGGGCAGCGCGCTGATCCGCACATTCTGCGTGCCCCGCAAGCCGACGGCACGAAACCCGAGCACCCGCGTGCGCCCGGCAGCGGAGCCGGAAAAATGGCGCCTGTTCAAGGAGTACAATGCGCAGGATGTGGTGACGGAGCAGGAGATCGAGCGGCGGTTGTCCGTTTGGCCGGTACCCGATGCGGTACAAAAACAATGGGAGACGGATATCCTCATCAACGCGCGCGGCGTGGCGGTGGACCTTGACCTTGTGCACGGTGCGCTCTCCTGCAGCGCATGCGTTACGCAGGAGCTGACACAGGAAGCCGTACAGATATCCGGCCTTGATAACCCCAACAGCGTCGCGCAGCTTTCCCGTTGGCTGGAAGACGAGACGGGCGCGGAGGTGGCCGACCTGCGCAAGGACACGGTGGCCCGGATGCTGGCGGACGGCGCGCCCTCAGAGGCGGTGCAGCGCATGCTGGAGATCCGCCAGGAGCTTGGCAAGACCAGCAACAAAAAGTATGCGGCCATGGACGCCGGTGCGGGCGAAGGCGGACGCGTGCGCGGCCTGCTGCAGTTCTACGGTGCGAACCGCACGGGGCGGTGGGCCGGCCGGCTGGTGCAGGTGCAGAATCTTCCCCGGACGCATCTTCCCGGCATCGAGCTCGCCCGCGAACGTGTAAAGGCCGAAGACGTGGACACGCTGCGCATGCTGTACGGCAGCGTGCCCGATACGCTGTCGCAGCTGATCCGCACGGCGCTGGTGCCCGCCCCCGGGCACCGGTTCGTTGACGCCGACTTTTCCGCCATCGAGGCCCGTGTCATTGCATGGCTGTCCGGTGAGGAATGGGTGCTGGACGTGTTCCGCACCCACGGCAAGATCTACGAGGCCACCGCGTCGCAGATGTTCGGCGTTCCGCTGGAGCGCATCAAAAAGGGCAACCCCGAGTACGACCTGCGCCAGAAAGGCAAGGTCGCCACGCTGGCGATGGGATACCAGGGCGGCGTGGGGGCGCTCATCAACGCGCGCAAAACCTATCACATCCCTGAAAGCGAACTGCCTGACGAAGAACTGCCCGGTATCGTGCAGCGCTGGCGGCAGGCAAACCGGCGCATCGTGGCTTTCTGGTACGCGGTGGAGGCCGCTGCAACTGATGTGGTCCGCACCGGACGGCCGCAGGCCGTGGGGCGCCTGCTCTTTGCACTGCAGGGCGATGCGGATACCGGGCAGTGGTTTTTAACGGTAACGCTGCCCAGCGGGCGCGTGCTGTTCTACGCAAAGCCGTTCCTTGCACAAAATGCCAAAGGATTCGAACAGCTGCACTACTACGGAATGAACCAGACCTCAAAGAAATGGGGCGTGCAGGAGACCTACGGCGGCAAGCTGGTGGAGAACATCACCCAGGCCGTGGCGCGGGATTGCCTGGCGGAGAACATCGAGCGGCTGGAAGCGGCGGGATACCCTGTGGTATTCCATGTGCACGATGAAGTTGTGATCGAGACAGAAACAGAACACGCAGACCTTTCAGCGGTCTGCGATATCATGGCCCGGCCTATCCCCTGGGCGCCCGATCTTCCATTGAAGGCCGAGGGCTGGACAGGCGGGTTCTACACGAAAGACTAAGGAGGCGCAGCGATATGAAAAAATACCAGGGCCAAACGGTACTTACGATAGAGGACGCTGTTCCGTGCCGGAACGGATGCGGCGCAGAGCCCGTGCTTTGGCGCCGGGGCGCCCGCCGTGCGGTGGTCTGCCCGAGATGCGGAAGCTTTGGGCGCAAATTCGACGAGGGCTCGCTTGCTTTCACGGTGGACGCAGCGGTAAGAAGCTGGAACAGCGGGACGCGGTTGTATGTAGATCTGTGTGACGAAAAGAGGGCAAAACGTGCTGCAAAATGACAGAAAAATAAAGATCAGTTCCGCGGGCAGCCGCCGCGCCGCACGATGGCCCGCGCAGGAACTCTGGATCTCCGAGCTGTATGACCGGCTGCGCGTGCCGGCGCGCGGCACGGAGACCATGGCGGAGTATCTGGCCATGAAGAAGGCCCGGCAGGACGAACTCAAGGACGTGGGCGGCTTCGTAGGCGGCGTGCTGCGCGGCGGAGTGCGTAAGGCCGGGGCCATTGAGGGGCGCGACGTCATAACACTGGACATGGACCATGTGCCGGCGGAGGGCACGGCGAACGTGCTTGCGCGTCTGGACGGGCTGGGCTGCGGGTATGCCGTCTACTCCACCCGCAAGCACAGCCCCGCCGCACCGCGCCTGCGCGCCGTCATCCCTGCCGACCGGACGCTCACGCCGGACGAATACGAGCCCGCAGCACGCAAGCTGGCGCAGCTCATTGACCCCACGCTGGCACTGTTCGACCGGACGACGTTCGAGGCCGTGCGCCTCATGTACTTCCCCAGCTGCTGCGCGGACAGTGAGTATATTTTTCAATGCGCGGACAAGCCGCTGCTTTCGGCAGACGGCATGCTCGCGCTGTACGGGAACTGGGGCGACGTTTCACAGTGGCCCCAGTGCCCCGGGACCGCGGGCCGGACGCCCGGGAAAGCCGCAGGCAAGCAGGAGGCCCCCACGGCCAAGCACGGCGTGATAGGTGCATTCTGCCGCACCTATGACGTATATGCCGCCATGGATAAGTTTATCCCGGGCGTGTACGTCCCTACGGATATCCCGGAGCGGTACACCTATACCGGCGGCAGCACGACGGGCGGCGCCATCATCTACGAGGGCGGGCAGTTCCTCTATTCCCACCACGCCACGGACCCGGCCGGCGGGCAGCTGTGCAACTCGTTTGACCTTGTACGGCTGCACCTTTTTGCCGACCAGGACGACGATGCTGCCCCAGGTACGCCGGTGAACAAGCTGCCCAGCTACACGGCCATGCGCCGCCTTGCGGTGGCGGATGAGAGCGTCACGGCGCTGCTGGATTCAGAGCGTTATGCCGAAGCGGCGGCAGCTTTTGCCACGCCCGCGGGGGAAAGCCCGGAAGAAGCCGCGAACTGGATGCGCGGCCTGAAACGTCATCCCAACACCGGGCGTTACGACAACACCGTGGACAATGTTCTCCTTATCCTGAACAATGACCCGCGGCTCAGGGACCGCATCGCGCTGGACGAATTTGCAAGCCGTGCCGTGGCACGGGGGCCCTTTCCCTGGGACAGCCGTGAAGGACGGCGCATCTGGGGCGACAACGACGACGCGGGTATCCGCTGGTACATCGAAAGGGCCTACGACATCACCGGAAAGGAAAAGGTCATGGACGCTTTGTCGCTCTGTGGCCGCGCACACGCCAGCGACCCGGTGCGCGAATATCTGGAGGGCCTTGTGTGGGACGGAACGCCCCGGCTGGAGACCCTGTACGTGGACTACCTGGGCGCAGACGACAACATATACACCCGCGCAGTGACGCGTAAAGCGTTCTGCGCCGCGGTGGCACGGGCTCTGATGCCCGGCACGAAATTCGACTGCATGACCGTGCTGACAGGCGCGCAGGGCATCGGCAAGAGCACGCTGCTGCGCAAAATGGGCCTCCGCTGGTTCTCGGACAGCCTGAAAACGTTCGAGGGCAAAGAAGCCTGCGAGCTGGTGCAGGGCGTGTGGATCGTCGAAGTGGGCGAGCTGGAAGCCATGAACCGCAGCGAAGTGGGCCGCGTAAAGCAGTTCCTTTCCCAAAACGAGGACATCTTTCGCGTGCCATACGGCCGGCGCACAGATATATACCCGCGCCGGTGCGTATTCTTCGGCACCAGCAACAACAGCGAATATCTGCGCGACGGCACCGGAAGCCGGCGCTTCTGGCCCGTAGACGTGGGCATACACCATCCGACAAAATCCATTTGGGCGGACCTCGGCAACGAAGTGGACCAGTTGTGGGCCGAGGCCGTGCTGCTTTGGCGTTTGGGCGAGCCCCTGTTCATCTCTGACGAGGCCGCCGAACGGGCAAAAGAAGTGCAGGAAGGCCACCGCGAACGCGGCGCCCGTGAGGGCCTGATCCACGATTTTGTGGAGCGTCCGGTGCCGAGGGATTGGATGAAGTGGGATCTTGCCCGGCGGCGCATGTTCTGGGCGGGCGGCATGAAAGGCGACGCGGCGGCAGACCTTGTAGCGCGCAGCCGTGTGTGCCCGCTGGAGGTGTGGTGCGAAGCACTGGACGGCGACCCGAAGAACATCCGGTATCAGGATGTGCGGGAGATCAACGATGTGATCGCCCGTATAGACGGGTGGAAGCGTTCAGAAAAGGCGATGCGGTTCGGGCCATACGGCGTGCAGAAAGGCCTTGCGCGGGAGGCGGCAGAGGACGCCAAGGGGTAGAAAGGTTCCCGCGCAAAGGGCTTTCAGGATGTAACGATTGGCCGTAACAAATGCGTAACAAACGCCTTTTTTGTAACGTTGGCCTGTAACCGATGTAACCTTTTGTAACGTTCAAGGTTACACCGATTTTCCGCAGTGTGAAGCCAAAAACTAGCTATTGTAACTTTGTAACCTTTTTTTCTTAGAGATATATAGATTAGGGGAATTAGAGAATATATGTACATGCCTAAACGCCTAATACGCCTAATACGCGGATGTATACGCGCGTGCGCGCGCGAGTTACACGGGCGGGTTTTCAAGAAAGGAGAGACAGGTTTTGACGGAGAGCCAGATCGAAGCGCGGCTTGTGCGCATGGTAAGCGAGCGCCGGGGGCTGTGCTACAAATTCGTTTCGCCGGGGAACCCCGGCGTACCGGACCGGATCGTACTTGCGCCCGACGGGCGGATCTATTTCATAGAGCTGAAAACAGAGGTGGGCAGCCTGCAGCGCATTCAGGAATACCAGATCGGCGCGCTGCGCAAACGGCACGCAGACGTGCGCGTTTTGAAAGGGCTGAATGCGGTGGAGGCTTTTGTGGATGAGGTGATGCCGGTATGAATTTTGTACCTCATCCTTATCAGGCCTATTGCATCGGACAGATCATTGAGAAGCCGGCGCTGGCCCTTTGGCTGGATATGGGACTGGGCAAAAGCGTTATAACCCTTTCGGCCATCGCACGGCTGCGGTATGACCTGCTGCAGGTAGGCAAGGTGCTTATCGTTGCGCCGAAGAAGGTGGCGGAAGCCACCTGGCAGCAGGAAGCCTGCAAGTGGTCCCACCTGGAGATGCTGCGCGTCTCCACGGTACTGGGCAGCACGCAGAAGCGCATCCGGGCGTTGGCTGAGCCGGCGGACATCTACATCATCAACCGGGACAATGTGGCGTGGCTGGTGGACTATTACCAACACGCATGGCCCTTTGACATGGTGGTGCTGGACGAAAGCAGCAGCTTCAAGAACCAACAGAGCAAGCGGTGGAAGAAACTGAAGGCCGTGCGGCCGCATATCCGGCGCATCGTCGAACTGACGGGCACGCCCGCGCCGCAGGCACTGCTGGACTTGTGGCCGCAGGTCTTCCTGCTGGATGGCGGGCAGCGGCTGGGGCGCACGGTGGGCAGTTTCCGGGAGCAGTATTTTTTGCCCGACAAGCGCAACGCCACGACGGTGTTTACCTACAAGCCCCGGGAGGGCACGGAGCAGGCCGTGCGTGCGCTGCTTTCGGATATCTGCATCAGCATGCAGGCCAAGGACTATTTGACGCTGCCCGATATGGTGGAGCACGATATCCCCGTTGTGCTGGACGCCCCCGCGGTGCGGGCCTACGCCAAGCTGGAGCGCGACATGCTGCTTGAAGTGAGCCCGGACGAAACGGTACTGGCCGGCACGGCCGCCGTGCTGACGAACAAGCTGCTGCAGCTTTGCAACGGAGCGGTCTATGACGACGCACATGGTGTACACGAGGTGCATTCGTGCAAAATCGAAGCCTTTTTGGAACTGGTGGAGCAGCTGAACGGACAGCATGCGCTGGTGTTCTATACCTTCCAGCATGACCGGGAACGCATCCTCACCGCGCTTGCCCGCAGCGGCCTGCGGGTGCGGGCGTTCTCCGGGCCGCAGGACGCCGACGCATGGAACGCCGGACAGGTGGACATATTGCTGGCGCATCCGGCGAGCTGTGCATACGGCCTGAACCTGCAGCAGGGGGGACACCACATTGTGTGGTTCGGACTGAACTGGAGCCTTGAGCTTGTACTGCAGGCCAATGCCCGCCTGCACAGGCAGGGCCAGCGGGAGCCGGTGATCGTCCACAGGCTTATCGTACAGGGCGGCGTGGATGAGGACGTTGCGGCCGCCCTGGGGGACAAGGACGAAGTGCAGCAAACTTTGCTGCGTTCTCTCAAGGCAAGAATCGAAAAAGTGAAGGGAGCCTCTTATGTCTGATTTGATAGACCGTGAAGCGCTGTTGAAGCGGTTGCACGATGCCGGAGGCTGCGGAGCGCCGCCGGAAAGCTGGGCCGATGGGTATGACAAGGCGATTGATCTGGCCTATGGGATGGCAGAGAACGCCCCAACCATCGACCCGGTGCACGCGGCAGGCGCGTGCTACTGCCGGGAGTGCCGAAACTATAACAAACCTCGATTAGAATGGTGTTCTCATCATATGGACAGAGAAAATCCAGACGATTTTTGCAGCCACGGCCAGCTCAGGGAGGGTTCACAATGAAAATTTTAGTAGCCTGCGAAGAAAGCCAGGCAGTAACGATTGAGCTGCGGAGGCTAGGGCATGAGGCGTATAGTTGCGACATTATACCCTGTTCCGGAGGGCACCCTGAGTGGCATTTGCAGGTGGACGCCCTGGAACTTTTGAAAATGAAATGGGATATGATTCTTGCGTTTCCTCCTTGTACCCATTTGGCTGTGAGTGGTGCAAGGTATTTTGAGCAAAAGCGCAAAGACGGACGGCAGCAGGCGGCAATTGATTTCTTCATGCAATTTGCAAATGCTGACTGTTCAAAAATTGCAATCGAAAATCCGGTTGGAATCATGTCAACGGTTTGGAAAAAACCAGACCAGATTATTCAGCCATGGCAATTTGGTCATGGCGAAACAAAGAAAACGTGCCTTTGGCTGAAAGGGTTGCCGCCGCTCATACCGACAGAAATTGTTGAAGGACGGGAGCAGAGGATATGGAAAATGCCGCCGAGCGAAGACAGAGCAAAAAACCGGGCAAAGACATTCCCGGGAATAGCCCGTGCTATGGCAGAGCAATGGGCCGGAGACATACGGGAGGATTGACATGGAGAGATATACATACTTTGACGGTGGAAAATGGCGGCTTAAAATTGGCGATACAGAATACAGTGGAGACTGGGTTGAACGCCTCGCCGCCTACGAGGAAACCGGGCTGGAGCCGGAGGAGCTGGCGCAGGCGCAGGCGAAGAAAAAGGGGCGGCTTGTGGTGCTGCCGTGCGATGTGGGGGATAAATTATACGATGTTACGCTCGGAGAAGTAAGAGAGAAAATCGTGATATCCCTGTCGATGCTTCTGTCTAAAAGTGTGAATCATTTAGTGATACACGCTGAAAACTTTCGGAATGCGGTTACATCATACGAATTACAGGACATCGGCAAAACCGTATTTCTGACCCGCGAAGCCGCCGAGGCCGCGCTGAAGGAAAGGGAGGCTATACAGAATGTTTTGGATAAACAAGACAAGGGCTGAAAAAGCAGCGAAGATTATTGCAGGATATTGCAATAAACAAACAAATTGCGGTTTATGCCGATTTGCAGATGAAAACGGTGATTGTACGCTGCAAGTAAAAATTCCATCGGATTGGGAAATGCCGAAGGAGGGCGTACAGCATGAGTGAATTTGAACGGCAGATTTATACAGACCTGAAATCCACAGACCGTGTCTCGCTCTGGGTGGCTAAGTGCATGGAGCTTGCAGAATTTTCATGCATCTTAACGGATGAAGATATTGATGGAATTGCTATGGTATACAAAACGATGCGAAAGAAGGATGCCCCATGCAAATCTTGATAAATCTGGCAGTTTTGGCCGTCGCACTGGCGATTGTGGCCACGCTGGCCTGCATTGCCGCGGGGAGGGATGGGCGATGATAAGCGAGGCCGATAAAAACGAAATGTGCCGAATGCGCAGGCTTGGCTTTACGCTGGACTATATCGCCAAGGCGACAGGATATTCAGCTTCCAGCGTTGCAAACGTGACCGCATGCGTGGAACGGCCATTGGCAAGCAGCGGGAAGGATAAGCAAATCGAAGCAATGATACATAAGCTTGTGCGGTATCGGCCACCGGGCGCTGGCGTACAGCGCGAAAAGCGTCCGTGCGAACACTGTCAATGGCGAATGAACAAGGAGGACCCTGTTGTCTGCGGAATTTGTTATCGGGAGGTGTTCGGGTGACATTCAAGGAGTACAAAAAGCTGTGGGCTCTCCCTGCTGACATAAAAGCCCGGGAAAGCCGGATTGAAAAACTGCTCCGGCGGAAAGAAGCCATTGCGCAGGACGCAGTGCATGGCAGTGCGGAAAACTTTCCGTACACAAAGCATACGGTCATTATCCGCGGGGTGGAAACCGATGCCGACGTTTTGGCCATGCAGGAAAGACTGAAAAAGCTCAACGATGAATACGACCGGCTGTACGGCAGGGCACTGATCGAGATAGAGGATATCACAGACCCCGAGGTGCGTGTGGCAATCAGCCGCAGGAGCTTTGACGGCTGGAGCTGGGCGGAGGTTGCGCAGGAGTTGGGAGCCCTTAGAGATGCAGAAGCCGTTAGAAAGTCTGTATATGACTATTTCAAAAAGAATCAATCGTAAAACAAATCTCCGTTTTTTCCGCTTTTATAATGCTATACTTAAAATCGAGAAAGTGCATCGGGAAACCGGTGCACTTTTTCCTTGATGCAGGCCCCGCCGCGCGAGCCGAAAGGCAGCGTACCATGGCGGGGCCGTTCCTGTGTTCTGGCTATCCCCTGCCCGCTTGCGCGGGCCTTAATCATATATTCCGAGAGAGGTGGTGACGTGTCGAATGAAAAAAATCTTGTTCCATTCACTGAACGAACAGAGAGCGAACAGAGAGCAATCCAACAGAAAGGCGGCATTGCCTCCGGGGCAGCGCGCCGCCGCAAACGGAGCCTGAAAGAGGCAGCGGACGTATACCTTTCCCTGCCCGTCGCAGACCGCCGCCGCTTGAATAAGCTGGCGCGCCGCTGTATCGACCCGGAGGATATCGACAATCAAATGGCAATGATCGTAGGGCTGACTGAGGCCGCAACTGCAGGCGATGCGCGAGCGGCAACGGTAATCGTCAAACTGTTGGGCGAGGAAACGCCCCGCGAGGATACCGGCGCCGATCAGCTCACCCGCGCCGCGGAACTTCTGGAGGGCATCGATGGCGTTATCGAGTAAGCAAATTGAGTACCTCCAAAGCTGCAGTCACCGCTGGAACATCAAAGTCGGCGCGACGGGCAGTGGCAAAAGCTGGCTGGATTACGCCGTCGTTGTTCCCAAACGTCTGCTGGCACTTCGTGGGCAAGGAGCTGCGGTGATGCTCGGGAACACCCAGGGCACGCTTTCCCGCAATATCCTTGACCCAATGCGTGAGATATGGGGCGAGGGCCTTGTCGGTACCATCAGCAGCGATAATACGGCTCTCCTGTTCGGGCGGCGGGTCCATATCCTTGGTGCGGATAATAAAAAACACGTCGCTCGAATCCAGGGCATGACCATCGAATACGCCTATGGCGACGAAATGACTACCTGGAATGAAGAAGTATTCCAGATGCTCAAAAGTCGACTGCGCTGTGGGCACAGCTACTTTGACGGTACGGCCAACCCCGCAGACTCTCACCATTTTGTCAAGCAGTTCATTGACAGTGACGCCGATGTTTACTGCCAAACATCCACCATCGACGATAACCCATTTTTGCCGTCTGAATTTGTGGCGAACCTCAAAACGGAATACGCAGGGACCGTATACTATACACGGTTCATCCTGGGCCAATGGGCGGCTGCAGAAGGTATCATTTACCGCCCATTTGCCGACAGTATTGCATCCAACGATAATCGCTTTCTGTGGCCTGCTGAGCGCGAGCTGCGGCCTTTCCGCGTCTACATCGGCGTGGACTTCGGAGGCAACGGTTCACAACATGCCTTTGTGGCGACGGGCGTTCTGCCGGGATATACCGGATGCATTGGCCTGCAGAGCCGCAGAATCCCTCCGAAAGACACGGATGTATTGTTCCTGCAGAATCAATTCATCGAGTTCGTTGAAGCCGTGTTCGCGCGCTGGGGTGAGGTCCATGCAGTATATTGCGACAGCGCGGAACAGGTACTGAAAAACAGCCTGCGTTCTGCCCTGCTGCGGACACGCTTCTCGTGGCTCGCAGACCGTATATACAACAGCAAAAAGATTGAAATAAACGACCGCATTCGCCTGACGTCCATTCTGATGGGCGGCGGGCGTTTCTGGTATATGCCTGAGGCCGGAACCCTGCGGGATGCTCTGGCCTCCGCCATGTGGAGCGGAAAGCATCCCGGCATGGATGAGCGGCTGGATGATGGCACAACCGATATCGATACGCTGGACGCTTTTGAGTATACGATCGAGCGGGACTATAAACGCTATTTGAGGTTGACGGAATGAATATCACACAATTCATCAAATATCTGAATAAAGAAAAAGGCTGGGAGCTGCAGGGGCAATATTATGCCATCATCGACGAGTGGCGGCAATGGTGGCGCGGGAATTACGCGCCGTTCCACTGCATAAAAGAATCCGGGCTGGATGGGAATATCCATACGCGTGACATGTACCGTCTGCGTATGCCTAAGCGGGCGTGTGAAGACTGGGCCAGCCTGCTCCTGAACGACAAAACCACCGTGACCGTGGATGACAAGCAATCAGCAGAATGGCTGCTCGGAGACAATGCACAACAGACCGGCGGAGAGCTTGGCCGCCTCGACTTCTGGCACAATGCCAATACGCTGGTGGAGCTTGCATTCCGCAGCGGTACCGGAGCTTTTGTGCTGGGCGTTGAAAACCTTGCCGTAATTGGCGGCATCGCGCAGAACTCGAAAGAAGCGCGCATCTGCATGGATTACCTCCCAGCTGAGTGCATTTTGCCTTTGACAATACGCCACGGAAAAATCATTGACACGGCATTTGCTTCCGAGGTGATCGTTGGCGGGAAAAGCTGTATTTACTTACAGACGCACAAGCTGACAATGAAAAACGGAGTGCAGCAGTATACCATCACGAACGAATATTTCACCAGTGAAAACGAGGACAGCGAAAACGCCGAATACAAGCCGGCGCCGCTGCCTGCAGGCATGGTAAAGAGCTTTTCCACCGGGAGCGATGTTCCGTGGTTTTCCATCTTTTCACCCAACATCGTAAAAAACATCCCACTCGGCCCGGGGCTGGGCATGAGCGTTTTTTCGGAAGCGCTTGACCAGGCTAAGCACTGCGATCTTGCTTTTGACAATTACTGCCGCGACATTTATCTCGGCGGGAAAAAAGTATTCTACAACAAAAATCTGCTGAAAAGCATTATTGACGGCGACGGAAACGTGCATTATTTGCCGCCGGACGATATACGGCAGCAGCTTTTTGTACATGCGCCGGGCTCGGACCCTGAGGCAGAACCGGCTTGGCACGAATACAACCCGGACCTGCGCACGGAAGCGAACAGCCAGGCGGTGCAGGACGCTTTGGATTATTTCAGCTTCAAGGTCGGCCTTGGGACACACCACTACCAGTTCAACGCCGGGAATATCGCCACTGCAACACAGTACACCGGAGACCGACAGGATATGGTGCAGCATGCAAACCGGCATCAGATAAAAATCGAGGCGGCGTTACTGCAGATCCTGCGGGCCATGCTGTGGGTCGGAAAGGTACTTACCGGCGCTCCGATCGATGAGAATGCGGCGGTTACCATAAATTTCGACGACAGCTATATCTCCGATGCGGAGACGCGCCGCCAGCGCGATAAGGATGATGCCATGGACGGCTTTATCCCTAAATACCGGTACAACATGGAGTGGCGCGGGATGAGTGAGGACGACGCCAAACGGGCCGTGCAGGAGGCGGCCTCCGAAACGGCAGATTATGAACCGATGGGGTTTGGCGGTGATGCCTGATGCTGGCCCCGGATTATCTGGATACCTTGCCGGATGCTTTGGTCGAGTTATTCCAGCAAGTCGAAGATGATATCCTCCGTGATATCGCCCGCCGTATCAACAAAATGGGTGGGTTAACTTCAACGGCTGCCTGGCAGGCATGGCGTCTGGAACAGACACGGGCCGTATATTCCGACGTAGTCAGGACGCTGGCGAAGTACAGCGGAAAAGCGGATGCGGAAATCAGACGCATTTTACAGGATGCCGGAGCCACGGCCCTGGCCGCTGATGACACAATCTACCGCGTTATGGGCTTCGACCCTTCTGATATCAGCACCAACCCGGTCCTGTTGAATCTGCTCAATGCAGGGTATCGCCAAACTCTTGGTTCTTGGAAAAATCTCACCCGAACTACCGCCAATACGGTCACCCGTCAATTTGAAGACGCGCTGGACCGGGCGTGGCTGCAAGTGTCCAGCGGAGCCTTCGATTACAAAACCGCAGTCAAGCGTGCCGTGGATGATTTGGCGGGCAAGGGTATTAAAGCGATTCGGTATCCCTCCGGTCACACGGATACCCTTGAAGTCGCCGCACGGCGGGCGGTCCTTACCGGGGTAAACCAAACCGCCGCAAAGCTGCAAATCGCCCGTGCGGATGAAATGGGCTGCGACCTTGTAGAGACGACCGCCCATCCCGGCGCGCGGCCTTCGCATGCCGAGTGGCAGGGACAGGTGTTCAGCCGGAGCGGCCACAGCCGGAAATATCCGCCCTTTGAGCGCACGGGGTACGGCACCGGCGCAGGATTGTGTGGCTGGAATTGCCGTCACAGCTTTTACCCTTTCTTTGAAGGGTTGAGCGACAGAGCATACAGCCGCAGCTATCTGGATGACATCAATGCCCGTGACATTGACTATCGCGGCAAAAAATACAGCCGCTATGAAATCAACCAGCAGCAGCGCGCGCTTGAGCGCCGCGTGCGCGCCGCAAAGCGTAAATATCTGGCTGAGGACGCGGCCGGGCTGGATACTTCTGCGGCCGCGGCAGAGCTGAACCGTGCCCGCCGAAAGCTGGATGCCTTTGTGCACGACACCGGCGGCCGTGCAGACAGCGCGCGGGAAAGCGTGAGCGGGTTCGGACGCAGCGAGGCCAGCAAGGCCGCATGGGCGGCCAGAAAACTGGGAATGGGCACGTCCACACTGCGTGCCAAAGATGCGATGCGCGTGCAGCTTTCTGCTCTTACCGAGGCGGAGCGGGCGCAGCTTACGCAGTACACGGGGTTTGACGCAACGGCGATCAACAGCGCGATCCGGCACGGGCGCATCAACGCAGCGACGCGGGAAAAGATCGCCGTTCTGGACAGCGCGCTGGCTAAAGGCACGGTACCAAACAACATCACGCTGTACCGCGAGACTTCGCTGAGCTTTTTGGAATTTGACAATGGAGCGCAGCCTGATAAAAATACGATTGGAAATTTCATTGGGCAGACAATACCCAATCGCATATTTACTTCGACCAGCTTCCGGCAACTTGGACTACCGGGCCGCGACACAGTGATTGAGTTGCATGTGCCCGCTGGGTATCAGGGTGCTTTGTACATACGAGACCTTGCTCACCCGCAGTACAAGCTGCAGGATGAGGTCCTGTTCGCGCGAGGACTGAAGTACAGACTCCTTTCCGTTGACACGTCCGGTGATAAGGTATATATTAAGGCTGAGGTGATAAAGCCGTGAGCAACGAAGAGAAATTCAGCCCCTCCATGATGAGCCAGGATTGCTGGGGAATTGCTTCCGTACCTATGTGCAATGGCTGTAAGCTGTGGCACCGGGGCAAGCATTCCTGCAAAAAATACCCCCAAAAAATCCCGGAGGGTATCCGATTTGAGGAATACCACGAATGTCCGGATTTTGAGCTGATCGCGCCCGGCGAAATTAACTACAAATCCGTGAAAGCCAACATCGAGCGGCTGAAGAAATAACCGCTTTTGAATTATAAGACGAAACCACCACTCCACTCATGGGCGGTGGTTTTTTCATGCCCCAAATTCAATTCAATAACGCAAGGTCCACCCTCCGGGGCGGGCCTTTTGTTATGCCCTGACCGGCCGCATGAGGCCGGAGAGGGTTCCATAATTACCCCTTGCGCTGGGGATACAATACGCGCCCCGCACATACCGGGACTGGCCGGATAAAAAGGATGGCGGGTTGAAAGGAGTTTTTTATGCTGGAGTGGTTGAAAACCATCCTCGGCGACCACTACACCGAGGACATCGACAAGCAGATCAGCGCCGAGATCGGCAAGGGGTTTGTGGCCCGTGCTGATTTCAACAGCAAAAACGATGAGCTGAAGACCGCGAATGACACGATCAAGGGGTTGAAGGAGGCCGCAAAGAAATTTGACGGCCAGGATGTAGAGGGCCTTAAAACTCAGCTGAGCACGCTACAGACCAAATACGACACCGATATCGCGGCCGTGCGCAAGGCCAGCGCCATCGACATCGCGCTCGCCAACAGCAAGGCGAAAAACGGCAAAGCCGCACGCGCTTTGCTTGATCTGGACGCTGTAAAGCTGGACGGCAACAAGCTGCTGGGATTTGACGACCAGCTGGAAGCTCTGAAAAAATCCGACCCGTGGCTTTTCGAAGCCGACACCACAAAACAGGATGACGGCACCGGCGTACACGTCGATACCGGCGCGGAACATGGACAAGGCGGCAGTACCGAACCGTCTGACGGCGTGACTGCGGCCTTCGCCGCTCTCAATCCTGACCTCAAACTGTAAAAGGAGATTTGAACAATGGCACACGAACTTCAGGACCGTTATTCTAAACTGGTGGACGCGAAGCTGCGCGCGACGCTGGTGAAAAAGGACGGTGTAATTTTCAATAACCGTTACGAAGGCAATCCCAAGGCTGGCAAGGTAAAGGTCCCTGTTCGGGACACCGAAGTAGCCGTGGCGGATTACAGCAAAACCGACGGCGCCGGCGCTACCCATGGCGATACCTCGTACATTGATGTCACCGTTGACAAGGACAAGGCCGTGAATGAGATCATTGACGGTTTTGACGCTGCAGCCGTCCCCGATAACCTGGTTGCTGACCGGCTCGATTCTGCGGCATACAGCATGGCGCTGCAAATCGAAAAGGATGCCACGACCGTGCTGGAGGCTCAGGCAACCACATTCGGTGACACCTCTGCCCTTTCCCCCGAAACCATCTATGGCACAATCGTGGATGTGCGCACTGCCATGAGCAAGGCACATATTCCCAATGACAACCGCCGCTGGCTGCTTGTGTCTCCCGAGACCTATGCGTTGATTCTGAAAAGTCCCGAGTTTGTCAGGGCTACTCAGCTGGGCGACGCGGTAGTCCAGACGGGTGCGCAGGGGCGCATTGCAGGCTTCAATGTCTTCGAGGACACCACCCTTTCTGAAACCACGGATTTCATTGCCGGGCATCCTGATTGGTGTACCCGCGTAAACGAGTGGGGCGTCAACGTTCACCTGCAGGATCTGTCCGGCTCCGGCAAGTATATCGGGGCATCTGCCGTACAGGGCCGCAAAATCTACGCCCACGCCGTCACCAAAAAGAAAGTCCTTCAGATCAAGAAACACGCGTAAGGAGACGTCTATGCTGTACTGTGATTATGACACTTACTCGGCCATGGGTGGTACTATGAGCGCAGAGCAGTATGGCTTGTGGGGGCCGCGTGCATCCCGAAAAATCGACGAGCTGACCCTCGGCCGTGCCGAGGGCCACGCCGCCGATCTTGAAACGGAGCTGGCCGACGCCTGCGCCCAGATGGCTGATGCGATGCAGCGTTTGGCCGCTGCAAAGATAGCCGCCCCCGGGCTTTCCAGTGTGAATGTGGACGGCTATATCGAAAGCTATATGAATCCCACCGAGCTGGCACGTACTGCCGGGCACACGCTGTACAGCATACTTTCTGACGCGCTGGGCCCCGACCGCTACGGTCTTTTGTATAGGGGGATGTGCTGAATGGTCCGCAATGCAGATATCACGCTGTATCACAAAGAATATGACCCCACCAAGCGCATTGATGTCTGGACGCATGCTCAGTACGAGGGGGTAAGCTGGCACGGCCGCCAGGCGGCCACGGTTGGCGACAACGGCCTCAATACTGCGGACGCTTATACCGTTCGTATCTTCACGAGGGCGGCTGCAGTTGTTGCCAGCGGCGATATTATCATCCGCGGGCTGGTTGACTTCGACGACCCGCAAAAGGCGCGCAGGGCTGCTGCAGCGTCCTTTCTCGTAACGTCTGTGGCGGACAACCGGCGCGGGCCGAACCACATGCAGCACTGGCGGATAGAGGGCAAGTAAATGGCAAACCCCAAACTCAAAATTGATACTCCCCGGGGAAGCCTCTACACCCAAGCCTCAAAAAGCGGAAAAGTAACGGCTATTCTGGAGTGGAATAAAGGCTTTGGCACGGAGTTTACGGAGAAGTTTTCCAGTGCGCAGAAGTTTGTTGACAGCGAGGTTCTGCGCCTGGATGCTCCGTACATGCCCATTGATACCGGTATGCTTATCCGTTCCGGCGAACTCGGCACCGTAGTCGGTTCGGGCGAAGTGAACTATATTGCGCCTTACGCCGGAGCCCAAGATGCAACCGCTCCGTCACGTATTTACGACCCTCGACGCGGCGGAAAGTGGTTCGAGCGTATGAAAGCCGACCACAAAACCGCAATTCTTCGCGGCGCCGCAAAAATAGCAGGAGGCAAAAAGTGATCGAAAATACCGAAGAAAAAGCTGTCATCCGGGCCTTGTGGGATTATTTTATGCAGTGCCCTGTTATGGCTGCGGGTAAAATCAATGTTGATTACTTGCCCGCGGAGTGCCGCGGCGCCGACGTGGAATATTCCATTGATACTACTCCCGCAACACGCATCGTAAAGCGGTACACGAACGGCGACAGCATCCGGCAATATTTATTTGTTGTCAGGCTGTTGACCGACTACACATCCGATGTACTCCAAAACATTGCCAACTGCGGCCTCTTTGAAGCTCTGGCCGAATGGCTGGATGAGCAGACCCGCACCGGCGCACTACCATCCCTCCCCGCCGGCATGATACCGCAAATCATCGAAGCACAAAGCACTGGTTATCTGTTCGCCGCCGGTCCAACCGAGGGGAAATACCAAATCCAGTGCAGATTACAATACTTTCAGGAGGTAAAGAATTATGGCTGAATCCAAGGGCACTGTTGTGACCCGTAACCTTGTTGCTGATTATCTGGATATTGGCAACAGTGAAAAACCAGACATCCGTGTTATGAGCGTGTTCGAGACCATCGACGAGAATCCCAACGCGCAGACCACTCAAAAGCATTACACTGCTGACAAATCCGCTACCACGCTGACTACCGGCTACCAAACGCAGTTCCCAATCACTGCGGACCTGTACAAGGACAACAAGGTCGTCGAGTTCATCCGTGATATTGGCGAGGAACAGAAATTGGGTGTCGAAGCAGACTATTTCCGTGTTCGGCTGTACCAGCCCATCCCGGAAAAGCAGAATACCTACTACGCCCGCAAATTCCGCGTAGGATTTGAGATTTCCGGCATTACGGGCGCAGGCGGTGAGATCATGAGTATCGACGGCAATATGAACGCGATTGGCGACGCCGTTGTCGGCGAGTTCAACATTTCCACCAAGACATTCACACCCGCGAGCGAAATTCCCGGGGCATAAGGAAGGAGTATATCCATGAGCAAAATCACGATCCACGGCATTGAGCTTGAAATGAATATGCTCCGGGCCACGGACAATGAGCGCATCAGTAAAGCGATCGCCTCTGCAGGGCAGGCGGCAGACAAAGCTATGAGCTTCACCAATGAAGCCGCTGGCCTGCGTGAGATCTGCCGAATTGTCAGGCGGTGCTTCGACACTGCTTTCGGACCTGGTGTGGGGAAACAGGTTCTCGGTGACGATGACGTCGGCGTTGCGCTGGAAGCCTACGAATCCTTGGTAAATGAAGCTTCCCGACAGCGGGCTGAGTTTGAAGCCAAGGCCGAGGTGCTCCGCGCAAAATATTCACCCGAGCGCTCTCTCCGCGAGTGAGTCTGCTCATTGACCCCGCGCCGCACAGCGTCGTGCTGAACGGTCAGGCATGGGATATCCGTACTGATTTTCGCATTGCATTACAGTTTGAATCGCTCATGCTTGACCGCAGCCTTGCGGCCCGGGAAAAAGTCATTCTGGCAATCAATCTGTTTTTCCCCAAGCTCCCTCCTTCTCCACTTGAAGCTCTCGATTCCATACGCTGGTTTTACGCTTGTGGAAAAGGCGACGAAAGCCAGTCGGACAGCGCTACAAAAGCCGCAAAACGCATTTACGATTATGATTATGACGATGCCTATATCTTTGCGGCCTTCCTATCTGATTACGGTATCGACCTCGAAGCCGTGCCGCATTTGCATTGGTGGAAATTCAAGGCGCTTTTTGACGCTTTGAAACCTGATAACACCATCTGCAAGATCATGGAATGGCGTGGCGCTGATACAAAGAAGATGAAAGGTGAGCAAAAAATCTTTTATCAGCGCATGCAGCGTCTTTACGCGCTCCCATGCCCGCGCGAAGAACGGGAAGTTCTTGATGAAATCGCTCAGGCTCTCATTGATGGACGCAATTTGCCGGGGACACTGGAAAGCTTTTCCTAAATATGGTATCCTGTGTCTAGGAGGCGATTGTGTGAAAAAGATTCTATCAGTATTCCTCGCTTTAATGATATCCGCATTTTTGTTGGCAAGCTGTGGCGCATCTCCATCTTCTAACAGCGTATCAGGAACTCGATTTAACGGCGATTATGAAATTGCATCCCACGAGAAGTTTAATTCTCCCGCAGATCAAAACGGCCTCGGCGGCAGTAAAATTGTTGCCGCTGGGATCCTTCAAGAACTGATTCAAGTTGATACCTCTACTGTGGGGATTTTGAAGTCTGAAGATGGAGAATGGCTCATTTTTCTTTCAGATGAAATCTATGAAACTTATGCTGTCAGTCAGGTTTCTGATTGGGAGCTTGAAGGCAAAGAAGTCTCTGTATTTGGTATCTATGAAGGCTATTCCGATGCCTACCAAATGCCTGTTATAAATATCATGTGCAACCCAGATAGAGAATTTAATGGCGGCAAAATTTTAGATGAAAACAGCGGTAAAGAGTATGATTGGTCTGACATATTTTACACTCCTTTTCTGGCAGCTACAATTATAGAAGAGAATGCAAGCCATTCAAATTCTAACACCGAAACAACTGTCGAGGATTCTTCGGCCGCCAATGCCACTTTTTCTGGCATGCCTGGAATCGTAGGTTCTCAGGTCTATGACCTCATTTTAAGCCTTGAGAATGAGGGAATCCCTAAAGCGGAGACGGTCAACATCGACGGGGGCTTTCAATATACTTCTTCTACTACGCAATATGCGTATTCTATCACCGCTAACTCAGACCATGAGATTGCTTCGGCACAATTTTTTGTTTTCGAAGGTGGCGACAAGGCTTATCTTAGTTTTTGTGCGACATTACCGTATGAAGAAGCCTCTCCCGATGACGCCAGCCAATGGGTACAGGAAAACATCGGAACAGATAATTCCACAATGTTTGGTGACGCCATTTTTTCGCTATCAAGCGGAACGCAAGGACCGATACTCACAATAAAAAGCGTGCGTTTTGATGATTACATATTAAGCATGATATGAAAATTCACCAAAAGACACACCACCTTGGTGTGTCTTTCATTTTTGTCAAGACCCCGGTTCTCAGCCGGGGTCTTCTTATTGCCATTTTTAAGGAAGTGAAACAAGCATGGCACAGCCGGACGGTACTCTAAAATACGATACCCTCATTGACAGTAACGGTTTTAAATCAGGGCTTGCAAAAATTTCCAACTTAGCAAAAACAGCTTTGCAAGGTGCGGCTACCTTACTCGCAAGCGCTACGGCCGCTCTGTCCGCTGGTGCTATGGCCGGTGTAAAATACAACGCTCAGATGGAGCAGTATATCACCAGTTTTGGGACCATGCTCGGCAGCGCGGAAAAGGCGCAGAACATGATCTCTCAAATCAAAAAGTTCGCTGCTGAAACGCCTTTTGAGCTGCCTGACCTCGCAAAGGGCGCGCAAACGCTGCTTGCTTTTGGTACAGCCGAAGAAAAAGTTCTGCCAATCATGAAAATGCTTGGCGATGTCTCCCAAGGCAACAAGGAAAAATTCGATGGACTTACTTTGGCCTTTGCGCAATGCCAATCTACTGGTAAGCTCATGGGACAGGATCTCTTGCAGATGATAAATCAGGGCTTCAATCCCCTGAACGAAATCAGCAAGATGACCGGCAAAAGTGTTGCGCAACTGAAAGAAGAAATGTCTAAGGGCGCTATCAGCGCCGAAATGGTTGCAGCGGCCTTTGAGCACGCCACAAGCGAAGGCGGCCAATTCTATAATGCCATGGAGGCACAGAGCAAAACTTTCAGCGGACAGCTCTCTACATTGAAAGACAATGCTCTTTCTTTGCTGGGTGAAATTACTGAAAGCTTCACCGGCAGTCTCAAAGATACCGCTTTGCCCCTCGTCAATGGCTGGATGACCGACCTCGCCGATGCTTTTCATCAAGGTGGACACGAGGGTCTTGTTGTGGCCGCCGGCGATGTTATGAGCGATGCCCTCGTTACAGCCGCAGAGAATGCCCCTGGTACTGTCCAAGCGGCAGCAGGGCTTATTCGTTCCTTTGCTGCCGGTGTCTCTAAGAACAAAAAACGTATTTACTCTGCGGCTGTTGATATTGCCGCAACCCTCGGGAACGCTCTAGCGGACTTATTGCCTAAAAGTATCAGCATTCCCGTCAAAAAGGCCATTTCCAGCGTACAAAGATCCTTTGAATCTGGCGGTCTGAAAAAAGCGGTCACAAGCACTACTAAATTTATATCGGCTTTTGGTGACGCCGTCGGGGATGTCGCGGAAGTTGCATTGCCTGTGCTCACAAAAGGAGTAGACCTACTGGCCGATAATCTGGATGTCCTTATCCCGATGTCGTTATCTGCCGCAGCCGCGGTAAAAGCAATGTCCATTGCGCAGAGTGTTTCGTCTGGCATAACCGCTTTGTCTGCGTCAATCAAAAATGCAACCGCCGCGGCAAATGCGGTGCCGAAAGCTGCCAGCGCTATGAAGGGGCTCGCCGAGGCTATGAAAGCTGCATCTTCTTCGGGGGCTGGCCTTTCGGGGGTGCTTGGCTCTATGATTGGGCCGCAGGGACTTATCATTCTCGGTGCAGCCGCTTTGGGCATATTTTCGGCCGCTGTGTACAAACACCTGAAAAAGCCTGTGGAGGATGTAAAGGATGGACTTTCGGACATGGGTGAATCCATGGCGGATTTTTACGACGATCTCAGTTCAGCCGAAAGCCATCTTTCTGACTTTGGGACGGCATTCGCTGCCCTGAACGACCAACAGCGCGAGCTTGAGAGCGCCGCTGCGGAAGTACAGGCCAGCATCACCGCCACGCTCGAAAAGGGTGTAACAGAGCGCGAGGGCCTTACTCAAACGGATCTGCAAAATCTACAAGGTTACTATGACGAGCTGAACCGCATTTATGCTGAACAGTTGGAGATCGAGCATCAAAAAACCGCTACCGTCGCCGAAATACAGTTGCAACAGGTTTCAAGCTATTCTGGCACAGCCGAACAACTCCGCACCACAGGTCTAGAAAGTCTAGCTACGCTTCGGGAACAAATCAACAATGAAATTGCGCTCATGGATGAACAGCTTACCGCAGAGACGGTGAATAGTCAAAATCGAATCGGCGTTGATGGCTGGACCCAACAGGAACACGAAAAATGGCTTGAATTACGTATTGCATCCGATCAGGCCCACAAGAGTGAGTTAGAGGCTCTGCTTGGTCAGATAGCATCTGTCTCTGCAAAAAAAAATGCGGAACAGCTCATGCAAGACGAAGCATTTAATGCTGCGGTCACCGGATACCATAGTAGTCTTGAAACTGAAATGCAGCGACACGCAGATCAACAAAAGTTTATTCGCGACACCATGTTTCTCGACACCGATCTTGCTAATTCCCAAATGATTACTGAGGAAATCATACATCAGCAAACCCTTAGTAGCATCTGGGCTACAATGACCAGTGACCTGAGCGACGAGCAGAAAGAACAAATCTCTGGTATGCTGATGTTTGCTGCCGAAACCAAACGCACCGGTGTAGTTCTCGATAAAGAAACCCAGGATGTCATTAAAATGATTCTAGATTCCTGGGAAACATTACCCCAGGAAGGGAAAGACACTGTTGCCAATCTGATAGACCCCATGCTTGAAGATATGGGTATCAAAGGCGCCCAATTGGAAGGCGCATCGGAGGAACTCGGCAACAGCATTATAGACAGACTTCGTGAAGCCTGTGGCGTACATTCCCCCTCTTGGAAAACCCGTGAAATCATGGATTACGTCATGCAAGGCGCAGAGCAAGGCCTTGATGGCCGCACACCTTCCCTACTCTCGAAAGCTGCGTCTATCGCAAATAGCATTATTAGCACTATCTCGCAGGCATTCAAAGTACATTCCCCCTCCCGTGTTATGGAAGATATTTTCGGATATGTAATGGAAGGCGGTGAATTGGGCCTACTTGAAAACGCACCATCACTTTTTCGCGCAGCTGACAGCATTGCCGCCGGTGTGCTCTCTCGGTTGTCTATTGGCGACGCTGATAACTTCATCGCACGCGCGCAGGGAATGGTACAGCGTATGCGCTCTACCCCGGCCCTACGTATGTCTGCTTTAGGGACACTGGCATCGCAACGCGAGGCTCCTGCATTCGGCCCCGGCGCAGGCGGCACCGTCACCAACCTTTATCAGACCATCAATACGCATGACAGCTTGTCGGAAAGCGAGCTTACGCGCGAAGCTGAAAATCTGTTGGAAAGGAGCCGGTGGAAAAACCCATGAACAGAGACACCATTTTCGTATACACTGCGGGGACCAACAGCGTTACCTTTGCCTATAAAAGTCCTCTCTGGATCACCTCCATCACCGGCGCCTCGGGCAACGATGTCGCTGTCAGCGAATCCCAAGGGGCCGGGCAGGTGGGCAGCACCATCAGCAATCAATCCGTGCAGCCGAGGGACATCACCATCAACGGTGCGGTCCTCGCCGCAGTGGAAGCGAACCGCCGCGGCATCCTGGCCTGTGTGCTGCCGGGCGTGGCCGGGCGTCTGACCGTCATCCAGAACGGCGAGAGCTGGTACATCGACGGCGCGCCGAAACGGACGCCGGAATTTTCCGACGGCTCTGTTGTGCAGGACTTTCAATTTGTCTTGCATTGCCCCTACCCATACTGGCGCAGTACGGCGGACGGCAGCGCGCAGGTCGCGGGCCTTACGAAGCTGTTCCAGTTTCCGTGTTCGCTGGCTTCCACCTGGTATATATCCAAATATTCGGACAGCCTGTTCACCGTCGTAAATAACGACGGCACGGCTGCGATAGAATTTGACGTCATATTCACCGCAGCCACCGAAGTAACAGACCCTGAATTTTACCATGTCGAGCGCGGCACCTTTATCAAAATTAATAAGGTGATGGCAGCCGGCGAAAAAATCACAGTCTCTACTGTCTATGGCCGTAAAGGCGTTACGCTCCAGCTCCCGGACGGCACGCAAGCTAACGGCTTCAAATATCTGGATGTCGGCAGCGATCTCAATATGCAGATGGCTCCCGGAACGAATACCATCCGCTGCGACGCGGCCAACAACCGGGAGGGGCTTCGCGTGCAGGTCATCATGCCGAAAGGGGTGGTCCCCGGGATATGACACTCTATGTGTACAACCCCGCCCGGGAGCGCATCGGGCTTGTTGAGGACGTTCGCAGCCTGCAATGGCTATCGGAGTACCAGGACGCCGGAGAAATCAAACTGGTGTGCAGCGCAACAGAGAAAAACCGCGCGCTGCTGGTTGACGGCAACCGCCTGTATTGTACGGAGCAGCCTGAAAGCGCCATCATTCGCCAAACGCAAATAGACGATGACGGAAAGGATGCCAAACTCACTGTGCGGGCCGTGTTATCCGCAGCCCGCTGGGCGGACCGTGTCGTTATGGCCACAGAACAGGTGCACAACGCCGAAGCCGGTATGCTGTCCCTCACCACCAAACACCGCCGGGGACTGCCCGGCATCACAGGCGCGGCCAAAGACATTGCGGTCTCTCTCGATACGCAAATCACCTGGGGAAGTGTGCTGGATGCCGAAATCACTCTCGCTACGGCGTCAGGGTTGGGCTTTCGGGAGGTGTTTGCGCCTGATACGGGTACAGAGGCTTTCGAGGTCTACGAGGGCGTAGACCGCACACAGGGCGCCGGGTACAACGGCTATTTTGGCGACGACATCGACAATATATCCAGCCTTAAAATTGTCCGTGGGTCGGATGGCTGGAAAAACTATGCGATCATCGGCGGGCAAGGCGAGGGCGTGAACCGAAAGATTGTGACGGCGAGCCTCGGCGCGTATACCGGCGATGAGCTTCGCGAACTGTGGGTAGACGCTAAGGACATCGGCACGACCTACCAAATCGCCGCGCCGGACGGCAGCGGCGGCTATACATACACCGAGGCCACCTATACCGACGAAGAATACGCAGCCGTTCTGCAGGCCCGCGGGCTGGAAAAACTGGCAGAGAACCTGCAAACGCTGGAAGTCGATGCGTCCATCGGCCAGGGACTGATGGAGTATGGCCGAGACTACGCGCTCGGCGATATCGTGCCCCTCAAGCTCACCCGGTACGGCCTACGGCTGTCCGCGCGTATTTCGGCTGTTCGCACTATCTACGAGAGTACCGGCAAAAAGGTTACTGCTGTGCTCTCGGATTTCAACCTTACAAAGGAGGCTTTGAGCCGATGATCTGTTTTCCTCTCGACAATACGCCCTACGAAGCCAAGGATATGGGCACTTATCTCGCCACGCGCACACGCGGCGTTTTTTCTTCTGACGGGAACCTCGCGGTGACACCCGGCGAAAGTGGCCTGTCCGTATCCGTTTCCCCCGGCCTTGCCTGGCTCAAATGGTCGGACTATTGGGGTACAGCCGCCTTGCAGGAGCAGGCACTCACTCTCGATCTGGACACCGCCGACGGCGCACTCAAGCGCATCGACGCAATTGTATGCCGGCTCGATAAGGTGAACAATCGCGCCGAGATCGTGGTAAAAAAAGGCGCTCCATCTTCCGCCCCCATCGTGGTACCGCCTGTACGCGACGCCAATTACGACGAGTTGTATATCGCCACGGTCCTGATCGGCGCGGGTATTGTCAGCATCAGCGCCAGCGCCATCACCGACCAGCGCCTCAATGAGGAATACTGTGGCCTGATGCGCGACGGCGTAACCGGCATCCCTACGGCACAGCTACAGACGCAGGTGCAGCAGCTGATTGACCACCTGCGGGATGAAATTAACGGCGTCGAACAGGGCAGCAAAGTCATGCTGAAAACTGTGTATGACGCGGACGGCGACGGCGTTGTAGATGAGGCAGCGGTTGTTCCTTGGGGTGGCGTGACGGGTAAGCCAGACACGTTTACGCCGTCCACGCATAACCACGACGACCGATATTATACCGAAGCTGAAATGGACACCAAACTGGCTGGCAAGGCCAACAGCAGCCACACGCACACCAAAGATCAGGTGGGGCTTGGAAATGTGGACAACACAGCTGATGCGAATAAAACCGTATTGGAAGCCAAAAGGTTGAAGGTAAGAACAACAAGCAGTCTGGTTGTTACCGACGGCAACGGGCTGTATTATTATCCCGCCAACGCACAAGATTTGCCGCCAAACAATCAGGACGGACTTTTACTGTTTATCACTTATGGTGCTTGGGGCGCACAGCTCGCTTTCCCAACGGGCGGAGGCGTGTACTACCGCTACGGCACGACAACTTTCAGCGCATGGAAAAGGTTGGACAGCTAAGGAGGATTCAACATGGTTTACTATTTCAGTTTGGCCGGAGACCGGGAGCGGATCAACTGCCTGCGTCCGGAGGACGAGATCGCAGACCTACCCAACTGGTTTGCGTGCGGAGAATTTGACAACATGGAAGCTGCGGAGCAAGCGCTGTTCCCGCTCGGATTGTTTGACGCGCAAGGCTGCGCGAACTACAAGCTGGCAGACGGTACGCCCGCCCTACGCACAGAGGCGGAGAAAGCGGCAGAGATCGCTGAGCGGCCCGCGCCGGAGCCGACACAGCTTGACCGTGTGGAGGCGCAGATTACCTACACGGCCATGATGACGGACACGATGCTGGAGGTATAACCAATGTTTGAGAGTATTAAAAAGTGGTACGACATGGGCTTGTGGTCGGCTGCACAGGTGCGGCAGGCCGTCCTTAAAGGCGTTATTTCCGAAGCGCAGTACAAAGAAATCACCGGGGAGGCGGAAAGCGCATGATGATTTTCAAAGGCAGAAACCGTGTAACCTCCGGCTTTCGGCTGTCGGCCCGCCCGAGCCACAATGGCATTGACCTTGTGGGGGACGACGATAAAACAGTGCATGCCGTCGCGGGCGGCACGGTGGGCTTTGCGGGTATCGTATCCAAGAGCGCAGGCGGCTTGACATGGCAGTGGGGCTATTATGTGTGCATCGACGGCAATGACGGGCGCAAATATTACTACTGCCATTTGGCGGCGGGCAGCCTGCGTGTACGGGCCGGGCAGCGGGTACAGGCTGGCACGGCGCTGGGCACGATGGGAAACACCGGGTACAGCTTCGGCGCGCACACGCATTTTGAAGTGCGCAACGCCTATGGCACCCCAGTAGACCCGGCAAGTTATGCAGGCGTGCGGAATGCGGTTGGTACTTATGCAGATACAACGGACAAGGAGGACAATGACATGAAATTCTTGAAGGTGACGAGCGGCAAATGCGAGGTGTTCACCGCGCCCGATGTGAATGCGGTGGACAAGCACTATAACGGCGGAAAGCTGACCGAGGGCGTGTGCTACCCGGTGCAGGCCGAGGTGGGCAGCTCCGGCGGATACAGCTGGGTTCGCATCTTCGTGGCGGGAGTGCAGCGTTACGCCGCCGTGCTGGCCGACCGCTGCCAGCTTGTGACGCTCTCCCCGGGCGACGCGTTCGCGGCCTGCGTGGCGCAGGGAGGTGCGGGCGGCGGCACAGAGGAGCTTAAAGCGCAGCTTGAAGCAGCGAACGCCCGCGCCGATGAAGCAGACAAGCGCCTTGCGAATATCAAGGCATATGTCGCGGAGGTATAGATGTGGCCCAATATCGCAAAAAGCCTGTAGTAGTAGAGGCATATCAAACTAGCGAGGATATGGACATCTATACGCTGGAAGGTGTTATGCACGCCTCAGCGGGGGATTACATCATCACGGGAATTTCAGGTGAACAATATCCCTGTAAGCCGGATATCTTTGAGAAAACTTACGAGGAGGTATAGGCTGTGTGGGACTTCCTTCAAAACCTGTTTACGGCGCTTCTGCCCATCGTAACGGCGTTTGCCGGGTGGGCGGGGGCGCGCATCCGAAACACAAATCAAAAGGATAAAGCCGTGGAGCGCGGCGTGAAGATGCTGCTGCGTGCAAAAATTATCGACCTTGGCCTGCACTACATTGAGGCCGGAGAAATTCCGCCATATGGTATGGAAACGCTGAAAGGCTGCTACAAGGAATACGAGGCGCTGGGCGACGGCGACCATTCTGTGGGAGATATCGTCCGGCGCTGCGAAACACTTAAAATCAGAAACGGATAGAAAGGAAAAAGACAATGAACATGATTGTACTTGTACTTATGATGGCCGTAACGGTGGAGGCGCTGATCGAATACGCCAAGACCTTCGGCAAAGCAATCACCGAAAAGCAGTGGAAAACCGCCGCCACGCAGGCGGGGGCCGTTGCGCTGGGCGTGCTGCTATGCTTTGGTGTTGGAGCGGACTTCTACGCCGCGCTGGGTGTGAACTTCAACGTAGCGTGGCTGGGCATTGCGCTTACGGGCGTCTTTGCGAGCCGCGGCGCGAATTATGTGAGCGACCTTGTGAAGAAGTTGCAGGCGTTGGGCGCGGCGAAAACTGAATAATATATGACGAAAGCCCCCGGTTCAGGAGATTTGATTCCTGGCCGGGGGCTTTTTCATTCTAAATATTTGAGCATTTGCAAATAATATTCTCCCGCTTGGGTTTCCCGTTCATCTTTTTCAAGACATCTTTTTCCAAAGTTTACAAATCCGTTATCACTGTAAAACTTAACCAACTTTTCTTTGTCTTCGCATTCTAAGTAAACTATATTTCCTCCGCCAATGTTTTGCATTTGTCTTACTTTATCAACTGCCATTTTCAATAAAGCATCCCCGGAAATCAGTTTATTATATCCATTATCAAAATTTTTTCCTAATTGGCCGATAAGAGGGGCGGGTATAATGTATTCGGTTGGCTTGTTTTCTCCTGGTAACATGGTGCGCTCAACAGCAAATAAGCTGATTCGAGAACGCAACCTATGACTTAACATTTTTGTGGGTACTACTATGGCTTTATTAGCAATCGCAAAATATCCTACAATTACTGGCTTCCCACGGTGTGAAGCTAAAACGAGATGCGTAGAAGCAAATCTTCGTTTAGAAAATTCAATTGCCTTAAAACGGATGAATTTTTCCAATTCTAAATTTAAATGGCAAGAAAAAGTGGAGAGAATGGATTTTGTCTCATTCTCTCCAATCTCATTTAGTAAATCTCTTAAATTTACGATTGCGTATCCATCCATTTACTTTTTGAACATCTCCCGCAAAGCGTCGCCTTTTATGTCGCTTACTTTTCGGTCGATCTTAACATCTTTGCTCGCTTTGCCCTTCGCGTTTTCCAAAGCGTTTATAAAATTTACCGCAAGAGGCTTAGACCTGATTACGACATCCTTAAGAATACTCTTAGTCGCCATGATATCAACCTCCCATAGTTGCAACATACGAAAAAAACAAGGTAAATGTGAGTGGAATCCTACCTTGCAGTATTAGTATAGCAGAGAGACAGCCCGAAATTCAAGGGAAAAAGTGTGAAATTTTTGATTTTCTATTGACAAAATAGTACAAATGTGATTTTTCAATGTCCCATACAAAAGAAATCCGCCCCCATCCGTGGATAGCGGATAAGGGCGGCAAGGTGCCGCGCGAAGTGGGAAGCGCGGCCATGAGGATAGTATATCACAATGGTCTGATAGCGTGCAAGGATGCAAAGCCTTCACAAAATCGTTTTTTTGTACATGGTATTTTTTTCCTGTGACTTTACTGTGACACTTCTGTGCCGAAAATGGGTATCAATGCGTTACAGATATTATCACTTACGACATCAAAAAACCGCACTGTTAAGCCATTTTCGGCGGCACAGTGCGGTTTTTTATTTGGTGGGGCCTCAGGGACTCGAACCCTGGACCGGTCGGTTATGAGCCGAATGCTCTGACCAACTGAGCTAAGGCCCCCAATCACGCCGCGGCACACAGTGATGCGGCTTATATATTATACAGGATTTTCTCCAAAAAGAAAAGCCCTAAAAATTTTTCTGTTTTCCTGCGGTTCACGCTTCCCGGCAGGGAATGCGCGCGGCCATCACTGCGGCGGCAAGAGCGCCTGCCAAGCCCACAAAAAAGATGCAGCGCAGTGCGTGGGGCGGGTAGGCCTCCAGCACGCCGATGAGCGCAGAGCACAGCACCGAGCCCAGCAGAGCTGAGGCCCCGTTGAACAGTGAGTTGACGGAAAAATACATGCTGCGCGTGGCGGACGGACTGGTGGCCACCTGCATTTTCAGGAAACCGACGCCCATGCCCGCGTAAGGCACCGCCCCCAGTATGGACAGCACCGGAAACAGGTATGCTGCATTTTGCCGGGTGGCCGCCGCCCACAGCGCGGCCACGCATGCCATCATCGCAATGGTCAGCGCGGTAACATTCTTCCATCCGATGCGCGCAGCCAGACGTGCCATCAGCGGAGTGCACAGCGACCGGCACAGGTTTCCTGCCGTCACCCAGACCATGATTTCAAAAAACGTCAGTTCCAGCACCTGAATCTGGTACACCGCGGCAAAGCCGCCGATGAACATGCCCGAAAGGCTCCACACCATATTCGTCAGCATCACCCTCCGAAAACGGCGGTTGCGCAGCGGCTCCAACAAGGCGGTCGCAGCTGGGGCAGGCTCCTCCTTTTCAGGCCTTTCCGGCGCAGGCAAACGCAGCAGCACCGTCAAGCTGGCGGCCAGCAGCATGGTCTCCAGCACGCCTACGGCCAAAAAGCCGGTCTGCTGTGCGCCGTGCCGGGCAGCGCGGTCAATAATCAGGCTCACGGCGCAGAACACACCGGTATATGTAAGCATGAAAAACATCTCACGCACCGAGTAATAGTCTCCCCGGACACGGCCCTCCACACTGCTCACCAGCCAGTCCGTCTGAGACGGACATGCAAATTGATAAATGCCGATGGCCAACACATAGCACACCACCATCAACGGCGCGCCGGCAGTCCTTGGCAGCAGCACCGAAAAAAACACCAGCGGCAGCAGTACACGCCATGTGCCGTTACACAGGCGCAGAAAGCGCAGCGGACGTGTTGTGCGCTCGTAGGCAAGGCCGCCCGCCAGCTGTAGGATGGGCAGCGTGCCGCTCAGGCCCGTGACCACATTGGACAGCGCGAGTGAAAAACCGTAATATGCCGTCAGGCTGGCAATGATGGCGCCTGTGCAGGCCCAGTATGCCGACATGGAAAGAAGGTTATCGAAAATAAAATCGCGCGGTGTCTTTTCCATTTGCTGTCCGCCCCCGCATCCGTTTGATGCTTATTTTGTTGTACTATGGGATGCGCTCCGCCGTTCCCGCCTGTAAACAGCCGGCAGCGCAGCATAAATCCCAGCACATCATAGCATGGCCCCGCACAAAATACCAGATGAAAAATCATATTTCGGAAATTTTCGATATTTTTTTGAACAGACTGCAAAGCCGCGATCCCTACGGTTCTGTTGTACCCCTTTGCGGCGGCATGCTATAATGAAACAAACACTGTCTTCCCAACCGGGAAATGCCGTTTGTTTCTGCCGTTTTTGACAGCTGCGGCCGTTCCCGCGCCGCACGCATCCGAACGTATTTTACAAAGCACCAAAAGCTCCCGGAGGAAATGTATTATGAAAAAACAACCTGTCATCGCAGTCATCGGCGCAGGCGCGCTGGGCGTCATGTTCGGCCAACGCATGACGCAGACACTTGGCCCGCAGCGTGTATTCTTTGCTGCGGATGCACAGCGTGCAGCCCGTTATGCGGCACAGAGCTTCACCTGCAACGGCGCTGCCTGTACCTTCCGCTTTGTGACACCGCAGCAGGCGCAGCCTGCCGCGCTGGCGGTCTTCGCCGTCAAAAGTACCGGGCTTGCCGCCGCCATTGAAACGATGCGCCCGTTCATCGGGCCTGAAACACTGGTCATCTCCCTGCTCAACGGCATTACCAGCGAGGGTGAGCTGGCCGCAGCCTACGGGCCGGAGCACGTGCTTTACTGTGTGGCCCAGGGGATGGACGCCGTAAAGGACGGCCCCGCCGTCACCTACCGCAATATGGGAAAGCTTCTTATCGGCAGCGGTACGGGCGCGCGCACCTCGGCTGTGGACGCGGCGGCCGCACTGCTGCTGGAGGCGGGCGTGCCCTGCGAAATACATGAAGATATTCTGTACCGCCAGTGGAGCAAGCTGATGCTCAATGTGGGGCTGAACCAGGTATGCGCGGTTTACAATGTGCCGTACCGGGGCGTACAGTACCCGGGGACGGCGCGGGACACCATGCTGGCTGCCATGCGGGAGGCACAGGCCCTGGCCGCACGGGAGGGTGTGACGCTGACAGACGCGGATATTTCCGCCTGGATGAAAATGACCGATGCTTTGAACCCCGACGGGATGCCCTCCATGCGCCAGGATACGCTGGCCCGGCGTCCCACCGAGGTAGAGCTGTTCGCAGGCGCCATGCGTCGCCTTGGGGAGAAGCACAGCGTTCCTACCCCCGTGAACGATATGCTCTACCGCCGCATTGCCGAGCTTGAAGCCGCGTATTGAGCATGCGGCGCGCTATAATCCCAATGGTACAGAGAAACCAGCGGAGCCTGCCCTTTTTATGGGGCACAGGCTCCGCTGGTTTTTCGTCTGTATTCCGCGCTGCGGCGCTCATCCATTGGCGGGCAGCTTTTCCGCAAAGCCGGGCACATGCACGGCCGGCACCTCCATGCCGCCGTATACCGGCACTTTCTCGGCTGCGCCGCCCTGCGGGGGTGTGCCGCCGCTTTGCCCAAGGCGTTCCTTGGCCACGCTCAGCATCAGCTTGATACGGTTCTCCTGGTTCACCCGCGTTGCGCCCGGGTCATAGTCGATGGGTGTGATGTTGGCGCGGGGATATATGGTGCGGATCTTATTAATCATTCCTTTGCCGCAGATGTGGTTGGGCAGGCAGCCGAAGGGCTGGGCGCAGATAATGTTCTCAAAGCCTGTCTGCTGCAGCTCCATCATCTCGGCCGTCAGCAGCCAGCCCTCACCCATCTTGTTGCCGATGCCGATGATTCCGTCCGCCATTTTTTTCGTGTCCAGAAACAGTGTGGGCGCATGGAACTGGGGATGCTTTTTAATCGCCGCGATCATCAGCTTTTCCCGCACGGTAAGCCAGCTCATCAACGTATCGGAGCCGAGCTCCAACAGCTTGCTGCCGCCGTACAGGCGCACGGTCTCGGCCATGTTGGCAACACAGTACTGCACAAAACCCATCAGGCCCGGCAGGTTCACCTCGCAGTCCTCGCCGTGGAGGAACTGCTCCAGATTGTTATTGCCCAACGGTGAATATTTCACATAGATCTCGCCCACGACACCCACTTTCACCTTGGGCGTATAGGTAACGGGCACCGCCGCAAAATCCGCCGCGATAGCCGCAAAGTTCGCAGCCATATCCTTTTTCGAGAAGCCCTTTTTTTCATCGAACTGGCTCGCCACCCTCCGCGTCCAGGCAGCCACAAGCGCATCCGCCGTGCCCGGCTCGTTTTCATAGGGGCGCGTCTGGTTGGCAAGGCTCATCAGCTCGTCTCCGTAAAACACCGCCGCAACAATCTTTCGGATGAGCGGAAGCGTCAACTGAAAGCCGCTGTCCTTTTCCAGGCCGGAAAAATTCAGGCTGGCCACGGGCACCTGAGGAAAGCCCGCTTTCACCAGCGCCTTACGCAAAAGGTGGATGTAGTTGGACGCCCGGCACCCGCCTCCCGTCTGCGTGATAAGCAGGGCCGTGTGATCCAGATCGTATTTTCCGCTTTTCAGCGCATTGATGAACTGCCCGATGACAAGAAGCGCAGGGTAACAGGTATCGTTGTGGACATATTTCAGCCCTTCCTGCGCCACGGCATGGCCGCCGGAGCCAAGCACCTCCACATGATAGCCTTCGTCCTCCATGGCGGCGCGCATCATCTCAAAATGGATGGGCGCCATGTTGGGGATCAGGATTTTATGTGTCGCTTTCATCTCCGGAGTGAATTTTGGATAAGTATGGACATTTTCCATGGGCATGCCCCTCCTTTGGGCAAATACGCAGTTATGGTTACGGGCGGGAGCATTACTCCGCGTCCGGCGTTTCGCCGGAGGCCGGCTCTATGGCTGCGAACAGACTGCGCAGCCGGATATTCACCGCGCCCAGATTCGCGATCTCATCGATTTTGATCTGTGTGTACAGCTTGCCTTCCCGCTGCAAAATTTCTCTCGTTTCGTCGGTGGTGATGGCGTCCACGCCGCAGCCGAAGCTCACCAGCTGGACGAGGTTCATATCCGGCTGGTCCGCAATGTATTTCGCCGCCGCATACAGGCGGGAATGATAGGTCCACTGGTTGAGGATGCTGGTGGGGAATTTTTCCACCAGGTGTGAGATGCTGTCCTCTGTGATCACCGCCGCTCCATAGCTGCAGATCAGCTTGTCGATGCCGTGGTTGATCTCCTCATCCGCATGGTACGGACGGCCCGCCAGAACGATGATCTGCCGGCCCTCGGCCCGCGCCTGGGCGATGATCTCCCCGCCCCGGACACGCACGCGGGACATATGCTCCGCATATTCGGCATAGGCCGCGTCCGCAGCGCCCTTCACCTCGCCCAGGCTGATGCCCGCGAAGTATTTTGCAAGGATGGCCGTCATCTTCCTGGGAAAATCCCTTCGGCGGTGAATGCCGATATAATCGTAAATAAAACGGATATTCTCCAGCTCGTGGCAGTTGGCCGCAATGACCTCCGGGTAATAGGCCACCACAGGGCAGTTGTAGTGGTTGTCACCCAGGCCCTCGTCCACATTATACGTCAGGCAGGGGTAAAAAACGGCGTTCACAGCCATCCGGCTGAGCCGGTGGATATGGCCGTGCAGCAGCTTTGCCGGGTAGCATACAGTGTCGGAAGGAATGGTACTCTGGCCCTCCAGGTAAAGCTCCCGGCTGGAGGGACCGCTGGTCACCACCGAAAAGCCCAGCTTCGTGAAGAAAGCATACCAGAAAGGTAGCAGTTCGTACATCCCCAGCCCCAGGGGGATGCCAATAGTGCCGCGGATGCCCGGCTGGGGCTTGTATTCGGCCAGAAGGCGCTGCTTGTATTCGTACAGATTCAGTGGGTTTTCCGCGCCCCGGTGGGACACCGGACGGTCGCACCGGTTGCCGCTGATGTATTTTTTGCCGCCCGGAAAAATATTGACCGTAAGCTGGCAGTTGTTTCCGCACAGGCCGCAGTTGACGCTGCGCACCTTCTGGGTGAAGCCCTCCAGCTCCTCCAGCGTAAGCAGAGACGATTGGCTCTTTCCCTTTGCCTTGCCGTACAGTGCCGCGCCGAACGCGCCCATCAGGCCCGCGATATCCGGCCGGATGACCTCCACGCCCATTTCCATCTCGAACGCACGCAGTACAGCCTCATTGTAGAACGTACCGCCCTGCACCACGATCTTGCGGCCCAACTCCTCCGGGCCGGAGGCACGGATGACCTTGTACAGCGCGTTTTTCACCACGCTGATGGCAAGCCCGGCCGAAATGTTCTCGATGGACGCGCCGTCCTTCTGGGCCTGCTTGACGCTGGAATTCATGAACACCGTGCAGCGGCTGCCCAGGTCCACGGGCTTATCCGCAAACAGAGCCAGCTTCGCAAACTCCGGCACGCCGTAGCCCAGCGCGCCCGCAAACGTCTGCAAAAAGCTGCCGCAGCCGGAGCTGCATGCCTCGTTCAAAAAGATGTTGCTGATGGCTCCGTCCTCGATCTTGAAGCACTTCATATCCTGCCCGCCGATGTCGATGACGAAATCCACGTCCGGCATAAAGTGCTTGGCCGCCGTAAAGTGGGCCACTGTCTCCACCACGCCGAAATCCACGCCGAAGGCGCTTTTCACAATGTCCTCGCCGTAGCCCGTGGCTGTGACGCTGGCCACCCGCAGGCCCGGACGCGCCTTGTAAATGTCGATGAGCATCTGCCGGATGATGGGGATGGGATTGCCGCTGTTTGGCTGATAGCTGGTGAAAAGCAAATTGTCGTCTCCGTCGATGACGGCGGCTTTTACCGTGGTGCTGCCCGCGTCGATGCCGATATGCACAGGGCCGGTGCTGTCCGCAAAGGGACGGCGCGGCACGCTCGCCTTTGCATGCCGTGCGCGGAACGCCTCGTATTCCGCTTCGTCCCGGAACAGCGGCGGGTTGAACGCATAGGTGGCCGTGGCGCTGTATGCGTGCAGCTTTTCCACCACACCCGCCAGGTCCAGTTCCTTGTCGGAATACAGCGCCGCGCCCAGCGCCACAAAATAAAGGCTGTTTTCCGGGCAGGTCCCCGTCACGCCCAGCGTCTTGTCGAAGCTCTTTTTCAGCTGGGGCAAAAATGTGAGCGGCCCGCCCAGATACAGCACGTTGCCGCCAATCTTCCGGCCCTGCGCAAGGCCCGCGATGGTCTGGTTCACCACGGCATAGAAAATGCTGGCCGCCACATCCCCGGCCTTTGCGCCCTGGTTGATGAGGGGCTGGATATCGCTTTTGGCAAACACGCCGCAGCGGCTGGCAATGGTATATGTTTTTTCCGCATGCCGCGCGGCTTCGTTCATTTCGTCGGGCGTCATCTTCAGCAGCGTTGCCATCTGGTCAATGAACGCGCCGGTGCCGCCCGCGCAGCTTCCGTTCATGCGCACCTCGGTACCGCCCGTCAAAAACAGGATCTTCGCATCTTCGCCGCCCAGCTCGATCACCACGTCCGCATCCGGCGCGTAACGCTTTGCCGCCACCCGTGTGGCAAACACCTCCTGTACGAAGGGCACGCCGCAGGCGTCGGCCAGGCCCATGCCGGCCGAACCGGAGATGGAAAGCTGCGCGGGCGCGCCGTGCAGCACCTCAGTGTGCATGCGCTGCACCAGCTCCGCCGCTTTTTCCACGATGTGGGAAAAATGACGCTCATAGGTTTTGTATGTAATATTCAGCGCGTCGTCCAGCACCACGCATTTGATGGTGGTGGACCCGATGTCAAGCCCGATCTTCAAACTGTTCTCCCTTTCCCCTTAAGCGGCGCGCCGGGCGCGCCGCAGCCCGCCGGTAAGACAGGACCTCCTATCTTAACCTTATCTTTACCTTATATCATAGTATTTTACCGCTTTTTGTCGAAAAATCAACGGACAGATGTGAATATTTGTCAAATTTTTTACGGAAAATTCGTCCTTATTTACAAAATACTGGCGTTATGCCCAAAAACACAGCCTTTTCTTATCAAAACAGGCCCACAGCGCGGAGCCGCAGGCCTGTAAAACCAATTATTCTGTGCGCAGCGCCTCTATGGGGCTCAGGCGCGCCGCCTTGCGCGCGGGGTAAATGCCGAAGAAAATGCCGATGGCGATGGAAAACAGCGCGATATAAACTACAGTGGAGGGTGCCACATAGCCCTCCATGCCCATCAGGCTGCTGATGCCGTAGCCGCCCCACAGGCCCAGCACAATACCGATGACGCCTCCGATGAGCGTAAGCGTACCCGCTTCAATGAGGAACTGGAACGTGATGCTGCCCGTCTTTGCCCCCAGCGCCTTGCGGATGCCGATCTCCCGCGTGCGCTCGGTGACGCTGACGAGCATGATGTTCATAACGCCGATGCCTCCCACCAGCAGGCTGATGCCCGCGATGGCGGCGATGATGCCCGTAAACATCCCTGTCACGCTGCTGATCTGCGCGGTGTACTGGCTTACGTCCATAATGCCGTAGCAGTCCCGCCCGGCGTTGCCGTGTCGGCTTTCCACCAGACGCAGCACCTGCTGTGCCAGCGGTACACTGTTCGCAGTGTCCTGCGCCAGCAGCGCGATCTGGAAATACGGCTGGCCCACATCGTCGGAAAGAGTGGACAGGCTGGACAGCGGCGCCGTCATCTGCGCAGTGATCTTGCCGTTGTAGCTGTATCCGCTCTGGCTTTCGGTTATGCCGATGATCGTGAAATCCGAAGTGCGTCCGCCCACCGTGAGCTGCACCGTCATGCCCAATACGTCGTCGGTTCCAAACAGCGCCTTTGCTCCCGCGGAATCCACGGTCACAACACGGCGCGCGGCATCATAATCCGACGCGTCCCAAAAGCGCCCCGCCTGCAGCGTAGCCGGAAACACCAGAAACATGCTGCCGTTGCCCGCCGAAAGGCTGGCGCCTATTTCTCCCTTTGGGCCGCGCACACTTCCGCTGGCGCCGCCGGCCATCGTCACGCCCGCAACACCTTCCATACGGCCCACGGCCTCCACGTCCCCGTCGGTAAAATAATCGTTCACAGTGGTATCCTCGCCGGTCACACTCAGATACACCGAACCGGAAGACAGCATGCCCAGTTCGCTGTCCATCATCCGCTGCCCGCCGCCGCCGATGCACAGCACCATAATGACAGCCCCAATGCCGATGATGATGCCCAGCATCGTGAGAAATGAGCGCATTTTGCTGCCCATGATGTTGCGGTACGCCATTTTGGCGTATTCATAGATCTGACGCATCCGGACGCCCCCTTAGCCCATCATCACAGCGCCCATACCCGCGTCCGCGGGCATCTGCGCCGCGGCGGCGGGGTCGCTGCTGACAGCCATGCCCTCCGTCACATCCTGCGGGTTGAGGATGACCTCATCCCCCGCGGAAATGCCGGAGGCGATCTCCACCTGCGTATCGGAAGAAAGGCCTGTCTTCACATCCCGGCGCACAGCCGCGCCGTTTTCCACCACATAGCAGAACTGGCCGCTCACATCCGTATTGACGGCGCTGATGGGCAGGCTCAGCACTCCTTTCGCCTCCCCTGTGGCAATGACCACGTTGGCCTCCAGGCCCAGTTTGATATCGCCGTCCGGCGCGTCCAGCTGCACTTTGGCGTGCACATAGGCCGTGGCCGTGCCTGTGGCGGAGGCCCCGGCCGTGGCCATCGCGTCGATGGACGCCACCGTTCCGGTGTATGTCCTGCCCAGCGTGGTGACAACGGCGCTCTGGCCCGGCTTTACCTTTTCCAGATCGTAGCGGGAGAGCGCCACGTCCACATATACATCGCTCAGGCTCTGGATCGTGCACAGCGGACCATAAGCCGCCGCGCTGGAGCCCGGCACCGCACTGAGGGAGGTGACGACGCCGCTGATGGGTGCGGTCACGCCGTCCCTGCCGCGGGCAAGGTCCTCCTTGGCGCTTTGCACGGAGAGGGATGATGGCACCTGTGCCAGCTCCAACTGGCGCTTGGCGCTGTCGGACAGGACGGCCTGCTTTTCCGCGTCGTAGGTTGCCTTGGCCGCGCTCAGCGCCTGCTGCTGGTTCGCGAGGTCCGCGGCGGCGGCGTCCAAAGCCGCTTTAACAGACAACGCCTCCTCGCTCTGCTTATCCGCGAGGGCCTCGTACTGCGCGGTCAGGCTGTTCACCGCGGCTGAAGCCTTGTCTTTCTGGACGGCAAGATTGTTAAGGTTCGCAGCCGCGTCATTGAAGCGTGCCTGTGCGCTGTCGCTGGCGGTGAGCGCGTCGCTTTTCTGCAGCTGGCCGCTCTCATAAGCGGCAGAAGCCTGCCGGTAGGCGCGCTCCAGCGGCTCTGTATCAAAGGTGGCAAGCAGGTCGCCCGCGTTCACGATCTGCCCCGCTTCCACCTTCACCTCTGCAAGAGGCGCGGTGACGGGCGACGGCACCACTACGGTCTGCCCCGAGGTGAGCGTACCCGTGGTGGACAGGCTTTGGCTGATGTCTCCGGCTGCCGCCGTCTGTGTTTGCACATAGGTCGGCAGCGGGCCGCGCAGCGCGCTCAGAACGGCGTTGCCCGCCAGGGCCAGCACCGCAATGCCTGCCAGTGAAAGCAGCACGATTTTTTTGATGCTGCGCTTTTTCTTCGGCCGTTTGGGCGGCTGCAAAAGCACCTCGCCGGCCTGCGCCGGGTCCTGCACGTTCTGCGCCATCAATTCCTTTGTTTCCATTTTAGAAAACCTCCCGTTCCCCGTCGTCTATCTTTCCGTCTGTGATACGCACGATGCGCTGAGCCTTGCGGGCCAGCCCTTCGTCGTGAGTGATCAGTACAATGGTGTTGCCCTCGGCGTGCAGAGCACGGATGATCTCGAACACCCTGGCGCCCGCTCTGGTGTCCAGGTTGCCCGTCGGTTCATCCGCGAGGATGAGCGGCGGATGTGCCGCGATGGCGCGAGCCACGGCCACACGCTGCTGCTGGCCGCCGGACATCTGGTTTGGACGGTGGTCCATACGGGACGCAAGGCCCACACGCTCCAGGGCCTCCAACGCCAGCAGACGCCGTTTTCCGGCGGGCAGGCCCCGGTAAATGAGCGGCAGCTCCACGTTTTCCAGCGCGTTCAGGTTCTTGATCAGGTTGAAGCTCTGGAAAATAAAACCGATCTGTTCATTGCGGATGGCTGAAAGCGCATTATCGGAAAGCGCGCTTACGTCCTGCCCGTTGAGAAAATATGTACCGGACGTCGGCGTGTCCAGACAGCCGATCATATTCATCAGCGTGGATTTCCCGCTGCCTGAATGGCCTACGATGGCCACAAACTCCCCCTTGTAGACCGCGAGGCTCACGCCGTCCAGCGCGCGCACCTCGTTTTCTCCGGGATTGTAGATCTTGTACATATTCCGGATATCGATGATGGCCTGTTCCAAGCCCATCCCTCCCTGTGCCCGCTGCGCAGGCATTTTTTCCATCTGACATTTATGCAACGATATTGTCCGGCCGGCTTCTTCATTTTCTGCGCGCAATAACGAAAACCGTTCCCTTATTTTCAGCAAAAGGCCAAAAATGCAGATTCCCACACAAAATATCCGGCTGTGCATGTACTATATTTTCCCCGCGCCGCATATCCAAAAGCGAGGAGGTGTCCCCTTATGGAACTGATGGACGGCGTAATGGAATATATCCGGCCCGAGCTGCTGGTGCTGGTGGCGGTGCTTTACATCGTCGGCAAAGCACTCAAGGCCTCGCAGGACGTAAAAGACAAGCACATCCCGCTCATTCTGGGCGGCGCGGGCGTGTTCCTGGCCATGCTGTGGGTGGTGGCAACCGGCAGCTTCGACGGCGTACAGAGCATTGCGCTGGGCCTGTTTACCGGTATCGTGCAGGGCGTACTGGTGGCCGGCTGCAGCGTATACGCCAATCAGCTCGTCAAACAGGCGGGCCGGGCGGATTGACCCGAATGCAAAAGAGCATCCCCGGCGCACGGATACCCCGCGCCGGGGATGCTCTTTGTTTTCTGATATTCTCAGGGAACGTACACGTTTACATACTTCACGCCGTTTGCCACGGATTCGGCATAGGTCTCGTAGAACAGGTCCACCTGCATGCGGTTGGACTGCACAAACGCACCCGTATCTGTCGCAATGGCCCAGCCATATACGAATTTGCCGTCAGCGGAGGTGATATACACCTTTGTACCGTAGGGAATGAGCGTCGGGTCGCACGCAAAAGTACCGTAATACAGGCCCAGGCCGCTTGCGCCGCGTCCGCGGGCGGAATAATAGCCTGTCGCCTTCATGGAATACATTTTGCTGTAGCTGCTGGGCACGTTGTTTTCCACCGTGATGCCCTCGGGGGCCTGCAGCGGGCTGACGGCGTCGGAATTGTATTTCCGGTAGATCTCCGGTATCATCTCGGTGACGACCTGGGTATCCACCACCTCGGTGCTGGAATATCCGCCGTCCACATACTTCTGGCGGTAGGTCACGTCCACAAGGCCGTCCTGCCCCGCCTGCACCAGCACCTCGTGGGAATATTTCCCCGTGCTTTCGGCGGTTTCGTCCAGATACTCCGTCTCATAGGGAACGGTCTCCCGGGCGGTATTCTCAGTATATGTTACACGGTGTACGCGCACACGGCCCATGCCCTCGGTCACCGGGCTGTCCAGACTGGGAGTGGTGTAATCGTCCGGCCCCAGCGTCACGCCCGCGCGGGCCAGCACGTCGGCCACAGTGCCGTCGCTGATCTCCGCCTCGTAATATTCTCCATCCGCCGCTACAGAGACCGGAAAAGCCCGCTGCAGAGAAAGCAGCAGCGTGCCGTCCTCCACCTCGTGCAGACGGGTGCTGTCGTTGCTCTCCAGTTCCATACCCGCCAGGTCCAGCAGGACCTCGGGCTCCGTCACCGCAGCCATCACTGTGCGCTGCGCACCGGCGGAATCCGCCACAGTAACCGTATTCACCGTAGCGGCCAATGCCGTGCACACCAGCCCCAGGCTGCCCGCCGTCGCCGCCACCGCAACGATGCGGGGCCCGGCGGCGGCCAGCCAGCGCCGGATATGCTCCTGTCGCTTTGTCATGCAAAAACTCCTTTGGTTCTCCGTCCACACACCGGGCCGCACAGCCAAAACAAAACGGACGGCCCGCACCAGACCGCCCGTGTATCAACAAAAAAGAACAGCGCCGCGCGCGTTTTTGAAAACAAAAACAACGGATGCATGCGGCTGGGGCAGGCCTTGGTACCTGTGCATTATAGCAAAAGAAAGCCGCCGCGTCAAATTTTCGGCTTCAAACCGCCATTTTTCTATACAATTGGTAATATTTTACGCAGATCTTTTCTTTTTTGCCATCCTGTCCAGACGCTCCGCGCACGCTTCGCCACGGCGGCGGACATTGCATGTTTCCCCCTGTGCAAACCCTGATTTTTATGGTATAATAACCCCCAAAGCTGCCGTTTACACGGCTGCGCGTGTGCAAGGCACACGCCCCTGTGCTGACGCACAGGGCTTTGGGAACATTGAACCATGCAAAACCGCAGCAGGTGCGGTTTTGTTGTGGCCGCTTTGCGGCGTCATGGTATAATATGCCCGCTTAGCGAATGCGAGCCGCAGGCGAAGCAAAAGCAGGGCGGCATAGAAACATGATATACGAAGCATTTAGAGACCCGGCGGCAGCACCGCCCGGCGCCTACCATTCTGATTCGACGGAGGAACGCCCCTTGGCACAGAAAAACATCCGCAATTTCTGCATCATCGCCCATATCGACCACGGCAAGTCCACCCTGGCCGACCGCATCCTGGAATGTACCCAGGCCGTGGACGAGCGCCAGATGGAGGCCCAGCTTCTGGATAACATGGAGCTGGAGCGCGAGCGCGGCATCACCATCAAGGCGCGCGCCGTTACCCTGCACTATACGGCAAAGGACGGGCAGGATTACGAGTTCAACCTCATCGACACGCCGGGCCATGTGGACTTCAACTACGAGGTGAGCCGAAGTCTGGCCGCCTGCGAGGGCGCTGTGCTGGTGGTGGACGCCAGCCAGGGCGTGGAAGCGCAGACGCTGGCCAACACCTACCTTGCGCTGGAGCACGATCTGGAGCTGGTGCCCATCCTGAACAAGATCGACCTGCCCAGCGCCGAGCCGGACCGCGTGGCCCACGAGGTGGAGGACGTGATTGGTCTGCCGTGCATGGACGCACCCCGCGTCTCCGCCAAAATGGGCGTGGGCATCCAGGATGTTCTGGAGCGTGTCATCACCGATATCCCCGCGCCGAAAGGCGATGCAGATGCGCCGCTGAAAGCGCTGATCTTCGACGCGGTGTACGACCCCTACAAGGGCGTCATCGTCTATCTGCGCGTGTTCGACGGCCGCCTTTCCGTGGGCGAGCCCGTGAAGCTGATGCAGACGGGCGCTCAATTCACGCCCGTGGAGGTCGGCCATATGGGCGCTACGGCGCTGGCTCCCTGCGGCACGCTGGAGGCGGGTGAGGTAGGTTATTTCACCGCGTCCATCAAAACGCTGGAGGACACCCGCGTAGGCGACACCATCACGGGTGTGTCCGCTCCCACGGCTGAGGCGCTGCCCGGCTACCGCAAGGTGACGCCGATGGTGTTCTGCGGCATTTATCCCGCCGACGGCGCGGATTATCCCGACCTGAAGGACGCGCTGGAAAAGCTTCGCCTGAACGATGCGTCCCTGAGCTTTGACGCAGAGACCAGCGTGGCGCTGGGCTTTGGCTTCCGGTGCGGCTTTCTTGGCCTTCTGCATCTGGAGATCATCATCGAGCGCCTGGAGCGCGAGTTCGACCTGGACCTTATCACCACCGCCCCCAGCGTGGAATACCGCATCACGCTGACAGACGGTGCCGTAAAACTCATCGACAACCCCACCAATTACCCCGATCCGGCGCAAATCGCCAAGGCCGAGGAGCCGTTCGTGGATGCGCATATCTATACCCCTACCGATTATGTGGGCAGCCTGATGGAGCTGTGCCAGAACCGCCGCGGCATCATGCGGGACATGAAGTACATGGACGCCACCCGTGTAGATCTGCATTATGAGCTTCCGCTGGGCGAGATCGTATACGACTTCTTCGACGCTATCAAAAGCCGCAGCCGCGGCTACGCCAGCTATGACTATGAGATGAAGGGCTTTGTGGAATCCAAGCTGGTGAAGCTGGACATCCTGCTCAACGGCGACATGGTGGACGCGCTTTCGATGATCGTCCACGCGGATACCGCTTATGCCAAGGGCCGCCGTCTGGCGGAAAAGCTGAAGGAAAACATTCCCCGCCAGATGTTCGAGATCCCCATCCAGGCGGCCATCGGAGGCAAGATCATTGCCCGCGAAACCGTGAAGGCCATGCGCAAGGACGTTCTGGCCAAGTGCTACGGCGGCGACATCACCCGTAAGAAAAAACTTCTGGAAAAGCAGAAGGAAGGCAAAAAGAAGATGCGCCAGCTGGGTACGGTGCAGGTGCCCAGCGAGGCGTTCACCGCCGTGCTCAAGCTGGACGAATGAGCGCAGCGCCCGGCCGCCGAAGCTTTCTGCCTTTGGTTTGAAGGTCTGGAGAAAATATTATGAAGCTGAAATGTGTGAATATTGCGACGCCAAACCCCTCCGCAATGAGCCGATTTTACTCGCTGGTACTGGGCCAGCCCTGCCGGCGGCGCGCTCCAAACCGCTTCGAAATTCCCGCCGGCGGCGCTTTTGTCGTTATCACGCACTCCGACACAAAAACACCTGTCAACCCCGATTGCTGCGGACTGGAGTTTGCGGTCGACGACGTAGACGCGGAATACGAACGTCTGCTTACTGCGGGTATTTCTGTGGAACGCCCTCCCGTCACTTACCCGTGGGGGTACCGCGCCATCGGATTTCGCGATCCGGACGGCAATAACATCGATTTTACGGCGTATGTTGGTAAACCGGAATAAGGAACACGACGGCAGCATGCAAAAGCGGACGGCTGATAAAACAGCCGTCCGCTTTTATTCTTGTCGCCCGTACACCTTACAGCTCCGGTTCGGCCGAAGCCGCCGCGCCGCTCTGCGCGTCCGAGGACGCGCCCTCGCCGCCGATGACGCCCGTGGGGCTGACGCCGCCGAACAGCAGCGTGCCTTCCCTGTCCTTACCCACGATAGCCACGTAACTCTTACCCACATTGACCTGCAGCGCCGCGCCGTTCTCGTCCTTCAGGCGCAGCGGGTCCTCCGGGTTGCCTTTTTCCCATGTCACCGCACGGAACTTGCCGCCGTAGCAGTAATAGCCCGTGCCGCTGCTCATAGCGAAGTCCGTCACAAGATTGTTGGGGTCGTCGGGATTTTTCAGTTTTATATCCGTAAAAAGCACCAGTACGTTGTCAAACGCAAGCTGTGCGCCCGTGGATTCATCCACCTGCGGCGCGCCGTAAGCTGTTTTCAGATACTTGGCCGCAGCGGCGTCATAGGTGAGGGTCACCGCGCCGGAATCCGAAAAACTGAACGCCACGTCTGCGGCGTCACCTTGGGCAGGCACCACCGGTTGAGCATCGTGAGCCACAAAATCGAACAATGCCTGGCTGGCGCCCGTTCCCGAAAGCCCCAGCTTTTCCATCCCCGCTGCAATCAACGCCGCGTCTGTGTACCAGCAGTGCTCATTGGCGTAACCGGCCGCACTGCGCGCTTCATCAAACACAAAGGACGTGGACCCCAAATACATGCCGTTGATGGTGGAATACTGATACTGGTTGAGCAGATTTTCAGCATAAATGCTGGTGCCGATGTGCACGATAACCGAGTTCAGCGGCATCGCGCACTGAAGATGCTGGTCCCGCGCGGAACGCACCGGCCCCACCTGGGGCACCGTGTCCTTATCTGCGTACAGCGCAAGCAGGCGGGTGATGCCGCCCTCCGTCACCATTTCAAAAACCGCGTCGGCGCTGCCGATGCCCCGCTGGGGCAGTGCGGCCTGCGCATTGTTCACCATGACGGCCACGGGCCTGTCACCCGCCGCCAGCCCTTCGGCCAGCGCTTCGCCTGTGATGAGGTTGATCTCCGGCGCAGGGCCGTCCGGAATCAGCGGGCTGGCTCCCGGAGCAGAGGCGGAGGACGCGCTCTGCGTCCCCGACGAGGTGTTGTCGCCGCACGCCGTCATGCCAAACGCCAGCATAACGGCCAGCGCAAAAGCGATCATGCGTTTCACGGGCTTCAACTCCTTTCCGTTGTTGATACATAAAACCGGGTCCGCCCCGCGCGCGTTTGCGGGCGGGGCGACGCGGGACGGCCGCGGATCAGCCGTCCGTTTCTTCAAAGTTTTCCAGCGTGCTGTTGTCGCCGGTGGGCACCTCGGCCGTATCCGTGGCTGCCGCGCCCGCGTCATAGCTGAACTTTCCGGCCTCTTCCAGGTCCACCACTGCAAGATACGTCTTGCCGGGGTTCACCTTTACGCTGGTCTCGTTGCCCTCGGCATCAACCAGATACAGCGCCTCAAGGGGAGAGCCCTTTTTCCAGCGGATCGGTTCCGCCTTTCCGCCGTTGAAGTAGTAGCCCACGCCGCCGAAGGTGTAATCCACTTTCTGAAGGTCGTAGCCGGATCCGCCCGGATCAGGATACACGTCAAAATCCGTGAACAGCACGATGACGTTGTCGAACGAAAGCTGCGTGCCGTTGTTCGCGTCGGTGCTGGGCAGGATATCGCGGGCCGCATAGCTGTACTGGCTCATCAGATACTTACCGGCGGCGGCGTCCCAGTCGAAATAGGTGCGGTAGCTTTGGGAGTGCTCGATGGTGATGCCCAGCGCGTTATCGCCTGTCAGCACACGGGCGGGCTCATTGTAATTGACGAAGTCGAAGATCGGGCTGGTGTAGTCGCGGCGGGTATCACTGCCCAGCTTGTCGATGGCCTTCTGAATCGCTTCTCCGTCCACATACGCTTTATGCTCAGACGCTACATTGCCCTTACTCTCGTCGCGGCTGAAGCCTACCTTATCGAGATTCACATCCATATCCTGATAAGAGTAATCCTTAACATACTGCGTCTGCACCACGCTCTCGCCGATATGCACATAAAGCGGCTGCAGCGGCAGGATAAGCTGGAAGAACTGGTCACGCGCGCTGCGCACGGGGCAGATCTCGGGCAGGTCCCGGTAATCGGTAAACAGGGCGCAAAAGCGGGTGATGCCGCCCTCCACCTTGATCTCGATGAGCACGTCGGCTTCGGACAGGCCGTTCTGCGGACGCGCCTGCTGGTAAGAGGTATTGGAGATATTGTTCACCATGACAGCCGTGACGCGCTGGCCCTCGGGATAATCGTCACTCTTGGGCAGGCCGGTGAGGACGGCCGGGTCATACGGCGGCTCCTGCGGCTCAGGCTCCGAGGAGGAAGCGGCTGGAGCGTCCGTCGTGCTGCCGGACGAAGCGGGCTTGTCGCCGCACGCCGTGAACACGGACGCCGCCAGAGCCAGGATCAAAAGCATGGAAAGAAATTTTTTCATCTGATGGTCTCCTGTTGTAGTGATCTATTTTCAATATCGGGCACTACTGCGTCATTCCGAGTACCGGGCCGCTCAAGACAATTGTCCGGGCAAAACGTTAGCCGGGAATCGTGCGGTGCTGCCAAAAATATTGAAGCAAAAATATTTTATTCCGCCGCCTGCCAAACAGGCGCCGTATCGTTGATGCGGAAATAGGAATACATGTCCAGCCCCACCACCGCAATATAGGTGCGGCCCGGGTTGACTTCCACAGGCGTTTCGGCGCCGTCGGCGGACACGATGCGCAGCGGCTGTTCCGGCGCGCCTTTCAGCCATCGTACCGGCTCGCATCGTCCGCCGTTGAAATACCAGCCCACGCCGCCCCACGCAAAATTCACTTTCGTGAGAATGCCGCCGGGATATTTTTCGGTGTCCGTGAACAGCACCAGCAGGTTATCGAACGTGACGGCCTCACCGGTGTTCTCATCCAAATGCGGCGCGCCGAACTGTGATTTTACATATTGCGCTTTCTCTGCATCGTAGCGGAACGCGCTGTTGGCATAGCTGGAAAAACGGATATAGAGCTGGGACGCTTCCCCACCCGCCAGCACGCGGGGCTCCTGAACGTAGGGGACGAACTGGAACACGGCCTGCTGTGGGCCGTCCATCGCGGTATCCAGCCTGTATTGGGCGGCCGCCTGAGAAAACAACTCCCCGCTGGTGAACCAGCAATGCTCAATGGCCGCCGTCAGGTTGCGCTGTGCATCCAACTCCAGCGCGCCGGCCTGAAAATAACCATCCAAAGATTTGGCCTCATAATGGTATTGGCTGAGAAGCGCCTTCGCATACGTGGAGCCGCCCACATGCAGGTACATCGCTCCCAAGGGGAACATAAGCTGCACATGCTGGTCCCGAGCGGAGCGCACCGGCCCCACCTCGGGCATGGAAGTATAATCGGAATATACGGCCATCAGACGGGTGATGCCGCCCTCGGTCACCATTTCATATACAAGATCCGCACTCTGCAGGCCACGCTGGGGCAGCGCCGCCTGAACGTTGTCGAGCATCACGGCCAGAGGCCGCATGCCCTCAGGCCAATCATCCGCTTTAGCAAGCCCTGTGAGGGGGTTCGCCGACGGGTCTGTCACGATAGCGGGCGTTTCCGGCTCGGGCTGCGGCTGCGGCTCCTGCGCAGACTGGGACACCGAGGAAGGCGCCGGCGCGCTGGAACTCCCGGAAGGCGGCGCGCCTGAGGCCGAGACCTGCCCGCCCGCAGTGCAGGCGCAAAGGCACATCACAGCCGTACTCAGCGCCAACAGGGCGCTGCACAAACGTTTCGTCATGCCTGTCAACCTCGCGATCGGCAAAACGAGACGGAAAGAAGCAAATAAGAAGAAAAGGCGGCATCTGTATAGACGAAGCAGCCTTATCTTTTGTTTCGTTCCCTATCCCGTTTTCACCATAGCGTTTCAGCGTAACTATCCTTATACAATATACACAAAACCGAAGCTTTTGTAAATAGGAAGGCAAACATTTCACACAAGAGCGGCGCCTTCAAGGAGGCAGGAAAGCCTCGGGAGCCGCGCTTTTCCGCGCACCGGCGGTGCGCGCACGGCGGCTACCGGCGGGACAATTTTCCGGCGGGGTATTGACAGAATACCACCTGGCTGATATAATAGTCAAGCGTCATTGGAGAATACAGTATTTCCGTCTTTTCTCTTTTTCTTTATGAGCCATTAGCTCAGTCGGCAGAGCATCTGCCTTTTAAGCAGGGTGTCCGGGGTTCGAATCCCCGATGGCTCACCATTACCAGCAAACTCGAACTTGCTCTTGTATGAGAGCGGGTTCGGGTTTGTTTTTTGTCTGGACATGATTTTAAAGTAGAGCAAGCAGGCCGCACAGGAGAGATATCTTCTGCGCGGCCTGTTTGCTTTCTATGGAATCTGAATACTTTCCGCAAACTGCTCGAAAGACATCTCCCCTACCTGGTATTTGACCATTGCCTTCTGCGCGGTATCACGCCATTTGTTGTAGTCCTCGCGCATTTTGGCGTTCCCCTGTGCGCGGGCGCAGCGCATCTGGTATTTGTTCCGCAGCTGCTGATAGAGCTGCCGCGCCTTGTCCGCTTTCACCTGTGCGGCGTATTTCTCCCGTGCCGCGACCTCCTTGCAGGATGCTCCAATGTCTTCATCGCACACGCGGTCGCAGTATTTGGTGCGGCTCGAAAATGGCAGGAACAGCCTGCCGCAGTTTTCACAGCGTGCGACACGCAGATCAAGCGCGCACATCTGCTGAAATTCCAGAAATACAAGCGCAGGCAGGTTATCACTTGCGTAAAATGTGGCGGCGGCAACGCCGCCCTTCTTTATGCCCTCCGGTATGTACTGCTGCAGCTTGATGTGTACATCATCCAGCATTCTGCTGCATCTGCCATAGAGCTCTCCATCATTCTCCGCCAGCTTTAACAGCCGTGCGGACGGAGCAGAAAGCGGCTGGCCGTCCTTACCGCAAAGTGTTACACCGATAAGGGCCCGCAGATCCTTTTGGAAGGCGCTGATCTTCTTCAGAAAGTTGATAAAATAATCCAGCACCAGCAGTGCCGTTTCACACAGAGAACGGTCCTCGGTCTCCCATTCGATGTAATACTTCATCTGCTCGGTATATGCCGGAAAGCTCCGGCAGTAACCTTCCATAATGTTTCCGGTGATCGCCTGATTTCCCAGGTGGATGAGCCTCTGGTGTACCTCGGATCGTGACAAGCCTGTATCGTTCACGCCGGAGGCCAGGGCCTCAAGATACGGCTCACTTTCCTGGTCGTAGGCACGCCATACTGCCAGGCAGTATCCCTCCAGCAGGTCAAAGAATGCCGGAGAAACGGTCTTGACACTCAGGGACATATTGTGATAGAACTCCGCGACCTGATAATACACACAGGTCTCCGGCTCGGACAGCCGCTGCGGCATCGTGCAGGTTTCGCCGAAATCCACGCCTGTATAGGCGCGGCGCAGCGCGCGCGCCTGTTCCAGATACGGTTCCCAATCAACGTCGAGTGTCCCGAAAACGAGCGAACCCAGCGGATAGGCGGTTTGTTCTTCTCCGCCTGTACCGATGTATTCGGTCTTGCCGTTAAAATAGACATAGGTTTTACCGCGCATCCTGTTCCCCATCCTATCCTGTGTGAATTTGCCTGTGTTTCACAGCAGCTCACAAAGCGTGTTCTTTTATCCTACACGAAATCATAGTAACACATCTTGTCATTGAAAACAAGCAGTGATACGCTTAATGTGTCGGGATGTATGCTTACATATATCACAGACACGGAAAGCGGCGGAATGTTTCAGAGCGAAACCGTTCCGCCACGGGCGTCAACGGCAGGACAGCGTGGAGATGGGCGGCGGCAGAACAAAGGCCAAACAGAGCAGCACAGCCGCCACTTTCCTCCCGCCGTAGCGGGCCCACGGACACTTTGCCGGCCCTGGCCGGAAAGTGTCCTAGTGGGTCAGACGCTTTCAAAAGCGTCTGCGCGCCCCGCAGGACGGCGGATGCACAGGCCGGTACAAGGAGAAAGGAGGAGCCGATAAGGAAAACGAGCAGGACGGTGGTGCGCAATGAGCGTTACCGCAAAAACGCAATCGGAGTACGGGAAAGGCATAACGAGCGAAAAAATGAAGCGTACTCGAATCCGGATGTTTTACTGGAGTACAGCGGCCAAAATGTTGTTTTCAAAACATGCGGTGCACCAACATATGCACAGCAATTCGACAGGATGGTTGCGGAGGGAGCCGTAAGCACCCGTGGCTTAAAGCCGGACGCCTATGTATTCGATGAAATGGTATTTGATGTAAATACGGAATATTTCGAGCGGCACGGCGGATATGAGTATGCAAAAAAGTTCTATGCCGAAGCGTATGAACTGGCCAAACAGATCGCAGGCGGAGAACAATATGTGATATCGGCGGTGATGCACGCGGACGAGAGGAACCGGGAAGCCAGTGACAGGCTGGGAAAAGATGTGTTCCATTACCATATGCATGTTATTTATCTTCCGGTGGTGGAAAAGGAGATCCGGTGGTCAAAGCGCTGCAGGGACCCCACACTGCGTGGGACCGTTCGGGAAACGGTCATGCAGGTAAGCCATAGTAAAAAGTGGCCGATGGTCCCGGCGACAGATGAAACTGGCAGGCCAGTGCTGAAAAAAGACGGCAGGCCGAGGCTTATCAGTTCTTACAGCCTGCTGCAAACCGCTTTTTACGAACATATGAAAGCGGCGGGTTTCACGGATTTTGAACGCGGTATCGAGGGAAGTACGGCGGAGCATCTGGATGTGCTGGAATACAAGGTCAGACAGGACAGGCAGGCTGTGCAGGAACTTCGGCAGGAAATCGGAGACCTGGGTACACAGGCGGAAGAAGCCCGAAAACAGCGGGATGAACTGCGCGGCGAGGTTACAGCCGCAGCAGGCGATTTACAGGCTGTACAGGCCGACATAGGCGATGTGCGGCAGATGCATGGGCGCAGCAGGCGGAAGGCTTTGACAAAACGGATCGAGCTGCCCGAGGATGATTATGCGAGGCTGCTGAAGCTGGCGGAATCGGCGGCAGGATTGCAGGTGGAAAACCGCCATCTGGCGCAGGAGCTGCAGAACAGCGGCACGATGCTGTGGCGGCTGCGCCGTGAGGCGGAAGATACGGAAGATCGTCTGCATCAGCTTTGGATGGATACGCGCTCTTACCGCGAGGCGGTAAAAATCGCGCCGCGGCGTGTCAACGAATTTCTTTCGGGGGTCCTGCGGGAGCACCGCCGGGAGCAATCGGTGACACGGCAAAGCCGGACGCAGCAGCGGAGCCGGGATTGGGAAATGCAGTTGTGAGCAGATGGAATGAGCAGGCGCCGGGGACGGCCCGGCGGAAAGGAGACCGGATGGGTTAAAGAAAAGCAGGTACATGGCGGAACGGGAGAGTAACAGGCGGAAAGAAAACACAGCACGTCAGGGCGTGCCGGTGGAGAATCTGGAACAGTTTGCAAGGTTCTTACTTCCGAAAATCCAGGCGTTTTACGAAACGGAAGAAGGACAACGGGCATTTCAGGAATGGAAAAAAAGGAACAAGAATTAATCTTCTAAAAAGCAATAAATGACAAGGCCGAGGAACGGGCAGAAATTCCCATTCCTCGGCCTTGTGCTTCGTTTGTTTTGCTTTAAACACCAGTTGAGATCAACTTAAAGCACCAGTGGGCGAACAAGACAGCGTTGCTGATACAGGCACAGAAGCGCTCCCTTTTGAAAATGTAGCAGACATATTCGCAGTATTGCCGCTGCACCAAGAAGATTCACCACCATAACTCCATCCATTTGAAACGGTATGGTAAACGCTTGCAGATGTTGCAGTAGCCGTATGACCATCATATGAAAAAATCCCATTAAGCTGAACACTTCCGATTGCCGCGCCATAATAGGAAAAGTCTCGTGTAATACTGCCTTTTTTCACTGATGCGCGTAAAGCTGAGTTTTCGATGGTCAATACCGTATGGTATGACACACCATTTCCGAGGTCGACGGTTCCCAAGTCAATAACCTGCGTTTCAGGTTCAAGAGCAAATGCAGGAACAGCTAACACAAATACTAAAATCGCAGCTATTGCTAAAGAAACAAGTTTTTTCACACAGAAAGCCTCCTTAAAAATAATTTATTCTAAAAGATTCGGGAATTCATCCCAATCTGAGTTACTTGTATCAACATCCCCAAAATCAACAATAGTAGTATTCACTTCTACCACACGGAATTTTTTGCTTTTCCACATATAGAAAACAGAAAAGGCTAAAATGCCCATTAGTACAGCGCCGCCAATCCGCAGCAACCAGGTTCTACGTCTTTTTTTGCGATGACAAATTGCGACAACATTTTCGGGGAGAGTATCCAAAAAGCTTCCGGCCGCATCTTGAGGGGTCCCAATGATTGCAATACATTCCTCGTATGAAATCATAGGATTTTCATTTTGAAGGTCCGCTATTGCTGCGCGGATTTGCTTCTCAAATATATCTTTTTGAGATGTGTCACAGTATAAATACTTCCCGGCCTGGCGGAAATACTGTTTCCACCTACGCTCATTCATACCGAATCCCCCTCATAGAGCACACCGTCTTTCGATAAGAGGCTATCAATAGTCTGCGTCACTCGCCGATATTCTGCAATGATATCATCGAGATATCTGCTGCCCTGTTCGGTAATCGAAAAATATACTCTGGTTCGATTACTCTCCGTAACAACGGTTTCTGACGGTGAAATGTAACCGTGCTCTTGTAGCCGATAGATAGCAATATATAGTGTGTTAAATTGAAGCACACCATCACTAAGCCGGGCCATTTTCTGAATCATTTCGTAAGCGTACATTGGCTTTTGCCTCAAAAGAAAAAGAACCAGCATATCGGTCGTAGCTTTTTTCAGGCCGTCTTTCATGCCTGCCACGGTGCCACTACGTTTTTTGGATGATTGCTCCATAGTGTTATCTCCTATGTTCATCAATATTATACAATGAAACGTTACTATTTTCAACATATTTATTATTGACAAATATAGATATTTTTATATATTCTATAACTAGGATATATAATGTCAGTTCAGTTGGATGGGCATCAGCGCGCGAGATGTCTGTGCAATAGAAAAGCATCAAACCATGAAAAGGAGTTGAAGAATTATGAAGAAAAAACTGTTCGCATTTGCACTTTGCGTTATTATGGCAGTCACGATGGCTGCGCCCGCATTTGCGGGAGAGCCCCCAGAAATCAGTCCAAGGGTTAACATATATCAAACCTATACGATTGCTCCCAGAACTGGTTCATGGAACTATTTGACAGCCATGTATGGACGTTTAGACAGTCAAGTGTTTGTGTTCGCGACGGATCCACAACAAGCACGCTATAGAGTTTGGCTGCCGGGACGTTATAACGCGGATGTCAAATTATATGCCAATTTCACAGTCGGTAGTGGTTCGCAATATGTGCTAACTCGTATGCCTTCAGAAAATTTGGCGTATATTTTTAATGAGTATAACGCTACCCCTTCCGAATCACAAATTGATTTCCGCACACTAAACGCTAGCACAAATGAATGTCGTATTCTCTTTTCTGTTGTTAATCTTTACTTATCATCTTCAGGCGGGAGCGGGGCACCTGTTGGATTTGCCGCATATAACGAGAGCAGCCTTGCTCAAAAATGGTA
>ERZ856578.599-NODE-599-length-73519-cov-23.866398_pt1 | contig 73519 bp, 65 predicted proteins | sample MGYA00514384_ERZ856578 | MGnify/ENA primary metagenome ERZ856578 (study PRJEB29103, sample SAMN06111958) | human gut metagenome | biome: human gut; feature: ankylosing spondylitis patient; material: healthy_person | host: Homo sapiens | place: China:Hangzhou... | reverse complement strand
TAAAGACGGCCCAATAAGGTGACGAGCGGTACCCATCCATCCAAAAGCAGCTTTGGCAAGCTGCCTCGCAATGATCTCGTCTGCAGATAATGGTACTCCTGCCCAGCCACAACGGAACGTAATGGGGGCAGCTCGGAGAGATCCTCGGAGGGGTGCAAGACCCGTGAGCGGCGCCAGCCGCCGTTCAGCCGCTGCCTTGGCTCCGGGAAGAAGCGTCGAACAGGAGCAAGCATCAAAATTTCAAAAGCAGGGGCGGCTCTGCGCAAACAGAGCCGCCCCGTGGTTAAAGGAGAACGTTATGCTCGCCGGAAGTGTCCTTCTTCAACGCAAAATCCAGGCCGTACTTCTTCGCCGTGGAAGAAAAGGCCCGGATATTCTGGTCTGTGATCTCGATATTGGACACGCCGGTGTTGTGCTTCATAAGCTGCCGGAGCGTCTGCTTGCCGTGCCGGAGTGGGGGATCATTCTTGTGCTTTTCCATATCCGCCAGCACCTTCTTCATGGCCTGCTGCAAGAGCTGGGCGGTCATTTTACCGGTCTCCACACAAAGCGCAAGGGTTTTCTGCGTGATTTCTTCCTGCAAGGCGTTCACCTCCGATCTCCGCTGCCGTACAGGTCATGGCTGACAAGGGATGTATAGTAGCTGTCCATCGTGACTGGGGCGTTATACAGCGCGGCCAGCAGATATTTCTTGATATTGCGGACATAGGTGGTGTTCTCCCGCATCCGGTCAAGGACATACTCGATGTGCGAGGCGTTCAGCTTCAGGAACCGTGACCGGACGACCTCCGCAGGGTAGTCGTCCCCGGCCACGCGGATCATCTCCCGGTTGGAGCAGACGGTATCCACCATGAGCTCCACCAGCTCGTCCAGCCGGTCTTTATCCAACTGCACGTTCTGCGAAAGAACGTCATATTCGATGTTCTCCAAGATCAATGCCCGATAGCTTTCCCGCTTTCGCATCCCGTCCTGCCCGCTCCGCTTCCTGGGGACTGGGGGACTTGATAGGATAGGACTTGATTCTTGCGTAATTGATAAATCTGTCTTTGATGGATAGTTACTTGATTCTTCTTTATTTAATTGGGCGGGGTTCTCCTGAATTGGAGCGTCCAACATTGGATTTGCCTGTACGGGATTTTCCCGTATAGGTTTTTCCTGTGTAGGTGATGGCGCTTCAGGCTGTTCCAGAATGGTGTATTCGATAGAGCCGAGCTGCCCGTTTGCGCTGCGGACACGCGAACGGATCAGATAGCCATGCGCCTCCAGCTCCCGGATACCGCCGCTGATGCTGTCAATGCCATCCTTGCAGATACGGGCAAGGCCCTTCATGGTGTAGTCCCAATTCTCCGGCAGGGACAGCATGAGAGATAAAAGCCCTTTCGCTTTCAGCGACAGCGACATATCCCGCAGATGGTAGTTGGACATGACCGTGTAATCTCTGGTCTTTTCGATACGGAATACAGCCATCTTCGCACCTCCTTCCTCTGAAAATGAAAAGTGTTGATTTTTGGCGTTTTGTCTGCCTGTATGCCTCCGCTACCTCCCGTATGGGAAAACACCCGCGCCCTGTTCTGAACGCAAGCCACAGCGAAAGAAACAGCAGATTTTCCACCCTAATCACGACACTTGAATTTGGGTATAGAAAAAGGGCGGCTGTCTTAAAAACAGTCGCCCGAAAAGGGGATATATACAAGTTATTTGCTACTCGTCCGCCTTGAAAACCGTTGATATTACTGGCTTTTTCAAAAAGTTCTGTATCACCACTCGCACCACTCAGAAATGACCTTTGTATGTCAGATGACCGCGCAAGCGCGTTCATCTCGACAGCAAAGGTCTTTCTTCGTTCAAACCCGCAATCGCTTCGCTGGATTGCGGGTTTGTATTCCAAATTTGGCAGTTGATCCATAGTGTTCACATGGCACACCGTCGCCGCGAACTGTGCAGGTTCGCGGCGATTTTTTATGCTGGAAAACAGTCAATAATTGCGTTTGCAGAGGACACCTTGGAACTGTAATCCAGATGCGTATAGATATTTGAGGTTGTGGAAATGTCGCTATGCCCCAGCCATTCCTGAATGTCTTTCAAGCTGGCACCGTTTGCATAGAGTACTTCCGGTTCATGAGCGGCAGTGAGGACGTAGAGCGGAAATACATCCCGGAGCCGGAATTTGTCCCCTCCGTCACATATTTTACCCACGACACCGGCATCATGTCTGCCTCAGTAGCCCGGGATTTCCACTACCTTCTGCTCATGCCGGAGCCGGAGCGCTATTTCACTGTCTCACTGGCCGCTCAGCAGCTGGGGATCAGTCAGCAGGAGGCTGAGCAGATCCTTTCGGAATTCTACACCCGGCGGCTGCGACAGGGTAGAATAAACATTCCGGTTTCCCGGCACAGGGCACACAGCCACACCGTCCGGAAACGCACCGGAGGATATAAAACGCCGCCTGTCGGAGCAATTCCGACAGGCGGCGATCCCTTTCTGGATATAGAGCTGCCTCAGATGATTTTGGAGCATCATGCTGAGGCAGCCCCTTTTATGTAGGAAGCTGGTTATTTTTCGTTTCATGCTTTGGAACGCCTACGTCGGAGGCGGCTTCCATCTTGAACTTGTCCATGGCTTCACGGGCTTCCGGGATGTTGATGTTGGAAGAGTTACGGTTCGTCATAGTTCTGCATCTCCTTACTTGTTTTGGGGAAATCCGTTTTGATTTCCTACAACCGTAGTTTGACCCGATGCAGGCTTGTTATGAATGGGAATTCGCGGGTCGGCTTCCATGAAATTTTTTGATGCGCATTTGTTCCGCGAATAAAAAGAGATACGGACAGAAGAATCATACTTGCGTCCGGCGCATGGCTATGCTATACTGTTGGTGTACACACCAACAGTGAAGGATGTGATTCGGATCAGCATTACAAGCGCAAGCCTGCCCGCGAAGAAGCGGATCCTGACCGTCTGCGTCAAGCTCTTTCTGGAAAAGGGCTACAGGCGGACGACATTGGCAGAGATCATCGAAAAGGCCGAGGTTTCCTACAGCACGTTCCAGAACATTTTCCGCGCCAAGGACGGCGTGCTGACGGAGCTGGTGGAGTTCATGTTCTCCAATCAGTTCGCCATGGCGCGCAGCATGACGGGCGCGCAGCTGCCGCCGGTGTATACCTACGCCGTAGAAACGGCCATTCAGATGACGCTGACGGAGCTGAACGAAAATCTGCGCGAAATTTACATCGAAGCCTACACGCAGAAGGAGGCCTCGGACTACATCTTCCGCGAAACGGCGAAAGAGCTGTATCAGATCTTCGGCCCGTACCAGCCGGGACGGACGGCGCGGGATTTTTACGACATGGAGATCGGTTCGGCCAGCATCATGCGCGGCTACATGGCGCACCCGTGCGACGCGGAGCTGACGCTGGAAAAGAAGCTGCGGCTGTTTTTCTGCATGAGCCTGCGGGCCTATCGCGTCCCGGAGGACGAGCTGGAGCAGGTCATCCGCTTCGTCGAGGGGCTGGACATCCGCGCCATCGCGGAACGGGTCATGCACACACTGTTCGAGGCGCTGGCCATGCGATTTGAATTTTCCCTGCAGGGAATCACGGAAACGGAGGAACACAAATGAAAAAACGACTGTTCAGAAATCTTCTTATACTCGGTCTGCTGCTGGTTGCGCTGACGGTGATGCTGTCGGCGGCATACACTGGCGAAGAAGGCCGCTTGTCCTTGAACGTAAATGGCCGAGACCTTCAGTTCAACATAGATGCCCGCTATGACTGCGAAAATGACCATGGCAACACCTATTTATTTTCCGGCCGCAAAAACGATAAACTGATCAATGTACAAGCCCGGAAACCCGACAAGGCGACGGTGGTTCCGATTGCAGAATGGCAACCGGGAGACACCATTCTCGCAAGCATCGAAATTTCAAATTTCAACTGCGCTAAGCCGGACGGCAAAGCCTGCGGAACAATGAACAAAACCATCAAAACAACGCTTGAATTCTCAGCGGATGATTTCTGTCATCGGAGGCGCGGTTCATCTGACGCTCTTACGTTCAAAATGGAGCACATTCGCGGGGATGACGTCAACGACTGCATTTATTTCAAATTTTATTGTTACCTTAACGCCCTATACGAGCTCGAATACCACAAAGCGGGCGACCCGACCTGCAAAGAGGACGGGTATGATACGGATTGGTATCGCTGCACGCTTTGCGGCAAGAGCTTTTCGGACAAGAACGGACAAAACGAGATCACCGTTGAGAAAAAGCTGGGGCACGACTTCGATGAGAACGGCGTCTGCACGCGCGACAACTATCGTGCCGAAGCGTATATTTATAGTTCTCTCACCAAGGAAAAAACCTATTACGACACTGCCGCGAATGCGATAAGCAAGGCTACAGCTCCTGCTGAATCGGTTCATGTCGTTTCTTATACTCGCAATGACCCCATCACCATCAATAAAATTGTCTATCTCACCGTTGCGAACGGCGTCACCGTTCCCGAGATCCGGATGGAATCATTCTCGGATGGGAGCACAGTTGGTTCTTCTGTGAAAATCGATAACTATGGAACCGTAAAACTGTTTTCTTCGGCTGCAACGGTTCCAAGCCGATATCCGGGTGTCAGCTACACGAATCACAACGTCACCGAACGGATCACGGCAGCAAGTACAATTGCTGTGCAGGTCATGCAAATCTCGAATAAGGGCAGCGGAACCATCGGCGAAATCAACATCCCGCAGACTGACAACCCAACACCGAAGGTTCAGGTTACGAACAACGGCGGGAAAATTGAGCGCCTGACCGGTTCCCCCCAAAAATGTCGAACTGCGCAGCGGCACGGGAAGGTATGGGACGATCACAACCGCAGCCGAGGGCGGCTCGGTGGATTCGCTTCTGAATAAAGGCTGCTATTTTTATTTCCCGAATGGTGGGCAGAAATGGGTCAACAGCAATGCCGGAAAAACAGTTTCCGACGTGATCGTCTCCAACGCGCCGTTCACGGTAAAGGTCAATCGAGATGGCACTGCACTCACGGCATCCAATGGCAGCTATACGGTGGAAGGCGTAAATGTGGGCGAGGACGTTGCGCTCAGCGCCGTTTTCACGTCCAACGAGAACGGTCTGACGGCGGACGAATCCAAGATCACCAGCCGCTGGTACTATAAGAACGAGAGCAAAACTGCCGCTGACGGCAAGGCCCTCACGCTGAACAACATCCAGTATGGCGTCTATGACCTGATTTTTGAAGCGAAGGAAAGCACATACGGCTTCACCACAAGCGTCAGCGTCACGGTCAACGTGATTCCGCCTGCGGAGAAAACCGCGATCTCCCTCAAGACGCAGCTCACCTCGGACGAGTACACAAAGGTCTATGACGGCACAACAAAAGCGAGTGAAATTCTTCCCCCCATTGAATTCCAGCTTGCCGATGAGCGTGAAATTCGAATCCCGGCAGACTGCTACACCTTCAAGGCAGAATACGCCTCCCCGGATTGTATTACGGACAACAAGATCATCGTCGAGGTAACGCTGACTGAGGAGGGCGAAAAGTACTATACTCTGACGGACAGCAAAATCGAAGTTCCAGCAACGATCACGCCGTATGATGGCGAATGGTATGACGGTGTACAACACTACAAGGCATTCTTTGTAGGCCTCTCCGACGCTGGCTACGACGGCAGCGCTTCCATCGGCAGAAATGTTCTTCCATATCTTCAGCTTAAAGGAAACATGTATGATGCCGTGAAGAAAGAGCTTTCTCTGCGTAATATTACGCCCGAGGACGGTTTCCAATACTCATTCTATCATCTGCGCCCGGGCGCGAAGGAACCAGATCCCGAGCTGGATGAGCTTCTGACCGCAGATTCTGTTTTCACATATCCGGAAGATGAATATCATTTCTACGCCGTTGTGAAACCCAGCCTGAATTACGCAGAGTGCATAACGGATACTAGCCACTTCAAGGTTCGCGACACGTATAGCGGTGCGCACACACACGATTCAAAAACCTATGCGGCGTGGGATGGCAGCAGCTTATCCATCGCGTCCGGCGGAACAGCCACCCGTTATCTCTCCGGTGCGCAGGCCAACGTCAATGTAGAGCTTGTGCTCAGTCAGAAGAAGACGCTCGACCTCTGCCTGAACAACAAGGCCGTACATGTCATCGGCTCCAGCCACGACCAGATCTATCTCGTTGGCGGTTCGACGCTGGTGCTTTCCGATTGCCGCAAAACCGGCAAGGTCATCGGCAGCGCAGTCGCAAGCGGCTCCGGCGGTGTCGCGTATGTGAAGAACGGCACGCTCTCGGTCTACGACGTCACGCTCACCGGCGGCTCTGCCACGACCGGCGGCGCGATCGTCGTTGACAAGGACGGCACACTGAACCTTTACAGCGGCGAGATCTCCGGCAACCACGTCACAAACGGCAAGGGCGGCGCGATTTACATCAAGTCCGGCGGCGTTGTCAACATTTTCGGCGGCACAATTAAGGATAACCACGTCTATTCCGGCAATGGCGGCGCGATCTACGTCGAAGCGGGCGGCACGCTGAACCTCTATGGCGGCACAATCACCGGCAACACGGCCTCCGGTCTCGGCGGCGGTATCTACGCCGAAGCGGGCGGCAGGGTGAACATTCAGGGTGCGCCCGTCGTCACGGGCAACACCGCTGGCGGCAAGGCCAACAACGTCTATGTCTGTGTCGACAGCACCTCTCCCCTGCTCACGATCTCCGGTGAACTGACAGACGGCGCAAAGCTCGGCGTCAGCACCGACGCTTCGTACCCCGTGCTTCTTGCGGGCAGAACGCAGGATTACAGCGCGTATTTCACCCCGGACGATCCGGACGCGTTCGTGCTCTTCTCCGGCAGTGCGCTGACCCTGTGCGCAAAGCCCTCGGCCACACTTGCGGGCGACACGCTGACCGTCTCGACCGGCAGCAATTATAAGTCCGATGCGTTTGTGCTGTTTGTGGCAGAATATGGCGCGGGCGGTCGGCTGCTCGCCGTACACAGCGAGAAGATCACAGCTGAGTCCGGCACGTATACCTTCAAAGTGCAGCCCGGCGCGACGATCAAATGCTTCCTGCTCCACGCCGACACCTACGCCCCGCTGTTCGCGGCCTTCTCCCCCAAGGCATAAGCACTATCGCAAAAGTCCGACGGATGGAACTCCCATCCGCCGGACTTTATTTTGATAACTGCTCCCGCGCTCTGCGAGAAGCCGGAGCATTCGTTTTGCTTCGTTTACTTTAAAAAGCATAAAACCCCGCCGCAGAATTGCTCTGCGGCGGGGTTCACTTATGTGCAAAAACAGCCGAAAAGCCCTATTCCAAGCGGTTCTCGGCGTTTTTCGGGCATAGAAAAATCCACCGTAATTCTATCAAAATTACGGTGGACTTATGGCGGAGTGGGAGGGATTCGAACCCTCGGACGGCTTTTGACCGTCACACGATTTCCAGTCGTGCTCGTTATGACCGCTTCGATACCACTCCATGATATCGGCTGGACGTGTCAAACCCCGGACAGCTCTAATATCATACACAAAAGCTGTCCGTTTGTCAAGGGTTACTTTTGAATTTCTTCAAATATTGCGCGAAGCTCCGTTTCGGTCAGGGGACGGTGCTGACCCGGCTTCAGATCACCGAGCGTGAGCTGCCCCTCCTGCACGCGCCGCAGGCGCGTGACGGTCAGCTCTGCACGCTCGCAGAGCCTGCGGATCTGCCGGTTGCGGCCCTCGTGGATCGTGACGCGGAAAAGCGCGGTCGTGCCGGCTTCGTGCAGAAGCTGCACAGCAGCGGGAGAAGTCTTGCGGCCGTCGATTTCGATGGGCTGCGAAAGAGACTGCTCCTTCCCTGCTATGTACCCGCTGACCCAGACGAGATAAGTCTTGTCGATGCTCTTTTTCGGGTGCATGAGGGCGTTTGCCAGCACGCCGTCGTTCGTCATGAGCAGAAGGCCCTCGGAGTTATAATCCAGCCGCCCGACCGGATACACGCGCTCCGGTACGTCCGCGACGAGCTCCGCGACGGAACGCCTGCCCTTTTCATCGTGCATGGTGGTCACGAAGCCGCGCGGCTTGCAGAGCATGAGATAGACCGGCTGCGGCTCCTGCCGCGTTTTGACGCGTGTGCCATCCAGCTCGATCACGTCCTCCTCTGCGTCGGCCTGCTCGCCAAGCTGCGCAGTGTTGCCGTTGACGCGGACGCGGCCCGCCGCAATCAGCTCCTCCGCCCTGCGGCGCGAGACGCCTGCGCAGCGCGCCAGAATTTTTTGCAGTCGTTCTTCCATACGATCCTCCTGTTCTGCGGATAGACGGGCGTGTCGCGCCCAAGAACGGCAAAGCCGTAGTCCAGAAGCGCAGTGTGGTCGCGCCAGTCGTCCGGGTCCGAGATAGTGACGGCGATGAGCATCCTGCCGTCACGCTCGGCAGCGCTGACGAGAATGCGGCCCGCATGGCGGGTATAGCCGGTCTTGACGCCGATACAGCCGTCATAGCGCCAAAGCAGCTTGTTGTGATTGGTAAGCGTCCGGCCCGCGCAGACCGCAGTTTTGGTCGAGACGACCGCGCGGAGCTGTGCGTTTTGCAGCGCTGCCTGCGCAAGGTGGGCCAGATCGAGCGCAGTGGAATAATTTTCGCCGCTGTCCAGCCCGTGCGGGTTGGCAAAGTGCGTCTGCGTCAGGCCCAGCGCACGGGCGCGCAGATTCATCTGGCGGACAAACGCTGCTTCGCTGCCGGAAACGGAGATTGCCAGCGTCAGGGCGGCATCATTGCCGGAATGGAGCATCATGCCGTAGAGCAGATCGCGGCGCGTCAGCGTCTCATCCTTTTTCAGGTACATACTGGAGCCTTCCAGCCCTACGGCGGCGTCCGGCACGGTCACAGTTCTGTCCAGTTCTCCCGCTTCGCAGACGAGAAGACCGGTCATGATCTTTGTCGTGCTGGCGATCAGCGCGCGCTGCTCGCCGTTTTTCACGTAAAGGCACTCCCCTGTCGTCCCGTCGAGCAGTGCGGCGCTTTTGGCCGACACCTGCGGAGGCGGCGCGAGCTGTGCGGCGCTGGATATACCCGCCGCGCCGAGGAAAAAGGCGGCGGCGCAGAGTGCCGCCGCCGATTGCCGGATCGTTTTTTGACCGCTGCGTTTCATTCTGCATCACCCTGCCGGGAGTTTGTGCAGAATACGCGGGTTTTATGCTTCTTCCGCTGCCTTTTCGGCCTCTTTTGCGGCTTTCTTTTCCGCAAAATATGCCTCGCCCTTTTCCAGCAGATCGGGCAGCAGCTCGATCAGGCGGTCGACCGACGTGGAGGCTGGCTCCGCGACCGGGAGCATACGCACGTTCTCGCCGCGGATCACAAGAAATGCGACCGGCGTGATCTTGATTCCCGCGCCTGCTCCGCCGCCGAAGGAATTATCGCGGTTCGCGGGCATGTTTTTCGTTGCGAAATCGCTGCCGCCCCCGCCATAGCCGATGGAAACCTTGGTTACGGGGATGATCGTCACGCCGCCGGGCGTGGTGATGGGGCTGCCGACGACCGTGTTGACATCGATCATATCTTTAATCTTGCTCATGGTATTGGTCATCATATCAGACAGAGGATGTTCCATACTTTACACCGCCTTTTTTCGTTCGTTCAGAATTTTCAGGAACCGGATGCCGGCGCGCAGCGCAAGGGCCAGCGACCGACCGATGGTGATCGTGGTCACAAGATGCGCGTCGACCTGTGTGTTGCTTATAGTATAATCGAGCGCAGGCCGAATGTCACGCTTTTTTATGACGAAAAGCCGCTCCAAAGACGGCGTGATCGCGCCGATGGCGGCCCAGGCCCGGCCATAGCCCATAGCGGCCTTTGCCGGATCGTCGCTGCCGCCGATACGGACATACAGCGTCAGTTTGTTCACGCGGAGCTTGCGGCGCAGATCGCCGAGCGTATCAAACACAATATCCAGCAGCTGCAAAATTCCGTCCACGCCGCCGGAAAGGATCGGATTTGGCTTTTTTTCCTGCGAAGCGGCTTTTTCCGGTGCCTTTTCCGGTTTCTTTTGCTGTTTTTGCTGTTTCTTTTTCTTTTTTGGCTTCTGCGGCAGAAGCTGAAGGCGGATGGGGCCGAGCTTCGCCGCAAGAAATACGCCCTCCGCATTATAGCGCGCATCAACGCCGACGGGAATGCAGCCGATCAGCACAAGGGCAGCAAAAATCGCAAGAAGCGTCATCCACCATGTCCAAGTCATAGCGGGATCTCCTGCTGCACAGGCGCTGATGCATCCGGCTGCGTGGACTCCTCCTGCTTCTGCTCCAGTGGCTCGACCTGCGAGGGATCGACGTGCAGGTCGACCTTTTCAATCTCCGGCAGCTCGGCCAGCGATTCCAGGCCGAACACGCGCAGGAAGTCCGGCGTCGTCTCATAGACGATGGGGCGGCCCGGCACGTTCAGCCGTCCGCATTCGCGGATGAGCTTTTTTGTCACAAGGGCACTGACGCAGTAGGCGCTGTCAACGCCGCGGATCTGTTCGACAAGCGCCTTTGTCGCGGGCTGGTAATACGCGATGACCGTCAGCGTTTCCAGCTGCGACGGCGAAAGCTTCGGCGGCTTGCGCATTTCAAGTGTTTTGGTCACATATTCCGCCATTTCCGGCGACGAGCACATCTGATAGGCGTTTTCCAGCCGCACAATGCGGATGCCGCTGCGGTTGAAGCTCAGCTCGTCCATCAGCGTCTTGCACGCTTCGTGGATTTCTGCTTCATCGTGTTCGAGCGTCTGGCTCAGGCGTTTGGCGTCCACCGGCTCTCCGGCGGCAAACAAAACGGCCATCAATGCCCGCTGTAAATCATTCTGCTCCAAGATTAGCCTCCTGATCAGGAAATGTCCGTCTGCACGTCGGCATCCGGCGCTTTTAGAAAGGTAACCGCCATATCGCCGCGTTCATCCTCTCCGATGGAAACGGAGCGAAGGCGGCACAGCTCCAGCACGGCGAGGAACGTCGCCACGATCTCCGACCGGCTGCGGCTGCCCTTGAACAGGGACAGAAAGCGCATGACACCGTGGGCAAGCAGGCGGCTGATGACCTGTTTGGCCTTCTGCGTGACCGGGTACGGCTCTGTGCCGACGATCCCGGCGAAGTTGGACGCGGGCGGCGGCAGACGGCGCTCCGTCCGGTCCTGCATGGCAGCAAGCGCGGCGGTCAGATCGGACTTGTCGTGCCGGTAGCGGTAGGTTCTGTCCGGCTGGTACGGTTCCGGCCCCTTGGTGAACAGGCCGAGGCCAAGCTCATTGCGCACGGCCAGCTGCTTCGCGGCCTTCTGGATCTGCTGATATGCATCCTGCCGCTGTCGCTTCTGGAGGGATTCGACGAGCTTGTCCATCTCGCTCTGCGCTTCCTCCTGCTCCGCCTTGGACAGGAGCATCCGCGTTTTGATATACATGAGATAGGACGCCATGGCGATAAACTCGCTGGCAATTTCCATATCCATGCGCTTCATTTCGTCCAGATACGCCAGATACTGCTCCAGAATAGCGGAGATCTGGATATCCTGTATTTCAATTTTATTCTTGCTCAGCAGCAGCAGGATCACGTCCAGCGGGCCGTCGAAGTCCTCGAGCGTCTCGCCCTTCGCGTGCACGACGCTGCCGAGATGGTATCGCGGTTCATCCATGCAGATATAACTCCAAAAAATAAGTTCAGCGCAGCGCAAGCAGCAGCCGCACCGGCCATGTGCCGATGGCTTCCAGCCCATTCAGCAGCCCGTCACGCAAGAATTCCAGCGGCACATCGAGTACGCCGGTCAGGAGCAGAAGCATCAGAAGCGCCATGCCGTAGCGCTCATAGCGCATGAGCCAGAGATAGGCCTTGTCGGACAGGCAGGAAAAGAGCACCTTCGACCCATCGAGCGGCGGGATGGGAAAGACGTTGAACACGGCAAGGCCCGCCGAAATGATCTCGACATAGTAGAAAAAGAGTGCGAAGACATAGACGGCTGTTGAGCCGGAGAAGTAGTACCAATAGGCAAAGACACCGTAGAGCAGCACAGCCAGATAGGCCAGCAGAACGTTGGACAGCGGGCCTGCTGCAGCGGTGAGCGCCATGTCTCGCTTGGGATGCTTGAAATACCGCATATCGACCGGGACGGGCTTCGCCCAGCCGAAGCGGAACAGCGCCATCATAAGCAGACCGCCGATATCAATATGCCGCAGCGGGTTGAGTGTCAGCCGTCCTGCACGCTTTGCCGTCGGGTCGCCGAGCCAATAGGCCACGAGTCCGTGGCACGTCTCATGAAACGTGATGCACAGCAGCGACGCGGCGACGAGCACCGCCGTCTGCCATACGCCGTCAAACTGGAGCTGCTTCAGCCATGCTACAAATCCGTCCAAATCAAATCTCCTGTCTGTCGATCATGGGTTCACACCAGCTCGATCTGCTTTGCAGCGGTGAGCGGCGTGTTTTTCTCTGCGTCCAACTGGAACACGCGGACAAAGCCGGTCTTCGTACCTCGCAGAACGACGGAAATACGCGTATCCAGACTTTGCACATGTACGTATTGGACATCGACCATCCGCCCGTCCGCGTCATAAAGCGCGATCAGGTGCAGGCCGGTGAACTCCGGGTCATAACTGACGTTCACGCCCTCGTCTGAGACGGAAACCTCCGGCGCGGGACGGAAGACAGAGACAGAATACCGGTAGTCTCTGGTCATGTATTGAAGGCGGACATAGGCGGTCTGTCCCTTCTTGAGTTCCATTCCCGCTACTGCAGGCGATCCGGACTGCAGTGCGCCACGACGCTCCCAGCGCGTGACGCTCCCATCAGATATATACACCGCAGCATAGGATTCTCCGGCAGCAGTGAACAGATAGACGCCGTCAGCCGGTGCTGTAAACCGGAAGCAGCGTTCGCTGTCGCCGGTTTTGTAGAGACAGGATGTTGTCTGCCCTAACTCCAACTCTGGTATCGTTGTAAACCCGATGGTATAGCTGCCCTCCGTCTGAATGCGGATGAGGGTACTTTCGCCCTTTTTCAGATAGAAATTGCGTGCCATCGGATCGTCCGACAAAACGCCGGATCGATAAGTGCGGCTCGTTTCATAGACTTCTGCCAATGCGGTCGATTTGAGGGAAAGGACATATACGCCGTCCTCCGGCGCGAAGAATTCCCAGACTGTTTCCCCCGTACTGCCGGTCTTCTGCGTGTCAAGCGTGAGCAGCTGCGCGGCAGGAGCCGGGCATTCATACCAATCCGTGTAGATTGTCCCGTCGTCCGCTTCACAGAACGCACGGAAGGAATACTTGGCAGACGCATCGCTCTCAAACGAAATGCAGAAGGATGTGATATATCCCTTGTTCAGATAAAGATTCGACGAAACACGGTTTGCCTCCTCCTGTCCGTCTTTCCGGTATTCAACACCGAACGGCAGGCTTCCTTCGGGGCCGCTGCACGCCAGAATGACCGCACAGCGGCCATCTCCGCGGAACGTCTGCATGACAGAGCACCACGGCTTGTCCGCATTGACCTGAAGCGTACTGAGCTTCACGGTTTTGCTGCCGTATTCATATACGGCTTCGCCATAGATCGTATACTGGCCGGGCAGAAGCTCCGCGCTCCAGCTTGCAACACGGCAGGGCGCATTCTCTGTAGATTCTCCATACGCCATGCGCATAGCCTCGCCGCGCCAGAGGTCGATCCGCAGATTATCGGAGCTTCGGATCGCATAAACAACCGGCGTCACCGTAATGGAAGGCGTGCAGGTCGTGAAATTGGAAATATAAAAGCTGAATTGCTCCCCTGCTGCCAGCGTGTTCTGTCCGTAAGCAATCGCCGAGCAGATGCCGGTATTGTCATCGGCAGCCAATGTATACACCCTATGGTACAGCAGCTTCTGGCTTCCCGCATCAAGCGTCACGCACGCAAGCGACGGGTCGACCGGCCGCAGCACCACAAGGGTCCGAACAGCCGTTGTCATGCCCTCGTACCGGACGGATTCCGGCTGCTGATAGCCCTGATACGCCAGCACCCAGCCGTCATACAGAACCGAGTCGTATTTTTCGTAGACGGACCACGTCAGCTCCGTCCCGGCAGGATACAGGGAATCGACGCTGCCGAAGCGCAGCGTGCCATAGCCGCCCGTTCTTCCATCGAACTCGGGAATGGATACGGACACGGACGCGTTCGAGGCGTCCGGCGCGGCAGCGCTGACGGTAAAGGAAATGGAACGCGTGTTGTTCAGAAGATAGGCTTCCGATATACCGCTGGCCGTTACGCGGATCGTGGCTTCATAGCTGCCGGCAGCAAGGGAATTACAGGTTTCCGAAAGCTTGACATAGGCATTGGCCGAGAATCTGCTGACGGAGCGCTGGCTGGTTTTTTCCCAGACGGTCTGGCCGTTCTGCGTGATCGTTGTGACGATTTGCAGTCTTGCGCTGCTCAGGTTCACTGCGCTGTTGTTCAGCGCGATCCCGCCGATTTTGAAGGATTGGTTGGCAGGGATCGTATCAATGCCAAGCTCCAGATCATCAAACGTGGAAGCGCGGACGTACAGATCCTGAACGGAAAAATCCGCCGAGATGTTTTTGTTGTGGGTACCGGAGGCGTCCTGCTCCAGCTCTGCGCGGTAGGGTTCCAGAACGGTAAAGCTTTCGAGCCGCCACGGGAACGTCGAGGGATAGTCCAGCTCCCAGCTGTCGGCGCCGAAGCCGTCGAACATCCCGTCCATCATCATGACGCGCAGCCGGTTCGGCGCCTGGCGGCGCAGTGCGCCGTCGTATTTATCGGAATCAGAATCGGAAATGAAAATGGCGGGATAGGCTTCCTTGCTGTAGGGGCTGGCGGACGTGTCATGCAGATAGCCCCAGAGCGTGATAGCGTGGCCGCCGATGCGGAACGAGGAGAGATAGTTGCCGATGGAAATGCCGACGGCGCAGTCGCGCTCCAGCGCGTCAAGCACCGGCCGCAGATTGTCGATGTGGTTGGAAATTTCATAGGTCTGGTACAGACTGTCGGCGGGATACTCGGAAAGATACTTTCCGGATTCGCCCGGCGCGCGCAGCTGCGCCCAGCCGTCATTGCCCTGCATGGCGTAATAGCCGTTGAAGAACCAGTCCAGCCCGTATGTATACGAGCCGCCCGCGTCTGTAAACGCTGAAATGAACGACTCAAACAGATCGTCCTCTGTCCGGAAGCCCGCTTCGCTTCCCCAGCCGCTGAACCGGAGCATATTGGACGAAGCGGCAGCCCAGCAGAGGTTGGCGTCCGAGGCGATCTCCCCTTCCGCAACATCCGTGAATTCCTTTTCCGCGTCAATGAAGTCCACGTTGGTGAGGCTGAAATAGCGGTCCTCCAGCGCACTGGCCGTCAGCTCTGTCTGCACCTGCTCCAGCGTCGATTCTGTCAGGCCGGTCAGGAAAATTTCCCGCGTATCGTCGATGGAAAACGTGGTCTTGTAAAAACCGGTGCAGGTGGGCGCGCCGCCGCTCATCACGGCGGCATCCGGCTCGGAGAAGCCGACGGGCGTGACGGTCATCAGCAGCCGTCCGTTATAATAGATCGAATAAGAGGCGATTTTTGCAGAGCGGACGGAATTCGCAAGCCCGTCCGGATTCAGGACGCCGCTCCGCGTAAGGGTATTTCCGTCTGTGTCCTCCATGCGGGTCGTAAAGCCCGGCTCCGGGTCGAGCCGCAGCACAGCCAGCGTCTCCTGCGCGGCAAATACCTGTGTGCAGAGCAGGACCAGCAGCGCAGCCAGCAGCAGACTGCGTACAAAACGCCGATTCATAAGCAACTCCTCAATTTCTTTATTTCTTTCTAAATAATAGTATTATATCACCGGAAGCCCGTGACCGCAAGAGTAGAAATCAGGCCGTGCGCTGTGCCGTTTCAGGCAAAAACCCGTCTGTGCACAGATTGACTTTGCTGCGCCTGTCTGGTATTCTTATGGTGTATTTATGCTGCGGCGCAGGAGGTCAAGCTATGTCCGCTTACACCAAGCAAGCCATTAAAAATTCATTTTTGAAGCTGCTTAATGACCGGCCGCTCAATCAGGTCACGGTCAAGGCAATCGTGGAGGACTGCGGCATCAACCGCAACACGTTTTATTATCATTTTACCGACATTCCCTCGCTTGCGACGGAGATCATCACCGAACGGGCTGACCAGATCATCCGGCAGTACGCCAACCCGGATTCGCCGGAGGCGTGTTTGAATGCCGCCGTGCAGTTCATGACGGAAAACCGGCGCGCGGTCATGCATATGTACCGTTCGATCAGCCACGATACCGTCGCGTTTTATCTCATGCAGATCTGCCGCCACACGGTCGAGGCCTACGCGGCGGCAGCCTATGGCGATCTGCCGCTCAGCAAAGAGGACCGGGAGATCCTGATCCGCTTCTGGCAGTGCGAATGCTATGGGCAGATCGTTGAGTGGCTGTCCAACGATATGAAGTACGACATTCAGGCGCAGTTCAGCAGGCTCTGCACGTTTTACCGCGGCGGATTTGAGGCAATGGCGCGGCAGGACGCCGATACAGGCATTCCGTGCTGATTGCCCGTTCCCCTTTTTCCCCGCATCTGCTATGATATCATGTAATACATCATGCTTTCACGGAGGTTCCTGATATGCGTTCCGGCTTTATTCTTTCCTGTGAGTCTACCATTGATCTCCCCTATTCCTACTGCGAACAGCGTGACATTCCCGTTTTGTTCTATTCCTATCAGGTCGACGGCGTCAGCTATGAGGACGACATGGGGCGTGATCCGGAGGCGCTGCCGCAGTTTTACGGCTTTCTGGACGCCGGAAAGCTGCCGAGCACAGCGCAGCTGAACGAATTTCAGTACGAGACGTTTTTTGACGCACTTTTGCAGCAGGGCGACGTGCTGCATATCGCGTTCGGCTCCGGTATGACGGCGTCCGTGCAGAATGCGATGCTTGCAGCGGAGACGCTGCGGGAGAAATACCCGGAGCGGAAGCTGACCGTGATCGATTCGCTCTGCTCGTCCTCCGGCTACGGTCTGCTGGTCGACGGCGCAGCCGATCTGCGCGACGAAGGAAGATCCATGGATGAGATCGCGGACTGGGTACTCGAAAAGCGTCAGAAGGTCCACCACCAGTTTTATTCCACGGAGCTGAAATTCTACCGCCGCAGCGGGCGTATGTCCGGCGCTGCCGCAGCGATCGGCACGGTGCTCGGCATCTGCCCCATCATGCGTCTGGACGACAAGGGCCGCATCATTGCCTATGACAAGGTCCGCGGCAAGAAAAACGCCGTCGCGCGCACCGTCGAGACGATGAAGCGCCACGCCGAAAACGGAGAGGATTATTCCGGCAAGGCGTTTATCTGCCACTCCAACTGCCTTGCAGATGCCGAGGCGACGAAGGCCGCCGTCGAAGCCGCGTTTCCGCATCTGAACGGCGAGGTGCGCATCTGCGATATCGGCACGATTGTCGCGTCGCATTCCGGCCCCGGCACCGTCGCGGTATTCTTCTTTGGAGACGACCGCGCACCGGAGGGTTCGGCTGTTTAAGCTTTTTCTAAATATTGACCCGGCTTTCCTCGCAGGAAAGCCGGGTCAGCTTTTATCCCTCTGCGGCCTGCAGCATTCTGTCGATGAGAATGCCATAGCCCTGTGCCGGGCTATTGACGAGCACGTGTGTGACCGCGCCGACCAGCCGTCCGTTTTGCAGGATCGGGCTGCCGGACATTCCCTGCACGATACCGCCTGTTTTGGCAAGCAGCGCCTCGTCCGTCACGGTAATGAGCAGGTTCCGGCCATTTTTCGCGTCTGCATCCACACGGTCAATGCGGATGGCAAAACGCTGCACCTGATCGCCGTCGACATTTGAAAGGATCTCCGCCGGGCCGGTCACGACCGACTCAGCAGGAGCCGTTTCGACTGTCTGCCCCTGACGCGGATGGGTCATCGTGCCGAATATCCCGCAGGCTGTATTTTTGTCCACGGTTCCCACCGTGTCCGTCACATCGAAAAGTCCGTGCAGCTCTCCCGGCGTTCCGCGTGTACCGGCGCGGATCTCAGCAACGCTCGACCGCACCAGATAGCCGGACTGCATCATCAGAAGCTGCGTCCCGTCCAGACTGCTGACGCCGTGGCCGAGCGCACCGTAGCTTCCGGTTTCGGGGTCATAATAGGTGACAGTCCCGATCCCCGCGATATGGTCGCGTACCAGAACGCCGAGCCGGTAGCCGGACGGCGTTTTTTCCGGCGTGACAAGAAACTCCGCTTCCCTTCCGCCGCGTTCCACCCGCACGACAATCGGCTCGCTTTTTTGAATGCTTCCGAGCAGCGCCTGCGCGCTGTCTGTTTTCTTTCCGTCCGCCGCAATGATCACATCGCCCTTCCGGATCCCCGCCTGCTGCGCAGGTGTGCCGCTCTCTACCTCCGTGACCATCAGTCCCTCCGCATAGAGCTTGATGCCGACTGTATATCCGCCTGGAACCAGCGCGCGTCCGGCTGCGGCAGTCTGGCAGCACAGCGCAAGCGCAAGAACGAACGCGGCCAGCGCGGCCGGTATTTTTCTATAAAAAATGTTCCGCCTCATGTTCTCATCCTCTCCGCAAAAGTCTCAGCGCCATTATCTTGACCCGCCGAGCCGGAAAGAAACCGCGCATGGCGTATGTAAAAGAAAGTCTGTTTTCCTTGTCATGAATTAGAAATTCTCCGTTTTTCGAGAAAAAAGAAGTGTGTATCGGCAAAAAAGTCCTGCTTTTCCGCCGAAATCCAGAATTGCAGTTTCCATCTCAATTTAATTTCTGCAAAAAAAGAAAAATTAGTCTTGACTTTTCAGAATAAATCGTTATAATAATCATGCGCTTCGGAAAGAAGCTCAGCTAGGGGATTTGTGTAACGGTAGCACACCGGACTCTGACTCCGTTTGCGGGGGTTCGAATCCCTCATCCCCTGCCAGATGAAAAATCCGTAATCCAAAAGGATTGCGGATTTTCTCTTTGTGTATCATTTATCACGAAATATCAAACAAGATCCTTTCTGCAAAACGCCTGGCAGACAATCCGAATGTCTGCCGGGCGCTCTGTATTTGTGGTTATCTCGTCAAAACCGTGCCTGCCATGCTGCCGGTGAAGGCGCCGTTCAGAATGGCCGGGCGGCCAGCGACGAAGACAGTATCCATACCGGCGGAGAACTGCGCAGGATCGGAATAGGTTGCGCAGGTATGGACGGCGGAAAGATCAAAAATATTCAGGTCTGCATCCATGCCGGGCGCGAGAATGCCCTTTGTTTTCAGGCCCATGATCTTTGCAGCACGGCCCGTGCATTTATGCACGGCAGATTCGATGGAAAGCGCCTGCTTTTCGCGGACGAAGTGCTCCAGGAGCGTTGTATACGTGCCGTAAACGCGCGGATGGAGCATCCCGGTGATGGGATAGGTGCTGTCGGAGATCACGCAGCTGTGTGCGTCGCGCAGGATATCGCAGATATCGTCCTCGGCAGCAATGAAATCGATCATGGTCACGTCGCAGTGCGCAGCCTGCAGCAGATCAAACAGTGCGGTAAAGGGGTCCTTCCCCTGCTGCTGCGCGATGGCGGCGATGCTCTGCCCCTCATACTGCCGCAAATCCTTCCGTGAGATGCTGGACGCGACAATATTCTCAAAGCCGACGAGAAGCGAGATATTTTCAAAGTCGCTGCCGGTCAGCATACGGTCTTTCAGCGCTTCGCGGAACGCGGGATCGGCCAGATTCTCGGTCAGCGCTTCCAGACCGCCCTTCTGGCTCTCTGGCGGCAGAACGTGGACGAGCTGGGTTGAACCGGCGGTATAGGGATAGACGTCGCAGGCGATCTCAATACCGTCCTGACGGGCCTCGTGCATCAGGCGGAGCATCTCCGGCGTGCAGCGGCGCCAGTTGGCCTTGCCGATGGATTTAAGGTGGCTGACCTCGACGGGGGTATGCAGTGCCTTTGCGACGGTGATCATTTCGCGGAGCGCGTCGACCACGCCGCTGCCTTCCTGCCGCATATGGACTGTGATGGGAATGCCGGAATTTTTAAGCGGCTGAAGCGCTTCGATGAGCGCTTCGGTCGAATAGAAGCAGTCCGGCGCGTAGCCGAGGCCCAGCGAAACGCCGAGCGCGCCTGCAGCAAGCTCCTGCTCGATAAGGCGGTGGATCTCAGCCATCTGGGCCGCGTCAAGCTCGGGCGTACCGAAGCCTGCCGCGCAGGCGCGGATGGTGCCGCTGCCTGCCAGCATGGCGGTGTTGATGGGGCTGGGGGTCTTTTTTGCAGCGCACAGATAGGAAGCGAGGCTGGAAAAATCGGCGTTCTCCGGCAGCGCGCCCGCAACCGGGGTCAGATATGCCTCGATCTCTTTTTTGTATGCACCGGCGCAAGGCGTGACGGACAGGCCGCAGTTGCCGTTGACGATCGTGGTCAGGCCCTGCTTCAACTCAAGTTCGCCGAAATGCGGACGGAAGAGCGCCGCGTCGGCATGGCGATGAATGTCGATGAAGCCGGGCGTAACATACTTCCCTGCTGCGTCAAGGACTGTCCCGGCAGAAGCATCCTTGAGATCACCAACTGCGGCGATTTTTCCGTCTTTAATCGCAACATCGGCTGCGGCCGCCGGTGCGCCAGTTCCATCGATCAGAGTACCGTTTTGAATCAAATAATCAAACATCTTTCTTTTTCCTTCGTATAGACGCAGAGCGCAAGACCGGTTTTCCGGCCCTGCGCTTTGCTTTTTTATTTGACAGGTTGGATGTGCCAGATGTCTTCGGCATACTGGCGGATGGTGCGGTCAGAGGAGAACTTGCCGGCGGAGGCGACGTTCATGAGGCACTTGCGGCCAAAGGCGATGCGGTCGCAGTAGTCATGATTCACGCGCAGACGAGCCTTCTTATAGCTATCAAAGTCGTAGAAGATAAAATACTGATCCGGCTTGTGCCAGCTTGCACCTTCGAGCAGAGACGTATAGAGTTCGTTCTGCTCCTCGTCAGTCGGAACCGTCCCGTCGATCAGGGTATCGACCGCGCGGCGCAGGTTCGGGTTCGCCTCGTAGAAGCTGCGCGCGTTGTAGTTGGGCTTTACCATGTTGATTTCCTCGACAGTCGCGCCGAAGATATACTCGTTCTCGCTGCCCGCCTGCTCTGCGATCTCGACGTTTGCGCCGTCGAGCGTGCCGAGCGTCACAGCGCCGTTCAGCATGAGCTTCATGTTGCCCGTGCCGGATGCTTCCGTTCCGGCAGGAGAAATCTGCTCGGAAATATCAGCGGCGGGGATGATATGCTCTGCGTAGGAGCAGTTATAGTTCTGCACGAAGACGACCTTCATGACGCCGTCCATGGCGGGATCGCTGTTGATGAGATCAGCCACGCGGTTTACATAATGAATAATTGCCTTTGCACGGCGGTAGCCGGGGGCAGCCTTTGCGCCGAAGATAAAGGCGGTCGGTGTGAAATCCTTGATGCTGCCGTCCTTGATAGACAGATACAGATCCATGATGCTCAGCGCATTAAGCAGCTGGCGTTTATACTCGTGCAGGCGCTTGACCTGTACGTCGAAAATAAACGACGGATCGAGCGCAACGCCCTCGTGCTCTTCGATCACGCGGCAGAGCTGACGCTTCTTTTCCAGCTTGATGGCGTTGAACTGCTTGATGGTCATTTCGTCAATACCGGCCTTCAGTCCCTCCAGCTGGTCGAGATGCTTCAGATACCCTGCGCCGACCTTGCTGTCGAGCAGACCACAAAGCTCCGGATTGGACAGGCCCAGCCAGCGGCGGGGCGTGATGCCGTTGGTCTTGTTCTGGAAGCGGTCGGGATAGACGGCGTACCAGTCCTTGAACAGAACGTCCTTGAGTATCTGGGAATGGATCTCTGCAACGCCGTTGACGGCGGTGGACATATAGACGGACAGATTCGCCATGTGCGCCTGCCCATCCTTGACGATAAAGAGCTTCGAATGCGGGTGCTCCTGCTTGAGCTTCGCATCGATGCGCTCAATGATCTCGCAGACCTCCGGCACGACGGAGCGCAGCAGCTCCAGATCCCACTTTTCGAGCGCCTCGGTCATGACGGTGTGGTTCGTATAGGCGAACACGCGGCGGGTCAGCTCAAACGCGGCGTCAAAATCCAGTCCCTCGGCCATCAGCAGACGGATCAGCTCCGGAATGGACATAGCGGGATGCGTATCGTTCAGCTGGACAGCAATAAACTCCGGCAGGCGGTAATAGTCCGTGCCGTGCTGCTGGCGGTAGTCGCGCAGGATATCCTGCAAAGACGCGCTGGAAAGGACGTACTGCTGCTTGACGCGCAGGCGCTTGCCCTCCCATGTGGAGTCGTTCGGATACAGAACGCGGGTGATATCCTCGGCCTTGTTCTTCTTTTCAAGCGCCTTAACGTAGTCCTGCGCGTTGAAGGCGTCGAAGTTCAGCTCCTCCTCGGCCTCGCACTGCCAGAGGCGGAGCGTACCGACCGTCGTTGTTTCATAGCCGATCACGGGCATATCATACGGGACGCAGTTGACGGTCTGGTCGGCAAATTTGACCTTGACGGCCAGCTTGTCGCGGCGGTGGCTCCACGGGTCGCCGTATTTCGTCCAGTCGTCGGCATTTTCACGCTGGCAGCCATTGACGAACGACTGCTTGAACAGGCCGAAGCGATAGCGCAGGCCATAGCCGGTCAGCGGCAGGTCGAGCGTCGCGGCGCTGTCAAGGAAGCAGGCGGCGAGACGGCCAAGTCCGCCGTTGCCGAGGGCCGCGTCCTCAATGTGCTCCAGGCACGCAAGATCGACGCCCTTTTCAGCAAAGGCCGCTTTCATCCCGCGCAGAATGCCGAGGTTGAAGAGGTTGCTGTAGACCAGACGGCCGACGAGATATTCCGCGGAGAAATAGAACGCGCGGCGGCCCGGCGCCTGACGGCGCTTGGTCTTCGTCCATTTGTCGCTGATCTCCATCATGATGACCTGGCCGAGCGCCTCATGCAGGCGCTCCGGGGTCGTTTCCTGCAGCGTCTCGTCATGCTGGAAATGCAGCAGCGCCTCAGTCTGTTTTACGATTCGTTCCGAAAATTCACTCATAGGTTACTCCTTCCATGGGACTCCGCCGGGCAAAGCTGCCGGCGGCCTTTAAAGAAGCGTCCACCTATCCGGCAAGGACAGGTGGACGCCAGATGACTGTAGGTATTATACACGATTTGACCGCTCTGTCAAACCTGCAATTTTTTGGGCCAGCGCTTCGTTGGCCGCGCCGGGCAGCATACGCCAGCGCCAGTTCGACTGCAGAAGCCTGCCAGGTTCGTTCATACGCGTTTCCCGGCCCAGACGCAGATAGTCCTGCATCTGCATGATAAACAGCTGTGCCTTGGACAGCATACCGGCCTCGATGATGGCGTCGGCCAGATCGTCCTCCGCCGTAATGCCGAGATAGCTGCGGGCATAGGCGTCCGTTTCTGCGTCAATTCCCTCGCACCACTGGATAAGCGTTTCATTGTCGTGCGTGCCGGTGTAGCAGATGGCGTTTTCAGGATAGCGGTCGGGCAGATAGTTGCTCGGTTCGCGCGGGTCGAAGGCAAATTCCAGCACCTTCATGCCAGGGAAGCCGGAATCAATCACAAGCTGCTGTACCTCCGGCGTCAGGAAACCGAGATCCTCGGCAATAAAATCGGTATCCGGGAAATTCTTCCGGATAGCATTTACAAGCTTCATGCCGGGACCCTTGACCCATTCGCCCTTGCGGGCGGTACGGTTGACGGCAGGAATGGCCCAGTAGCTTTCAATCCCGCGGAAATGGTCGATGCGGACAACATCGAAACTCTCCCCTGCTGCGCGCAGGCGTCGCATCCACCAGGAGAAGCCGTCCTGCTCCATATGTGCCCAGTCATAGATGGGATTGCCCCAATACTGTCCATTGGCGTTGAAGCCGTCAGGCGGGCAGCCCGCAACGACGCGCGGACGGCGGGTGCGGGTCAGCTGGAAGTTCTCCGGGTGCGACCAGACGTCGGCGGAATCCAGCGGAACATAGATGGGGATATCGCCGATGATCAACACACCGTTTTCATGGGCATACTCCCGCAGCCGCTGCCATTGCGTATGGAAGCAGAACTGCAGGAACCGTTGAAAATCAAGCTCGTCGTGCAGCAGCTCACGGTAGTACGCCATGGCCTCCGGCTGGTGCATCCGGATATCGAGCGGCCACTCGGTCCACGGGCCGTCGTTATAATATGCCTTGACGGCCATAAAGAGTACATACTCCTCCAGCCACGCACTCTGCTGGCGGACATATTCCGTGTAGCGCTCCGTCGGGGCCTTGTGGAAGCGGCTCCAGGCCAGATGCAGCACCCGCAGGCGCTGGTCGTACATCTTCGAAAAATCGACCTGATCGGCGCGGCTGCCCCAATCGACGCGGTCAAGCTCCTCCTGCGTCAGGTATCCGTCCTTGACAAGCTCGTCCAGATCGATCAGATACGGGTTCCCGGCGAAGGTAGAGAACGCCTGATAGGGCGAATCGCCATAGCCGGGCGGGTTGATCGGGAGGATCTGCCAGTAGGTCTGCTTTGCCGCTCTCAGAAAATCAATAAAGTCATAGGCTGCTTTGCCCATGCTGCCGATGCCGTAGGGCGAGGGCAGCGAAGTAATGTGCATCAGGATTCCACTGCTTCTTTTCATACTATCACTCTTATTTCGCTTTCGTTGAAAACAGGCAAAAGCAGCGGTTGGGTGCTGTTTTCAGCTGTTTTCGAGTTTTCTGACGCTTTCACGGTTGGAAAGCGTAAACGGTACGGTCAAATGGCGGGCCTGCCCGCCGCGCTCGGTGCAGTCCATCAGAACAGAAAAGCTGCGCCGGGCCAGAAGCTCGACAGACTGGGAAACGGTAGAAAGCTTCGGGGTATAGAAGCTGCCGATCCTCAGTCCATCATAGCCGATGATGGAAATATCGTCAGGGACGCGCTTTCCGGCGTCCACCAGTGCGCGGATCGCGCCGATGGCAATGACGTCTGCCATGGCGAACACAGCTGTGACCTGCGGTGTGTCGCGCAGGACAGCCTGCATGCCGGAATAGCCGTCCTCATAGCTGTAGCGGCCGGTATGGTAGTAGGTCTGTTCGTCGAACTGCATACCGTTTTTCCCGAACGCTTCCACGCAGCCTTCATAACGCTGCGCAGACGTATCGGATAAAAGCCGGTCGCCGCCGAGAACAGCAATGTTTCTGTGGCCGCAGCGGATGAGATAATCGACAGCGCAGGCAGCGCCCTGCCGGTCGTTGGTCGTAACGCTGGACAGGTTCTCAAACGGCAGATCGCTCGCATCGTTTGTAACAATGACGGAGGGCACATGGATCTTGTCGAAATCGCTGACGAAATGACGGTTCGTCGCACCGAGGAACATCACGCCCATGGGCTTGCGCTCCCGGCAGAGCTTGACGGCACGAAGCACCTCGTTATCGTCTTCATCGATAAAGTCGACAATCAGCGGATGCGAGGTGCGCGAGAAAAGGGACTGCAGATGCTCGACCATACCGGCAAACAGCTCGTTGGCCGTACCCTTGACAATGATGAGTACGGTGTTGGAGCGCTGCTGCTTTAAAAGCTGTGCGCTTTCGTTGAGTTCAAAGCCGCGTTCCTGCGCAATGGACAGAATCGCCTGCCGCGCTTTTTCCGAAACATTCGGCTGATTATTGAGCACGCGAGAGACAGTTCCAAGCGAATAACCGCTCAGTCTCGCAAGATCCTTGATCGTCATATCTGCTGTTCCCCCTGGTTTTTTGCTGATTCTGTATCACTATAATACAGAACCTCTGAAAAATCCACTTAAAACAGACAAATTTCTTTATCCCTTTACCGCGCCGGCAGCAACGCCCTTGATAATATATTTCTGGCAGCAGAGATAGAAGATGACGACCGGGACGATGGACATCAGGATCAGCGCCATAGTCGCGCCCATGTCGACGGAGCCGTAGCTGCCCTTGAGGTACTGGATGTGGATGGGGATGGTGCGGAACTCGTTGATATCAAGGACCAGGTACGGCAGGAGGTAGTCGTTCCAGACCCACATGATCTCCAGAACACCGACGGAAATGAAGGTCGGCTTCATCATGGGCAGGACAACCTGGAAGAAGGTCTGCACAGGGGTGCAGCCGTCGATCACAGCAGCCTCTTCAATGGAGCGCGGGATGGACTTGACAAAGCCTGTGAACATAAACACAGCGAGGCCTGCACCGAAGCCGAGGTAGACAATGGGAATTGTCCACGGGCGATTGAGCTTCAGAGTATCGGCGGTCTTTGCCAGCGTGAACATGACCATCTGGAACGGGACGACCATGGAGAACACGCACAGGTAGTACACAATGCGGCAGACGAGGCTGTCGACACGGGAAATATACCACGCGGCCATGGACGTGCAGATGAGGATCAGAGCTGCGGAAAGCAGCGTGATCATCAGGCTGTATTCGACGGATTTATAGAACGGGTAGTTGCCGAAGGTCATACCCTTGATATAGTTCTGCAGCCCCATGAAGGTGTTGCTTGTGGGGAAGGCAAACGTATCAAGGTTAATAGCGGCGTTGGTCTTGAGAGAGTTGACCAGAACGATGAAGATCGGGTAGAGATACGCAACGGCAATGATCGCAAACACGACCGTCAGGACGGTATGCGAACGGCGCTCTTTCTGGAAGCCGGTATTTTTCATTACTGATCGACCTCCTTCTTTCTGGTGGACACAAGCTGGGCAATGCTGATGATCGCAACCAGGATAAAGAACACAACTGCCTTGGCCTGTCCGGGGCCTTTGGAGTTGGAGGTATTGGAGTTGACGATGTTCAGAGCCAGCATTTCCGTGGTCTTGATGACGTTGCCGTCAGCCAGCGTCTTAAAGGGCGAGCCGCCCGTGAGGGCCAGGTTCTGGTCGTAGAGCTTGAAGCCGTTGGTCAGGGACAGGAACGTGCAGATGGTGATAGACGGCATGATGTTCGGGATTGTGATGTTCCAGAGCGTTTTCCAGCTGGACGCACCGTCGATCTTTGCGGCCTCCAGCATATCCTCCGGGATTGCCTGCAGGCCTGCGATATAAATGATCATCATATAGCCTATCTGCTGCCAGCACATGAGGATGATCAATCCCCAGAAGCCGTATTTGGTTTCCAGCACGACGGCTGTGTCGAAGTTGCTGAGGATGCCGTCGAAGATCATGAGCCAGATATAGCCCAGGACGATGCCGCCGATGAGGTTCGGCATGAAGAAAACGGTACGGAAGATGTTCGAGCCCTTGATACCCTTAGTCAGAACGTAGGCAACAGCAAAGGCCAGAACGTTGATGATGAGCAGGGATACGAGCGCAAACAGTGCCGTATACCAGAACGCGTGGAGGAAGCCCTCATCCTGGAAGATGGTCTGGTAGTTTTTCAGTCCCACCCACGTCCACTTGCTGGTCGTCTTGAACTTGCAGAAGGACAGGAACAGCCCCTTTGCAAACGGGTACAGGAAGCCCACGCAGAACGCTGCGAACGTCGGCAGCAGGAACAGCCAGCCCCAGCGCTGGATCGGGCGGCGGATCAGGCTGCATGACAGAGCCGAATCGTCATGTTTTTTCTTCTTCATCATGCTTCTCCTTTATTTATATACTTTCTTGACAATTTCACAGACAAGCGCCCGGCCTCCGGGCGTTTGTCCGCAAAATCTTCGGCTGCGGCAGTTTCTTTTCTGTAAAAAAGGGGGCTTTGCAGCCCCCTCTTTACTTTTGGTCACGCCTTGTTGCTTATGCGTTTTCCTTTGCATACTGGGTCGCCCAGCCCTGCACGAATGCAGTCTCGACAGCGGACCAGTCGCCGGTACCGGCAGAGTACTGGGTCAGAGCGTCGACAACGGCAGCACGCCAGTCGTCAACAGCGGGAGTCCAGTTGAATGCCCAGGTCACAACGTACTTGCCATCGGCAGTGTACTTGTTGGCATCCTGGAAGAAGACGTTCTCCGGCTCCTTGGCGTCCTTGAACGGGCAGGGGCCAAACTCTTTTGCCAGCATCGTGGTGCCTTCGTCAGAGGTAACAACCCAGACGAGGAAATCGATGGTCGCCTGAATGTCCTCTTCAGAGGATTCGTTGTTGATGGCCCAGCAGTTCTCGGTGCCTGCGCACAGGCCGGCCTCTTCTTCGCCGTCAACACCGCAGTAGATGGGGATCATGGCCAGATCGTCGGGGTTCATGCCGAACGTGCCGGTCAGGTTGGAATATTCCCAACTGCCGTTCTGATAGAACGCAGCCTTGCCCTCGCCGAATTCAGCCTCGGACTCGTCGCCGGTAGCGGTAGCCAGAGCAGCGCCGGTGGTAGCGGAATCAGTGATGTAGAGATCCCAGATGTTCTTGAAGTTGTTGAGGTAAGCACCGGTGATGGTGGCGGGCTGCGCGGTCACGCCGTCATCACGGAACTCGTAGAACAGCGGCATGTTGGCCAGATGGCCGGAGAAACGCCAGCTGGAGGAGCCGTCGAGGCCGGCGGAGGAGAATGCGTCGAAGCCGAGCTCGTCAGCACGGGCATGGATGTCGTCAGCGACAGCCTTCAGGGAATCGAAGTTGGTGATCTCGTCGATGGAGTGGCCGGCCTTCTCGAGCAGAGCCTTGTTGACGATGATACCGAATGCCTCGTAGCAGTAGCCGATGGAGAGGGTCTGGCCATCTTCACCCTTGAGGTTGAAAGCATCGGTGGTCATCTGATCCATGATGGCAGTGCCGTCGAGCGGATAGCAGTAGTCGCCGTAGGAGTTGATGGCGCCCTGGTTGCCGCACTGGAACAGGGTCGGAGCGGAGCTCTTGTCAAGCTCGGCTGCGAGGGTGGTGTCATAGGTGCCGGAAGCAGCGGTGACGACCTTGACGGGAACGCCGGTCTGCTCGGTGTAGGTGGCGGCGAGCTTCTGCCAAGCTTCGTCAGCTTCGGGCTTGAAGTTCAGGTAGTAGACAGAACCGGTCGCTTCGGTCGCGGCAGGCTCTTCCGTCTCGGTCTCAGCAGGGGTGGGCTCTTCGGTGGCCGGGGTGTCGGTCGTCTCGGCCGGGGTGGTCTCTTCGGGCTGTGCGGGCTCGGTCTTGGTTGCGCAGGCAGCCAGGCCAAGAACCATCACGAGCGCCAGAAGCATTGCGATGATCTTTTTCATGGTATTTCCTCCTGAATGATTTTTGAATTCTGGAAACGTTTCCATTTCCAATGCCCATATTATACTACATTTTTCTGATCTGAGCAATCAAAATTTGTTCCGAAAAAATTTTCAGCACTTTGTACGATTTCAAGGCTGCAAAATTGTGCATTTTGCCTCTATCCTCTTTTCGGCTTGCGTTTTTTCTGTTCAGTCGATATAATATTCTATATTCGTTCTATATTCTTTCCTGAAACGAGGCGCGCTATGAAGTTCTTCAATTATGATTCCCCTTTTTGGTCGTTTATGTCGCGGATCGCAGACCTTGTCATTGTAAATATACTGTGGCTGGTTTTCTGCATCCCCGTGTTCACCATCGGCGCATCAACGGCGGCAATGTACCGCGTGACGCTCAATCTGGTGCGCGGTGAGGGCGGCGGTGTCGTCCGCAGCTTCTGGGCGTCGTTCAAGCTCAATTTCAAGCAGGGCGTTCTGCTGTTCCTGATCCTTCTGATTCCGACGCTGCTGGTGATCGTTGAGGTTGAGATCTATCTGTCCGGTGCTGTGGCACAGTCGGTCTGGATGGGCGTGATTTTCTGCTTCCCGGCGCTGCTCGTTTCGCTGGTCGGCGCATACATCTATCCCCTGCTGGCGCAGTTCGACAATACCATCAAGAACACACTCAAAAACGCCATTCTGCTTTCGATCGGCAACCTCCCCTATTCGCTCGTGATGGCTGCGCTGAATCTGTCCGCGCCGCTCCTGCTCCTGTTAGCGACAAGCTTTTTCCTGCGGACGTGCATTTTCTGGATCCTGATCGGCGGTTCGCTCGTCGCGATGCTCAATTCATATCTGCTGCGGAAAATCTTCAAAAAGTATTTTGAGCTGGATTAAATGCGCGCCCGGTGCAAGGCTGCACCGGGCGCATACTTTTTATCTTCTCAATGCCGCGATCAGTTCCAGAAGGCCGTAGACAATGGGCTGGTGGAGCAGGTAGATGAACAGGGACTGGCGGCCGCACCAGCAGAAGAACCGCGTGATCGCGCTTTCCCGGAACGTGCCGGGCAGGCGTGTTTTTTTGTCCGCGTAGACCGTCCTGCCGAGAACTGTGCCGAGCATATACCAGCCGAGGTGCGGCAGGAGCGGAAAATAATCGCTGGACGCGAAGCCCTCATAGGCAAAGCCGAACGGGAAAAGGAATTTTGCCTCCACGACCGTGCCGGAAATGAGATAGCCGGTCACAACGAGCACAACGCCCATGGCGGCAAGCGCCTGCGTGGGCAGCTTTTTATAGGCGGGATAGAGCATCATGCAGATGCCCAGCAGATGCAGTACGCCGAACCAGACGATCACATCGCGCGAAGCCATGCCGAGGCGGTACATCCCGAAGGTCACAAGCGAAATGAGCATTCCGCAGGCAAAGACAATGCAGCCGCGGCGGAAGCTGCGTGAACCGAGCGTAGCGCAGCAGCCGGACAGGACGACGAAGATCACGCCGCCATACTGCTGGATGAATACGTACCACGCGGGCAGGTGCAGATCAAGGCCGATAAAATAGATCAGATCAAAAATCAGATGGATGAGGATCACGCAGAGGATGCAAAGGCCGCGCAGCGCGTCCAGCTCCCAGATCCGGTCGGTTTTTTTCATGGAAATCACCTTGAAATCATTACAGCCTGCCGCAGGACGCGGCAGGCTGCCGAAATAAATTACAAATTCTTTGCGTCTTCCAGCGCCTGACGCTCGGCTTCTTCCTCTTCGAGCACACGGTAGGCAACCTTACCGACCAGCGTTTTGGGCAGTTCGGAGCGGAATTCAATGTCATACGGCATCGCATATTTTGCGATATGCTGGCGGCAGTAGTCGAGGATCTCCTGCTTGACCGCGTCCGACGGCTCGTAACCGGGGCGCAGGACGACAAAGGCCTTGACCTTCTGCATCTTATACGGATCCTTGACGCCGATGACGCAGGACAGCAGCACCTTTTCATGGCCGTCAATGATGTTTTCCAGCTGGCCGGGATAGACGTTATAGCCGGAGGTGATGATCATGCGCTTGATACGCTGGGAGAAGTAGACAAAGCCGTCCTCGTCCATCTTGCCAAGGTCGCCGGTGTGCAGCCAGATGCGGCCGTCCTCATGGCGGCGGAGGGTGTTGTGCGTTTCCTCGGGGTTGTCGACATACTCGAGCATGACCGACGGGCCGGAGACGCAGATCTCGCCTTCGAGATTCGCGTCCAGCTCCTGTTTCGTGCCGGGCTTTACAATCTTATAATACGTATCCGGGAACGGGACACCGATGGAGCCGACGCGGTTATAATCCTTCGGCGTCAGGCAGGAGGCCGTGACGCATTCGGTCAGGCCGTAGCCCTGACGCACCTGCACGGAAGCATTGTGGGCCTTGAGGAAATCGTCGACCTTTTTCTTCAGCTCGATGGACATACTGTCACCGCCGGAGAACACGCCCTTGAGGCAGCTGAGGTCTGCGTTTTCAAGCTTTTCTGCGCGCAGCAGCGCCTCAAACAGCGTCGGGACGCCGGGAATGATATTAGGCTGCTTCTTGATGAGCAGTTCGGCGTAGGTATTGACGTTGAACTTCGGAACAAGGATGCAGCACGCGCCGCCAATCAGGGCGGTATGGATGCCGATGCCGAGGCCGAAGCCGTGGAACACGGGCATGACGGAGAGCATCTTCAACCCGTCGATGGGCGAGAAGCCGGAGGCAGCGATGGTCTGCAGGCCCAGCGCGTTAAAGTTCATATTGGACAGGAGAATGCCCTTGGTCGTGCCGGTCGTACCGCCGGAATAGAGGATGGACGCGCCCTCCTCCGCCTTGCCGAACTCTCTCGGCAGGGGCAGGTCGCGCTTTTTGCCGACGCGCTGGAATTCCGACCACCAGATGTAATTGCCCTTTTTCGGGGGCTTGGGGTATTTGCGGGCTGCCGTCAGGGCATAGCCGAGGGCAAGATGCGGGTACAGCTCGTCCTCGATTTTGGCAAGCAGGAGCTTGCAGTCCGGATCGTCAAGCTCGGGCATGATGGGTGCGATCTTGGCGTAGAACTGGTCGAGCGTGAGGATGCACTTGGAATGCGAGAAATTGAGATAGAACCTGATCTCCCCCGCAGCGGAAAGCGGATGGATCATGTTGGACACCGCACCGATGCGGTTCAGGCCATAGAACGCGTGCAGGGCCTGCGGGCAGTTGGGCATACAGATGGTGACGCGGTCGCCCTTTTTGATGCCCATGGCGAGAAACGCCTGCGCCGTCTCGTCGATCTTCTGCATGAACTGCGTGAAGGTCGTCTTTTTGCCCATGAATTCATAGGCAGGCAGCTTCGGATTGCGCTCTGCTGCGGCCTTGACCATCTGATAGATGGTCTTCTGCGGATAAGACAGATGCTGCGGCACATTGCCGTAATACTTTAACCAGGGAGCGGAAGAGGAAAGACTCATTTTTTTCATCCTTTCGAGCGAGTTTTTTCACACACCTCTGCCGCCCCATTCACACACCAAAGACGGCAGTTATCAGCATTATACCTGTTTCGGCCCGAAATAGCAAGATTTTCTTACAGGCAGATGCGGCGGTTTGTCTTATTCCTCATATATTTTAAGGAGCCGTCCGGGCGGGCGGCTCCTTTTGTTTGTGTTTTCCATAGCGCTGCGGTTTCTCCGACAGCAGCAGAAGGTTGACGCTTTCCGGTGCTCAGGAATGTCTTGCCTTATCGCAGAATGCACGGACCTCCCGTTCGTCGATCACCGTACGCCTCTTTTATCTATACTGTAAGCGGCGGTTCCGCTGCCGCGCTTGGGCAGGTGCCAGAGAATACATTTGCGCTCTGCCCGGCTGATGGAACTGGCTTCCTGTCCGTTATGCAGCATATGTTCTGTGAAACCGTCGTTCTGTACACGTATGAGGACGGTGCACTGCATGAGCAGACGCTGCTGTATGAAATCCCTGTCGATCAGCTGCCCAAAAACGCGTCCACGCCTCTGGATGAGATGGGTACCATGTCTTCACATGGTTCCGCACCTACTCGGTCGACGCTCTTTCCGGTCTGTCCCAGTCCGGCGTTTCGTCCGGCTCCAGTGCGGATATTGTCGCTCTGCTCAAAGCAGAAGCGAGCGCTTCCTGAATTTCTCTGCAAAACGCGCGTCTGTCTGTAGCAAAGCCCGGCTCCGCGCGGGAGCCGGGCTTTGCTTTGGTATTAATCCACCATGCCGTATGCCTGCTCAAAGAGCTGGTAAAATGGGAGAAGGAATTGAAAGCCTGCTTTGACCCAGTCTGTCAGCTCCGGGCCGCTGCTGCGCTCGTCGAAGGGGTGCATACTTTCGATGGAAAACGAGCGCATATTATAAAGTCTTCCAACCGGTTCCCCGGCATGGCCCTTCGGCCTTGCATAGGCGGGGCCGGAAAGCGTATATTCCTGCTGCGCGTCCAGCTGCCGCAGGAGCTTTTCGGCGCGCTTCGGGTCGTTGTCCAGAAGCCGCCGCAGCTGTACGCCGGATGCTGCCGGCATCCACCAGCCCGCGCCGCAGCCGTAGCCGTCCGCACCGACCTGGAACCAGAAGCACGGCGCTTCACCGCGGTTCTCGATCGCGTTCTGGAACGAAAACCAGATATGGTCGTTGAGCGGCCCGCGTCCGAACAGCCGCCGCGCGTCGCGGTAAATGCGTGAAATATGAACATTCAGGTGCAGATCGGGGTATGCTTCCTGGAACCAGTCGTAAAGGTCCCCGGCCAGCGCCTTTGTCGGGGTCATGACCGCGTCCTGAAATTCCTGCTTGTGCTCTGCGAACCACGCCCGGTCATTGTTGAACCGGATGCCCCAGAACACGTCGACCGTCTGGTCGGTATATCCTGTAAACATTGCTTTTACTCCTTCTGATTGCGAAGATAGGCCAGATAGCCCTCTAAAATCAGGCTGGCCGCCACGGCGTCGACCGTGTTTTTGCGTTTTTTGCCGTGATAATTGCTTTCGTTCAGGATCTGGTGCGCCTCGATGGTCGTGCGGCGTTCATCCCACAAAACGGGCTTTATCCCGACTGTCTGCTCCAGAAGCGCGGCAAAGTCGCGGTAGAGCGCGGCACGCGGGCCTTCCGTGCCGTCCATATTGCGCGGGAAGCCCATCACGAGCCGCTGCGCGCCGCTTGCTTTAAATATCCGCGCCACTTCCTCCGCCGTCTTTTCCGGCTTCCACGAGTGGATCACCGCCGTCTGGCCGGTCATCCAGCCAAGCGCGTCTGAAATGGCCACGCCGGTGCGTGCGTCGCCGTAGTCGATCGCCATGATTTTCATGCAGTCTCTCCCTGTTTCCTGTTTTTTTATAGTATAGCAGATTTTTTGCCTTCCTGCAATTCGCGAGAAAATTTTCCTGTTTTCTTGAAAAAAACCTGTTGACCTGCAATGCTTTTTATGATAATATGGCTCTACCTGTGAAAAAGGGGTTTTCTTTTTTTGCGCCCATTTTTCAAGCTGCGGGACGCCACGTAGTTTCGGCGTCATCTAAATTTTCAATAGCCGCAGTTTTGCAGGGAGGCAAGTATTAAGGAGGTGCCGAATATGCGAGTTAAGATCACGCTCAGATGCAACGAATGCAAGCAGAGAAACTACAACACCATGAAGAACAAGAAAAACGACCCCGACCGTATCGAACTGAAAAAGTATTGCAGATTCTGCAAAAAGCAGACTGTGCACAGCGAGACGAAGTAACACATCGGACAAGCAGAAAGGGTGAACATCATGGCAGAAGCGAAAAAGGAAAACTTCTTTGCCCGCACTGGCAAGCGTCTCAGCCGCTGGTTCCGTGAAATGAAGAGCGAGCTGAAAAAAGTCGTATGGCCGACAAAGAGCCAGATGGTCAACAACACCGTCATCGTTCTGGTGTGCACACTGATCGTCGGCATTTGCATTTGGGTCTTCGATGCTGTAGGCGGCGTCGTCGTCAACGGTATCATTACCCTGGCCAGAGGCTAAAGCATGGCGGAAGCAGCAAAATGGTATGTTGTGCATACCTATTCCGGCTACGAAAACACCGTCAAGGCTACCATCGAGAAAACCATTGAGACCCGCCATCTCGAGGATCTGATCCACATCGTCTCCATCCCCATGGAAACTGTGACCGAGATCACCGACAACGGGCCGAAAACGTACGACCGCAAGGTATTTCCGGGCTACGTTCTCATCAAGATGATCATGTCCGACGAGGCATGGTACATCGTCAAAAATGTCCGCGGCGTGACCGGCTTTGTCGGTTCCGGCACGAAGCCGACTCCCCTCACGGAGGAGGAAGTGCAGCAGCTGGGCATTGAAAAGCATGAGATCGTGGTTTCGTACTCTGAAGGCGACAGTGTCCGCATCAACGACGGCCCGCTGACCTCCTTCATCGGAACTGTCGACCAGATCGATATCGAAAAGAACAAGGTTCGCGTCATCGTCTCCATGTTCGGGCGCGAAACGCCGGTCGAGCTGGAGCTCGATCAGGTCGAACTGGTCAACGACTGACCCCGCAGGAACGCGGAACGTGGGAGGGGCTTGACCCCCGCCAAATATACGCGCGTGCGCGCGTATCACCACATTTATTCAGGAGGTGCTCATCATGGCACAGAAAGTAACAGGCTATATCAAGCTGCAGATCCCCGCTGCAAAGGCAACTGCGTCGCCCCCTGTCGGCCCGGCTCTCGGCCAGCACGGCGTCAACATTTCTCAGTTCATCAAGGAATTCAACGAGCGTACCAAGGATCAGGCTGGTTTTAAGATCCCGGTCGTTATCACGGTTTACGCTGACCGTTCCTTCTCCTTCGTCACCAAGACCCCCCCGACCCCTACCCTCATTCTGAAGGCTCTGGGCATCGAAAAGGGTTCCGGCGTGCCCAACAAGGACAAGGTCGCCACCATCACCAAGGCACAGGTCAAGGAAATTGCCGAGCGCAAAATGCCCGACCTGACTGCGAACACCATCGAGGCCGCTATGAGCCAGGTCGCAGGTACCTGCCGCAGCATGGGCATCGTGGTCGTCGACTGAGTTTGACCGCAATAACAGCTTGACCGAGGTATATCGGCAACAGGCCGAGCCTCATAAATATGTGGGAGGAATCATTCCGAATCACCACTAAGGAGGAAATTACATTGTTTAGAGGTAAAAAATATAAGGACAGCGCGAAACTGGTCGACCGCTCCACGCAGTACGAAGTTCCCGCTGCTATGGATCTTGTTGTAAAGACCGCTTCCGCCAAGTTCGACGAGACTGTTGAAGTCCACATCAAGCTCGGCGTTGACTCCCGTCACGCTGACCAGCAGGTCCGCGGCGCGATCGTTCTCCCGAACGGCACCGGCAAGACCCGCAAGGTTCTCGTGTTCGCCAAGGACGCCAAGCTCGACGAGGCCAAGGAGGCCGGCGCCGACTTTGCAGGCGGCATGGAGCTCGTTGAAAAGATTCAGAAGGAAAACTGGTTCGATTTCGATGTCGTCGTCGCTACCCCGGATATGATGGGTATCGTCGGTCGTCTCGGTAAGGTTCTCGGCCCGAAGGGCCTCATGCCCTCCCCCAAGGCCGGCACCGTGACCCCCAACGTCACCGCCGCCGTCAAGGAGATCAAAGCCGGTAAGATCGAGTACCGTCTCGACAAGACCAACATCATCCACTGCCCCATCGGCAAGGCTTCCTTCGGCCCCGAAAAGCTCGCTGAGAACTTCAACGCACTCATGGGCGCTGTTATCAAGGCAAAGCCGGCCGCTGCAAAGGGCCAGTATATCAGAAGCTGCACCGTTGCCAGCACCATGGGCCCCGGCATCAAGGTCGCTGCCACCAAGATCTAAAAAATAGCTCTTGACATTCGCGCAGATTCTGCTATAATATACAAGCTGCCAAAGACAGCAGGAGATAGTTTATCGTAACAGGGTTCGCCCTTCCTGCCGAGGTTCCGCACAAATGGTAACATTTCTGTGTCCTCACGTCTTTGGCGTGAGGACATTTTATTTTCAGAGGTGACATTCATGCCCAACGCAAAGGTACTTGAAAGCAAGAAAACCGTCGTTGATGCTCTGTCTGAGAAAATTCAGAACGCTACTTCTGCTGTTTTTGTAGACTACAAGGGCATCACCGTCGCGCAGGATACCGAGCTTCGCAATCAGTTCCGTGCTGCGGGAGTCGAGTACGCTGTCGTCAAGAACACCCTGACCCGGTTCGCTGCCAATAAGGCCGGCTACACCGAGTTCGATGAGCTTCTCAACGGCACCACGTCCATGGCTTCCACCACCGACGATCCCATTGCACCGGCTCGCGTCGTCTGCGAATTCGCGAAGAAAAACAAGAACGTCGTCAAGATCAAGGGCGGCATGGTTGAAGGCAAGGTTCTGTCTGTTGAAGAACTCATGTCCTTCGGCGAACTGCCCTCCAAGAATGCACTCGTTGCACAGGTTCTCGGCACGTTCCTCGCGCCCATCTCCTCTCTGGCAGTTGTCCTGAACCAGATTCTGGAGCAGAAGGGCGGCGCTCCTGCGGAAGAAGCTCCCGCAGAGGCTTAATCCATCAATCAATAAAATTTCGACTGAAACATTTTACTGAACAATTTACTGGAGGTAACTACAATGGCATCCGAAAAGATTACTGCTATGATCGAAGAAGTTAAGACCCTCACCGTTCTTGAGCTGGCTGAGCTGGTTCATGCTCTGGAAGAGGAATTCGGCGTTTCCGCCGCTGCCGCTGCTGTCGCCGCTCCCGCTGCCGGTGCTGCTGCCGCTGAGGAAGAGAAGACTGAGTTCGATGTCGTCCTGAAGGCCGCTGGCGCCAACAAGATCGCTGTCATCAAGGTCGTCCGTGCTCTGACCGGCCTGGGCCTGAAGGAAGCTAAGGAACTCGTCGACGGCGCTCCGAAGAACCTCAAGGAAGGCGTCTCCAAGGACGAGGCCGAGAAGATCGCTGCCGAGCTCAAGGAAGCTGGCGCAGAGGTCGAGGTCAAGTAAGTTTACTTGTCACTAAAAAAATCCCGGGCTGCATCTGCAGCCCGGTTTTTTGCAGCATTATAAAATTATGTTAACCAGCATACAGAGCAGCACGCCGATCATTGTCGGGATTGCCGCTGCCAGAAGCGTCCACCGGAAACTGCCCGTTTCGCGCTTGATGGAAAGCAGCGTTGTGCTGCATGGCCAGTGAAATACACAGAAAATCAGACAACACAGCGCTGTTTTCGCTGTGATTCCACTGGCAGCCAGAAGTGCCGCAGCCTCAGCCCCCTGTGCATCCCCAAGCACACTCTGCTGCGTCAGCAGCATCAAAATGACCGGAATCGCCAGTTCGTTGGCTGGCAGCGCAAATAAAAAGCCTGTCAAAATCACTCCGCTCATTCCCAACAGCCGCCCCACTCCATCCAGTGCACCGGAAATCCACAGCAATAAGCTTTTCCCGTTCACCTGCCACGCGCCAAGCGCCCATAAAAGCAGCCCCGTCGGTGCCGCAACCATCACGGCACGGGAAAGCACATGCAGTGTCTTCCCAAAAACTGCGTCGTTCAGAATTTTTTTCAGCTGCGGCCGTCGATATGCGGACATCTCCAATACAAATGGCATACCGGTTTCCCTGTTCAATCTCTTGCTGAGCAGAGAAGACACCAGAAACGTTCCGCCCGCGCCCATACAGACCGCCGCCGTCAATACCAGCGCCAGCAGAAGACTGTTTTCGCGCCCCAGCAGAACCGCTCCCATCGCCAGGAGCATCGGGAACCGTCCGTTGCACGGCATCATCGCGTTCGTGCAGACCGCCGTCAGCTTCTCCGCCCGCGTCGGCATGATCCTGCACCCCGTTACCCCAACTGCATTGCATCCGAGACCCATACACATCGTCAGTGCCTGGCGGCCGGAGGTGCCGCAGCGGGCGAAAATGTGGTCAGTCAGGAAGGCTGCACGCGGCAGATATCCGGCGTCCTCCAGGACAGAAAACAGGAAAAAGAAGATCGCCGCAGGCGGCAGCATCACAGCGGTGACGCGCGCCGCCGTTGCATAGACACCGCTGATCAGCGCATCCGCAAGCCAGTGCGGCCAGCCCGAACAGGCTTGGAGCAGAACTCGCTGCAGCCAGTCAAAACCGCTTTGCAGCCAGACGGAGAAAACGTTGCTGCCCTCCAGCGTCAGCCAGAACAGCACGGCCAGCAGAATCATAAATACGGCTGCACCGGTATATTTCCCCGTCAGGAGCCGGTCTATCCGAATACTGCGCTGTGTCCTGCCGCTGTCTCCTGATTGCACGACCTTCCCCGCAAGCTGCCGGGCATGGCGAACGCAGTCCGCAGGCGCAGAGTGCTCCGGCAGGTGTGGCGTGAGCGTGATGTAGCCATCCATCACATCGCGGATCGTCTGCCGCAGCCGACGGATATCCTTCGCGTCGCTTGCACATGTACCGACGACCGGAACCCCCAGCAGGATTTGCAGCGCATGAAGATCGATCCGGATTCCTCTTGCCTGCGCTTCATCCATCAGATTGACGCAGACGATCAGCTTTTCACACCGCGACATCAGCTGAAGTGCAAGCGACAGGCTCCGAGCAAGGCACGTCGCATCACAGACGGCGATCACGCAGGCGTCTGTATGCGCGTGCAGATACTCCGCCGCAATGCGTTCCTCCTCCGACCCGGTTTTCAGCGAGTATGCGCCCGGAAGATCCGTCACGGCATATGCCTGCACGGCATAGGAATATGTGCCGTGCGCTACCGCGACTGTCTTCCCCGGCCAGTTTCCCGTATGCTGATGCAGCCCAGTCAGCGCGTTGAAAATGCTGCTTTTGCCGACGTTCGGGTTTCCGGCCAGCGCAATGGCGCGGAGCGCGGGTTCGTTCCGGCTCATCTGACCGCCTCCACAATGATCTGCGCTGCGTCCTTTTTCCGCAGTGCAAACACTGCTCCGCCAACCGCATATGCCGCAGGCGATGCGTGCGGCGCACGATACAGACAGCTGAGCTCCGTTTCAGGCAGAAGTCCCAGCTCCTCCATACGCGCCTTGGCCTCGCCCGGCATCAAAATCTCGCGTAGGACACCATATTCCCCCGGCCGCAGCGCATCCAGTCCCATCCGCCGCTTTTCCATGGGCGCACTCCCCTTTCTGTTCCTCTGGTTTCTAATCCAGAATATACAGAAAAGCACGGTTTTGTGACAACCCCATTGTGTTTGGCTGCGCCGCGTGGTATACTGACAGGAAATCACACTTGAGGTGCGCCATGCTTCACAATTATCACACGCACACGTTCCGCAACCATCACACGGTCGGTACGGAGCGCGAATATATCGAATCCGCCATCAAAAACGGCTTCCAGACGCTCGGCTTTTCCGAGCATGCGCCATATCGGTTCCCGGATGGCTATCGCTCCTACTTCCATATGTTCCCGGAGGATTTAGAGGACTATATTCAGACGCTATTAGCGCTGAAGGAAGAATACGCCGGGCGCATCGAGATTCTGATCGGCTACGAGGCGGAGTATTATCCCAGGTTTTTTGACGATCTGCTTGCGCGCATCACGCAGTATCCCGTCGACTATCTGCTGCTCGGTCAGCACTATATCCACAACGAGATCGACGGTGTTTATGTCTATGAGCCAACGGATGATCCTGAGATTTTGAAAGTTTATGTAAACCAATGCATTGCAGGACTGGATACCGGGCTGTATACCTATCTGGCGCACCCGGATCTGATTCAGTTTACCGGCTCCGAATCGATCTACCGGCGGGAAATGGAACGGCTGTGTCTGGCCGCAAAGGAACGGAATATTCCGCTGGAGCTGAACCTGTTGGGGCTGCGCGCGAACCGGGCGTACCCCTCCGCACGCTTTTTCCAGATCGCAAAGGACTGCGGCAGCACGATCGTCGCCGGGATCGACGCGCACGACCCGGATTGCTTCTTCCAGCCCGAAACATTTGCGCCTTATCAGGCATTTGTGGCGGAGTGCGGGCTCACCGTAACGGATTCGATCACGCTCCGGCCTGTCCGGCGCTGACCAGTCAATAAAAGAACAGCCGCGTGGGAACACTCCCGCGCGGCTGTTCTTCTCAAATCGTATCCAGAATCAGCTGGAAGACCGCGTTGGCGGCCTGTTCGCGGATCTGGGCGCGGTTGCCGGACAGGTGCAGCTCCTTACAGAAGGAGAAGCCTGCCGTGTCGACGGCGATGTAGACGAGGCCGACCGGACGGCCCGTGCCGTCCCCATCCGGCCCCGCGAGGCCCGTTACAGACACGGCGCAGTCCGTCATAAGGCGTTCGCGCGCACCGCGCGCCATTTCGTGCGCCGTTTCGCGCGAGACGGCAGTGCAGACGTCAAGCGTCTCCTGCTCTACACCAAGCAGGCGATGCTTGATTTCGTTTACATAACTTATCACGCCGCCCTTATATACGGCAGACACGCCCGGCACATCAGTCAGCAGCTTGCCGATCAGGCCGCCAGTGCAGGATTCTGCCGTAGCAAGCGTCAGCTCCTGCTCCTTCAGGCGCTTGACGACGGCCTCAGCCCCTGTGTTCATCTTCATAATACCGGATCTGGGTCTTTTCCGTGTTGGCAATCGCGCGGGCGATCAGCCCCTCCACGTCCAGCTTCTGCTCCTCGGCCTCGACCTGCGCGAGAACCGGCTTTGTCTTCGGATGCTTGGGCGTAAAGACGGTGCAGCAGTCCTCATACGGGAGAATGGAGGTATCCAGCGTCCCGATACGGCGGGCGACGGTAACGATCTCCTCCTTATCCATGCCGATGAGCGGATGGAAGATTGGCATATGGACGACCGCGCCGGTCACGGCCATGGCGTCCATGGTCTGGGACGCGACCTGACCGAGATTTTCGCCGGTGACAAGGCACTTCGCGCCGTGGTCGCGGCCGATGGCCTCTGCAATGCGCATCATAAAGCGGCGCATGATGATCGTGAAGTATTCCTCACGGCAGTGGTCGCGGATGGCCTCCTGAATTTCGGTAAAGCCGACGATATCAACGGTCATGCGGCCGCAGAACTTCGTCATGATGTGCGCCAGCTCCAGAACCTTTTCCTTGGCAAGCTCCGAGGTGTACGGGTACGAGAAGAAGTGGATGCATTCGATCTCCACGCCGCGCTTGGCGATCATGTAACCCGCGACCGGGGAATCGATGCCGCCAGAGAGCAGGACTGCCGCGCGTCCGCCAGTGCCCGTCGGCAGGCCGCCTGCGCCGGGGACGGACGGGCCGTGGACGTAGGCCGCCGTCTCGCGGACCTCGATATTGACGGTATAGTCGGGGTTGTGGACGTCGACCAGAACGTTCGGGAATTCCTCTGCCAGCCGTCCGCCGATCTCCTGCGAGATCTGGATGGAGTTCAGCGGGAAGCGCTTATCCGAGCGCTTGGATTCGACCTTGAAGCTTTTGGCTGCGGACAGCTCATCGCCCAGATACTCGCAGACGGCGTTAAACATGGCGTCGAGATTTTTTTCGCAGGCACGGCAGCGGCACATCTGGGCCACGCCGAAGATTGTGCCGCAGGCCTCCCACGCGCCGTCCAGATCGCAGTCCTCGGTCAGCGGCTCGACATAGAGCGTCGACTGGACGATATTGACCTTGAATTCGCCGAATTTCGCCATGCGGCGGCGGGTGACGGTCTTGAGCTTATCCTCAAAGACGCGGCGGTTCTGTCCCTTCAGGACGATCTCGCCCAATTTCAGTAAAAAAAGTTCTTTCATGATATGTGTCCTATTCTATAAAAGTGAATTTGGTTTTATAAAATTATCTTGCGTTTTCTCCGCCGAGCTGGAAGGAGCGGTACTGGACAGCCTCGGCGATGTGTTCGGGGCGGATCTGGTCGCTGCCGGCAAGATCGGCGATGGTTCTTGCGACCTTCAGCACGCGGTCATAGCTGCGGGCCGTCATGCCGAGCGCGTCGAACGCCTGCTTCATAAGGGCGGTGCAGTCCTCGTCCAGCTGGCAGAACGTGCGCAGCTGCGCGGGCTGCATATAGGCGTTGCAGCGAGTCGACGTGCCGCTGTAGCGTGTGTTCTGGATGCTTCTTGCCGCGTCGACTCTGGCTTTGATGGCGGACGACGGCTCCGCCTCTGACCGGGAGCGCAGCTCGTCAAACTTGACAGAGCTGACCTCGACGATCATGTCCACACGGTCGAGCATCGGGCCAGAAATGCGGCTTAAATACCGGTCGACCGCTGCCTGTGAGCAGGTGCACCGGCCGCTGGGGTCGCCGTACCAGCCGCAGGGGCAGGGATTCATGGCACAGACCAGCATGAACTCGCACGGGAAGGTCTGCGAGCCCTGCACCCGGGAAATGGTGACCTGTCCGTCCTCAAGCGGCTGGCGCATGGATTCGATGGCGTCCCGGCGGAACTCCGGCAGCTCGTCGAGGAACAGCACGCCCTTGTGCGCGAGAGAAATCTCGCCGGGCCGGACATTCGCCCCGCCTCCGGCCAGTGCAGCTGCGGAGACGGTATGGTGCGGACTGCGGAACGGACGCGATTCGATGAGCGGATGATCCGGGCGCAGAAGACCCATGACGGAATAGATCTGCGTGACGTCCAGCTGCTCCTGCCGCGTCATATCGGGCAGGATGGACGGCAGGCGCTTTGAGAGCATACTCTTGCCGGAGCCGGGAGGGCCTACCAGAAGGATATTATGCCCGCCTGCCGCCGCAATTTCAAGGGCGCGCTTTGCATTTTCCTGCCCTTTTACATCCTTGAAGTCCAAAAGCTGCTGTGTTTTGTGCTCCGGCTGCCAGATGGGCGCGGGATTGATCGGCGTCTGGCCGGTCAGGTGCGCGGTCAGCCGCCGGATGTCCTTTACGCCGTAGACGGCCAGACCGCCAGCCAGCGTGGCCTCGCGCGCGTTATCCTCCGGGACGTACAGCTCCTCATAGCCGAGCCGCTTCGCGGCCAGCGCCATCGGCAGGACGCCGGGAACGGCGCGCAGCGCCCCCTCCAGACTCAGCTCACCGAGGAACGCGCAGCGTTTCTTCGGAAGCTTTACCTGCTCGGAGGCAGCCAGAATAGACAGGAGGATCGGCAGATCGTAGAGCGTGCCGGATTTCTTCGTACCCGCCGGAGCGAGGTTCACGATGATGCGGCTGACCGGGAACCGGAAGCCGCAGTTTTTGATCGCGGCGCGCACGCGTTCGCGCGCCTCCTTGACGGACGCGTCCGGCAGACCGACCAGATCGAACGCCGGAAGCCCCGTACCGATGTAGCATTCCGTCTGCACCTCGTATCCGTTGACGCCGGACAGGCCGAGCGAGAGCACTTTACTGAGCATCTGCATCCCTCCGCTTTTTTCTTCGCATCTATCATAGCGCATTTTGCGTCAAAAACCAACAGGTTTTTCAAAACTTGCCGGAATGCGCGGCAGATTTTCGAAAGATTTCCGCCAAATCCAAAAAGCTTATCTCAAATTTGATTTACATTGACAAGAAAATGTGATATAGTCATTATGCATGAATATGTAATTACTTTTAGGAGGTAATTGTTTTGGTTCGTAAATTCAAAACCATGGACGGCAATAATGCCGCGGCTCACGTATCCTATGCGTATACCGAAGTCGCCGGTATTTATCCCATTACGCCGTCCTCCCCGATGGCGGACTTTGTCGACCAGTGGTCTGCCGCAGGTCTGAAGAACATCTTCGGCACCCGCGTCAAGGTTGCCGAGATGCAGTCTGAGGCCGGTGCGGCCGGTACGGTTCACGGCTCCCTCGGCGCAGGCGCTCTGACGACCACCTATACGGCGTCTCAGGGTCTGCTGCTGATGATCCCGAACATGTACAAGATCGCGGCGGAGCAGCTGCCCTGCGTGTTCCACGTCTCGGCTCGTACCGTCTCGACCCATGCGCTGAACATCTTCGGCGATCATTCCGACGTCATGGCCTGCCGTCAGACCGGCTTCGCCATGCTCTGCGAGACCAACCCGCAGGAAGTCATGGATCTGTCCCCCGTCGCGCATCTTTCCGCGATCGAGGGCAAGGTTCCGTTCCTGAACTTCTTTGACGGCTTCCGTACCTCCCATGAGATCCAGAAGGTCGCCTGCTGGGATTACGCCGATCTCAAGGAAATGTGCAACATGAAGGCTGTCGAGGAGTTCCGTCAGCACGCGCTGAACCCGGAGCATCCCGCTGCCCGCGGCTGCCACGAAAACGGTGATATCTTCTTCCAGCACCGTGAGGCCTGCAACCGGTACTATGACGAGCTGCCCGCAGTCGTCGAAAAGTACATGGGCAAGGTCAACGAGAAGCTCGGCACGAACTATCAGCTGTTCAACTACTACGGCGCTCCCGACGCTGACCGCGTCATCATCGCGATGGGTTCCATCAACGACGTTGCTGAGGAAGTCATCGACTACATGAACGCGCACGGCGAGAAGGTCGGCCTGGTCAAGGTCCGCCTGTACCGTCCGTTCTGCGCAGACAAGCTGGTTGCGGCTATCCCGGCTACCGCCAAGAAGATCGCAGTCCTCGACCGCACGAAGGAGCCCGGCTCTCTGGGCGAGCCTTTGTACATGGACGTTGTGACCGCTCTGGCCAACGCAGGCGTCAAGGCGACCATCATCGGCGGTCGCTACGGCCTCGGTTCCAAGGATACGCCTCCTGCTTCCATCTTCGCCGTTTACAACGAGCTGAAGAAGGATGCGCCGAAGCACGAGTTCACCATCGGCATCGTCGACGACGTGACGAACCTGTCCCTCGAAGAGGACAAGAACTGCCCGAACACCGCCGCGGAAGGCACCATCGAGTGCAAGTTCTGGGGTCTGGGCGGCGACGGCACCGTCGGCGCGAACAAGAACTCCATTAAGATCATCGGCGACCATACCGACAAGTATGTGCAGGCCTACTTCCAGTACGACTCCAAGAAGACCGGCGGCGTTACCATCAGCCATCTGCGCTTTGGCGACAAGCCCATCAAGAGCCCGTACTACATCAACAAGGCCGACTTCGTTGCCTGCCACAACCCGTCCTACATCACGAAGGGCTTCCCCATTGTCCGTGACGTCAAGCCGGGCGGCGTGTTCATGATCAACTGTCAGTGGACGCCGGAAGAGCTGGCCCATCATCTGGATGCCGCTTCCAAGCGCTACATTGCCAAGAACAACATTCAGCTCTACACCATCAACGCCATCGATCTGGCGCAGTCCATCGGCATGGGCAAGCGCACCAACACCATCCTTCAGTCCGCGTTCTTCTCGCTGGCAAAGGTCCTGCCGGAAGCGGACGCCATCCAGTACATGAAGGAAAAGGCCACGCAGTCCTACTCCAAGAAGGGCATGGACGTCGTCGAGATGAACCACAAGGCCATCGACGCCGGCGCTACCGCCTATGTGAAGATCGACGTTCCCGCTGCCTGGGCCAACGCAGAAGACGTTGTCGCCCAGCACAACCTCGAGGGCAAGCCTGAACTGGTCAAGCAGGTTAAGAACATCCTCTTCCCGGTCGATAAGATGGACGGCGACTCTCTGCCGGTTTCCACGTTCGTCGATCATGTCGACGGCCAGTTCGAGCTGGGCGCTGCCGCTTACGAAAAGCGCGGCGTTGCCGTTGCCGTTCCGGAATGGGATTCTGCAAAGTGCATCCAGTGCGGCAACTGCGCATATGTCTGCCCGCACGCCACCATCCGCACGGTCGCTCTGACCGATGAGGAAGCCAAGAACGCACCCGCAGCCGCCAAGATCGTCCCGGTCAAGGCCGGTAAGGGCAAGGGCGTTTATCAGTTCACAATGGCCATCTCTCCGCTCGACTGCATGGGCTGCGGCGTCTGCGTCGGTGCCTGCCCCGAAAAGGTACAGGCCATCAAGATGGTTCCGCAGGAAACACAGCTGGATCAGCAGGACGTTTTCGATTACTGCGTGAACAAGGTCTCCGAGAAGAAGGAGCTTCAGACTGCCGACGTCAAGGGCAGCCAGTTCCGCAAGCCGCTGCTTGAGTTCTCCGGCTCCTGCGCGGGCTGCGCCGAGACGAGCTACGCACGCCTCGTCACCCAGCTGTTTGGCGACAAGATGTATATCTCCAACGCCACCGGCTGCTCCTCCATCTGGGGCAACCCGGGCGCTACCAACCCGTACTGCACAAACGCAGAGGGCAAGGGCCCCGCATGGTGCAACTCCCTGTTCGAGGACAACGCGGAGCACGGCTTCGGTATGTACCTCGGCCAAAAGGCCATCCGTGACAGCCTGATTGAGAAGACCAAGGCTCTGATCGCTGTCGAGTGGACGAACGCCGACCTCAAGGCCGCTGCGCAGAAGTACCTCGACACCGTCAACGATCTCGAAGCCAACGCTGCAGCCACCAAGGCGTATGTCGCGGCTCTGGAAGAGAACGTTGCAACTGTTGACGAGCTGGCACAGGTCCCGCAGTTTGCCGAGCACGCTGCCGAGCTCAAGGCCAAGGGCGAAAAGTACTGCGACTGCGACGCCTGCGCACTTGGCGCAGACATCCTGTCCAAGAAGGATTACCTCAGCAAGAAGTCCGTCTGGATCTTCGGCGGCGACGGCTGGGCTTACGACATCGGCTTCGGCGGTGTCGACCATGTCCTCGCCTCCGGTGAAGACGTCAACATCTTCGTCTTCGATACCGAGGTCTACTCCAACACCGGCGGACAGGCTTCCAAGGCTTCCAACATCGGTCAGGTCGCACAGTTTGCGGCTGCCGGTAAGGAGACCAAGTCCAAGTCTCTGGCGGAGATCGCCATGTCCTACGGCTATGTCTACGTCGCGCAGGTCGCCATGGGCGCAAACGCCGCGCAGACGCTGAAGGCCATCCAGGAGGCCGAGGCCTACCACGGCCCGTCCCTCATCATCGGCTATGCACCGTGCGAGATGCACTCCATCAAGGGCGGTATGCAGAACTGCCAGAAGGAAATGAAGAAGGCTGTTGACTGCGGCTACTGGAATATGTTCCGCTTCAACCCGGCTGCGGAGAAGAAGTTCACGCTGGACTCCAAGGCTCCCGCCGGCGGCTATCAGGAATTCCTGATGAACGAGGCCCGCTACAGCCGTCTGACCCGCGAGTTCCCGGAGCGTGCAACCGTTCTGTTCGCAAAGAACGAGGAGAACGCCAAGGAGCGCTACGAGCACCTGCTCAAGCTGGTCGATATGTACGACAAATAATTATCTCCTATGCAAAAGGGGCGGTACCTTCGGGTACCGCCTCCTTTTGTGTCAGGCAGATTTGCTTTTCATGAAACAGACCGTATAAAAGCCCGGCGCGTTTGAACGCGCCGGGCTGCTTGCTTAATTGCGGTTGAAGATCTTGAAGATCTCGTCGATATCGTCGATATCCTCCTGTGCCTGAGTTCTGCTGGCGCTGGCCTTTTCCTGTGCGGCGGAGAAGGCGCCGATGGGTTTGGCGGGCGACTGACGCTTCTCTGCAAAGCCGGTGGCGATGACCGTCACGCGCATTTCATCCTGAAGCTCGTCGTCGAACGCGGCGCCGAAGATGATGTTCGCGTCGGGGTTGGCCGCTTCCATAACAATATTGGCGGCAGTCTCGACATCGTCGAGGCCGAGGTCGTGCGAACCGGCAATGTTGATGAGAACGCCGGTCGCGCCGTTGATGGACGTCTCAAGCAGCGGGCTGGAGACGGCGGCCTGCGCAGCCTGCTCGGCCTTGTCGCGGCCGGTGGCGGAGCCGACGCCCATATGGGCCTGCCCTGCGTTGCGCATGATGGCGGAAACGTCGGCAAAGTCGAGGTTGATGATGACATTCTCGCTGTAGCCGACGAGCTCGGAGATGGAGCTGACGGCCTGCTTCAGAACATCATCCGCAATGCCGAATGCGTTGGCGAAGGTGATCTTCTGGTCGGTGACGAATTTCAGGCGGTCGTTCGGGATAATGATCATGGAATCGACCTTATCGGTGAGGTTGGCAATGCCGGCCTCAGCCTGCTTCATGCGGTTCGCGCCCTCGAAGCGGAAGGGCTTCGTCACGACGGCGACGGTCAGAATGCCTGCGTCATGCGCGACCTGCGCGATAATGGGTGCAGCGCCGGTGCCGGTGCCGCCGCCCATACCGGCGGTGATGAAGACCATGTCGGTGCCCTCGAGCACCTGAGAAATGAGCGCCTTGGATTCCTCGGCAGATTTCTGGCCAATATCCGGCTTGGAGCCTGCACCCATGCCGCCGGTCAGCTTTTCGCCGATCTGCACCTTATTCTTGCACTTGGACTTTTCAAGGTCCTGCTTATCCGTGTTGACCGCAACAAACTCGACGCCCTTGACATCGGACGCGATCATGCGGTTGATAACGTTATTGCCGGCTCCGCCGACGCCAATGACTTTGATCTTGACTACCTTATCTGCTGTATCTGCCATTTGTCTTCCTCCTGTATATCTCACAGCCCACAACTGTATCGTTTTAGATTATGTCGACTTTATTCTATCTCGAAAAAGGGTGTGCGTCAATAGAAAATGCGGAAAAATTCAGCAAAAAATGCGGATTTTATGGTTTGCGTCCCCTCGGCTCACGCTGCGGGCTGGAAGGTGGCCCTTTTCTGCGCGGCCTGAGTCAGATCGATGGTCCCGGCCTGAAATTCGCTGAGCTGGTCGAGAATGGAGCACAGATAGCGGATCTTATAGGCCAACTCATCGGTCCCGCCGAGCTTGATCTCGTAGCGTTCGTCGTACCAGATGCTCATGTCGTATTCCTTTTCCACATCGATCACGCGGATATGCTCCAGAAGGCCGGTGCCGTCAAGCTCCTTCATGACGTCCAGCGCGGCGGCCAGCGCTGTGGGCGTTGGGGAAGAGACGGCTTCCCCCCCCGTGGGCGTGGAAATGAGCAGGCCGTTGATGTGCGGGTTTTCATTGAATGCGGCAGGCTCAATGCGCTCAAGCGCCTTGCCGCTTGGGCCGACGAGCCAGCAGGCGTTCGTGTCGGTCATGACGGCAAAGGAAACGACGCTCTCGCGGACCTGAATGATAATGCCGTCCGGCAGGCTGCGGGCAATGGAAACATCCTCGACATACGGCAGTGCGGCCTTGATGTTGCCGACAGCCAGCGCTTTATTGACCGTCAGGAGATTATCGCCCTGCTGGATCTGCGAGGCCTCGATGATCTGGTCGGCGGAATAGACGGTGTTGCCCTGGATCTCAATGGTGTTGACCTTGAAGAAGATCGCGACGCCGAAGACGATCGCAGCAACGACAGCGAGCATGATGAGGAGCTTGCCGAGCGCACTGCTGCGCACCTGACGTGCCTTGCCTGCGGCTCGTGCTTCCCTATTCGCTTTGCTTTGCTTCGTGCGCATGATGCATTCTCCTTCGGAGGCTCAGAATATACAAAGTATATCACATCTTTTTGGGGATTTCCACTGTTTTCAGGCGAGCGCCGACGCTTTGCAGCGCAGCCTCAAGAGTATCATATCCCCGTTCGATGTGTTTTACTCCAAAAATGGTACTTTCGCCCTCGGCCTGCATGGCTGCGAGCACGAGCGCCGCGCCGCCGCGCAGATCCTCCGCGAAAAGTTGCGCCGCATACAGCTGCGGCGCACCGCGCAGATGGACAGTGTTTTCGTCCTGACGCAGCTGCACACCGAGCTTTTTAAGCTCTCTGGCATAGCCGAAGCGGTTTTCGAAAATCGTCTCGGTAAAGTCTGTCTGTCCCTCTGCCCGCAGCTGAGAGGCAAGCAGCACCGGCATCGCGTCGGTCGGAAAGCCGGGATACGGCTTTGAGATGACCGGGCGGCAGGCTATCAGCGGTCCGTCGCGGGAAATTTGAATGGTATCATGTGTGCAGGAAAACCGGCAGCCGCTTTCTGTGAGCGAATTTAAAATCGGCTCAGCAAGACGCGGGGCCGTCCTGCGCAGCGTCAGCGTGCCGCCGCAGGCGGCGCAGGCGCACAGGAACGTCGCGGTTTCAATGCGGTCCGGCAGGATGGTATAGGTCGCGCCGGTGAGCGGCTGACCGCCCTTGACGGTTACACGTCCCGTACCTGCGCCCGCGATTTTTGCACCGCAGGCGGTCAAAAAACCGGCCAGATCGACGATCTCCGGCTCACAGGCGGCGTTCTCGATCACGGTGACGCCCTCTGCCCCAACGGCGGCCAGCATGGCGTTTTCCGTTGCGCCGACGCTGGGGCCGGGCAATGTGATCTTCGCGCCGGTCAGTCTTCGTGCGCGGCAGTGAATGGTATCGTCCATCTCTGTGACCTCCGCGCCGAGTGCGCGGAAGGCAAGCAGATGATAGTCCACCGGCCTTGCGCCGATGGGACAGCCGCCCGGCAGACTCAGCGACGCTTCGCCCTGTCTTGCAAGCAGCGCACCGAGAAACAGGCTGGACGCACGCATAGATGCGGCCAGCTCCGGCGGGATGGAATGACCGGCGCAGCTGCGCGGGTCTATGTAGACGCTCGCCCCGCGCCGTTCGGAGGCGCAGCCAAGGCTGTGCAGGATGGCACGTGTGTGCGTCACGTCGAGAATATCTGGACAGTTATGCAGGACGCATGGCGTTCTGCACAGGAGCGTCGCGGCCAGAATGGGCAGGACGCTGTTTTTCGCACCGTGGATCGTCACCTCCCCGGAAAGCGGAGGCGATTTGGAAACAAGCAGCGCTGGCATGGGCATTCCTCCAAAACACAGGAATTTTCCCCATCCTATGCGCTGCGTGCGATGTGCGTGTCAGTGCTTTGCAAGGTCGAGCGCCGTCTGATAGATGCGCTCGGCAGCATCGACCACGGCCATATCCCGTGCGCTGGCACGCATGGCGCGCATCCGTCCGGCGTCTGAAAGGATCGACTTTGCGGTTTCATAGAGGCTTTTTCCGTCGCAGTCTGCCTCGCGGACGACTGCGGCCGCGCCGGAGCGTTCGAGCACCCGGGCGTTTTTTTCCTGATGGTTGCCGGTCACGTTTGGGCTCGGTACCATGATGCAGGGTGTTCCGCTGGCGCAGACCTCGGCGATGGTCGCCGCGCCTGCGCGGCAGATGATGAGATCCGCCGCTGCCAGCACCTGCGGCATATCATAGATATACTCGCGCATTTCAATGCGCGGTTGCGCGGCGAGGTCGACGCCTTGTTCCCTGACATAGTCCGGCATCCAGCGCCAGCCGAACGAGCCGGTCGCGTGGATGTGATGGAAGGGCGTGTTATCCTCGCATTCGCATTTCATAAACTGTGCAATTTTTTTGTTCATCTCCCGCGCGCCGAGACTGCCCCAGCAGGAGACGACGAGCGGCTCGTCTCCGAGGCCCAGCGCCTGCCGGGCCTCCTGCCGCTTTGCAAAGAGGAATTCCTCGCGCACGGGCGTTCCGGTCAGGAGGACCCTCTCCGGCTCCGGGTAATGCTCCCGGCTGGATTCGAAGGACACCATGACGCGGCTGGCCGTGCGCGCAACAAGCTTCGTCGTCAGGCCCGGAACAGCATTCGACTCATGCACGCAGGTCGGGATGCCGAGCTTCGCCCCCATTTTGAGGGCCGGGAAGCTGGCATAGCCACCGGTGCCGACGATCACGTCGGGCTGAAAGTCCTTCAGGATACGCTTTGTTTTGGAGAATGTCGCGGCCATGCGCTGTACGGTCACGAGATTGTGCCAGATCGCGGCGGGCGTCAGCCTGCGCTGGTAGTTGGAGATCTTCACGGTTTCCAGCCGGAAGCCCTCGCGCGGGACAATCTTGTTTTCCATGCCGTCCTCCGCGCCGATAAAGAGGATCTTACAGTCCGGCTGACGCTCACGGAACATACGGGCGACCGCAATGGCGGGATAGATATGCCCGCCCGTGCCGCCGCAGGTAAAGACGATATTCATGAACTTCCCTCCCTTACAGAAGCTTATTGTCGTTCTGCCGGGAGACGGCCAGGACAACGCCCGCTTCAAACAGCTGCATGAGAAGCGCCGTGCCGCCGTAGGAGAAGAACGGGAGAGAAATGCCGGTGGCGGGCAGAAAATTGGTCACGACGCCAATGTTGAGGAAGGTCTGAAGCGCGATATGCGTGGAAATTCCGGCGGCAAGGAGCGCACCGAAGCGATCACGCGCGTGCATGGCGATATAATAGCCGCGCACGATCAGAAGAATGAACAGCAGGATCACGACGACTGCCCCGACAAAACCGAGTTCCTCACAGAGAATGGGGAAAATATAGTCGTTATGTTCCTCGGGCAGATACAGGTACTTCTGTCGGCTTTTGCCGAGGCCGAGGCCCATCAGGCCGCCGGAGCCGATGGCATAGAGCGACTGCAGAATCTGATAGCCGTTGTCCGTCGGGTCTGAAGCAGGATCGCGCCAGGCGGTGATACGGCTTCCGGCGTAGCCCTGCGTCTTGAGATAAACAAACATGAACACGGCGACTGCCGCGCCGCCGAGGGCGAACCATTTGATCTGGACGCCGCCCAGAAACAGCATGGCCGCCGCAAGCAGCAGCATGATGAGGATGCAGGAGAAATGACGCTCCAGGGCGACGAGGCCGCACAGGACGATCATGATCGCGCCGAAGGGCGCGATGCCATAGCGGAAGGTGCGCATTTTATCGCGGTAGGTCGAGATCATGGCGGAAAACGTCATGATGATGGCGATTTTCGCAAGCTCCGAGGGCTGGAAGCGGATGCCCGCAACCTCGATCCAGCGCTTTGCGCCGTTGGCCGTCGAGCCGATGAGCGGTACGAGCATCAGGAACACGACGGATACCGCGAGGATGATGAACGAAGCACTGCGCCAGAGCTGATAGTTCAGCCTGCTGACAAACAGCATACCGCCGATGCCCACGACAGCGAAAATCGCCTGCCGGGCAAAGTAATAGGTAGAGTTGCCGGTCAGATAATACGCGCGGGCGTAGGAGGCTGAAAAGACCATGACGACGCCGATCAGCACGAGCAGCACCGTCAGCGCGAGAAACGGCAGGTCGAGCAGGCCGCGCTCGTCGAGCAGCACCTTGTCCTTTGTTTTGGTCAGCTGCGGCAGGCGCTCCGGCTCGGGAGCCTGCGGAGCTTCATACAGCCGCGTTACGCCGTCTGAACGGCTTGCCATAGGGGTCGCTCCTTTCTGAAGCTGCGGTAGCTCAATACCGGTTCATAACACCGAGATACGCCAGCACGCACATGACGAGCGTGATCGCGGTGAAAACAAAAACGATTTTTTCCTCTTTCCAGCCGCACAGCTCAAAGTGGTGGTGGATGGGGGTCATTTTGAAGATGCGCTTGCCATGGGTCAGCTTGAAATACGTGACCTGCAGAATGACGGAAAGCGTCTCGCAGAGATAAATAATGCCGACAAGGATCAGAATCAGCGGCATATCGAGCGCGAAGGCCATGCCGCAGACCATGCCGCCGAGGAACAGTGAGCCGGTGTCGCCCATGAAGACCTTGGCCGGATGGAAATTGTAGCAGAGGAAGCCCGCCAGGCCGCCCGCGACGGTCGCGGGGAGCAGGGCCAGCGTCGTGCGGCCATAGATATAGGAGGTCGTGGCGAAGAAGACCATGACCGGGATGGTCACGCTGCTGGAAAGACCGTCGACGCCGTCCGTCAGGTTCACAGCGTTGACGCAGCCGACAATGACGAAGGCCGCAAAGACCATATAGACCGCCGTCGGAATTTCAAGGTCGAGGTTCCAGAACGGGATATAGAGTTCGCAGGACAGATCGCCGCTGCCCTTCAGCACAAACAGGAACGCAGCGGCCACGACGAGCTGCAGCAGGAATTTCTGGACGGCTGTCAGACCGAGATTGCGCTTGAGCTTGACCTTGACGAAATCATCGGCAAAACCGACAAGCCCATAGCACAGGGCGAGGGCCAGCACATACAGGTGCGTATAGGTGTGGTTCTCCGTCATGCTCTTCCAGCCGAAGCCGACTGTGCAGAGGATGATCACGGCAATGAACATGATGCCGCCCATGGTCGGCGTACCGGCCTTGGTGTTGTGCCACTGCGGGCCGACCTCGCGGATGGACTGGCCCGCGTGCAGCGCACGGAGCATGGGAATAACGAAGCGGCCAAACAGCAGCGTCAGTAAAAACGAAGCGAGCGTCGCGCCCAGAACGATAAAAAACATTGCATCCATACAGGATTCCTCCGAGACTCTCTTTATTCCTCTTCTTCCTTGAAAAACAGCGCAAGGGCCTTTTCCATCCGCATACCGCGGCTGCCCTTGAACAAAATCACATCGCCGGGACGGGCACGCATTTTGAGCATATGCGCCAGATCCTCATGCGTGTCAAAATGCTCGATCAGCTTCTGCTTCATGCCGCCGGTGATCGCACCGGAAACCATGCGCTCGGCGTTGACGCCGTAGGTGTAGAGCACGTCGGCCTTCGTGGCGGCAATGCGGCCAATGCGGTAATGCTCCGCGGCGGAGCGGTTGCCAAGCTCCAGCATATCGCCCAGCACCGCGATACAGCGGCCATTCGTGCGCGAACGGAAGCCCGCAAGGATCTCAAGCGCGGCCTCCGTCGATTCCGGGCCTGCGTTATAGCAGTCCTCGATGATGGTAAAGCCGTCGCGCTCGTAGATCTTCTGGCGCATACCGGTGTTGTGAAAGCCGGAGATCTGCGTCTGAATCGTCTCAGGCGGGACCTTCAGGAGCAGGGCTGCCGTAACGGCGGCCAGCGTGTTATAGACCGTATGGCGACCCAGAACCGGCACAAACAACTCGAAACGGTGGCCGAAACCGCTGACGACAAAGCGCATGCCGTCGTCAAGTTCCTGAATGTCAGTTGCAAGCACGTCGCAGGCATGGTTCTCAATGCCGTAATAATATTTTTTATGTCCGCCGTCGGCGCGCACGTTCCAGAGAAGCGGCTCGTCGCCGTTGAACACGCCGACTCCATTTTCCGGCACACCCCGGAAAATTTCGAGCTTGGCCTGCAGGATGCCCTCACGGGAGCCAAGATGTTCGATATGCATGGTGCCGATGTTGGTGATAACGGCGATATCGGGCTTTGCGATAGAAGTCAGGCGGGCCATTTCTCCGAAGTGGTTCATGCCCAGCTCCAGAACAGCCGTTTCGGTATCGTCCGGCATATCGAGGATGGTCATGGGCAGACCGATGTTGTTGTTGTGGTTGCCCTCGGTGCGGGCGGTGCGGTAGGTACGCTCCAGCATACAGGCGGTCATTTCCTTGGTCGTCGTTTTGCCGACGCTGCCGGTAATGCCGATGACGGTCATGCCCATCCGTTCGCGGCGGGCTGCGGCAATATCGCCGTAGGCCTTGATGGTATCGGGTACAAGAATGGTCGGGATGGCCGCCTTGACCGGTTTTTGCACAAGCGCGGCACTTGCGCCAAGACTGGCCGCCATGCCGATAAAGTCATGGCCGTCGGACTTCTCACCCTTGATGGCGACGAAGAGGTCGCCGGGCTTTACTCTGCGCGAATCGATCTGGACGCCGGTGATCATGCCCTCCGCCTGTTCAGGCGTGAGCGTTCCCCGGCAGTCCTCCGCTGCCTGCTTCAGTGTCAGTTCCTTCATGCGTTTGCCTCCAAATACGACGCGACGACCTCACGCTCGTCCAGATGGTGCTTTTCGTGGCCGATTTCCTGATACGTCTCGTGGCCCTTGCCGCACAGGACGATCACATCGTCCTTCTGCGCCAGCTCCATCGCCCGGCCAATGGCCGAAACGCGGCTCTCAATGACCTCGTAGGGCGTTTCGGTATCCTGCATCCCGGCAAGGATCTGCCGGAGGATCTTATAGGGATCTTCGGTGCGGGGATTGTCTGAGGTGACGATGGCGAGGTCAGACAGCTCTGCCGCGATTTTGCCCATGACGGGGCGCTTATAGGGGTCGCGGTCGCCGCCGCAGCCGAAGACTGCAATCACACGGCCTGTGCAGAAGCCACGCACAGCTTTCAGAATATTTTCAAGGCTGTCTGGCGTATGGGAATAGTCGATGAGGACAGTATAGTCCTTGCCCGGCGTGGGGACGACCTCTACCCTGCCCTTGACGCTCTGCGCGGTGCGCAGGGCGTCCGCAATTTCAGCAAGCGGAATGTGCAGTGCCAGCGCGGCGGCAATGACGCTGAGGGCGTTATAGACGCTGAAAATGCCGGGAATGCCGAGCGTGACGGCAGCCCGCTCGTCCTGATAGACCGCGTCAAACTCCACGCGGTCAGAGAACAATTCGACGTGCTCCGCCATGAGCGAGGCGGGGTTTCCCTGCGCGGAATAGGTCAGAAGGCGGCAGTCCGCCTGCTCCATGATGCGCTTCGCGTAGGCATCGTCGACATTGACCGCGCCCGTTTCGCAGCGGCGGAAGAGCATGGCCTTCGCGTCGCAGTATGCATCCATCGTTTGATGGAAATCGAGATGGTCCTCTGTCAGATTTGTAAAGACAGCCGCGCCAAAACGGATCTGGTCGGCGCGGTGGAGCACCAGCGCGTGGGAGGAGACCTCCATAATGACGTGCGTGCAGCCCGCATCGCGCATATCGGCAAAGAGCTTCTGCAGCTCAAAGGACTCCGGCGTGGTGCGCTCGGTGTGCAGGATCTCATCGCCGATCATGTTCTGGATCGTGCCGATGAGGCCGACCTTTGCGCCGAGCGTTTTTTCAAGCACGTGCTTCAGCAGATACGTACTGGTCGTTTTGCCGTTCGTGCCGGTGATTCCGACGACGCACATAGCGTCCGCCGGATGGCCGAACCAGTTTGCGCCGAGCGCGGCAAGCGCCGAGCGGGCATCGGAAACCAGTACATACGGAATGTCTGTTTCCGGCTTTTTTTCGCAGACGACGCAGACCGCGCCGTTTTCCATGGCCTTGGGAATATATTTGTGGCCGTCGGTCTGGAAGCCGGAGATCGCGACAAACAGTGCTCCGGGCGTTACCTGCCGGGAGTCATACTGAACGCCGGTAATATCCAGTGCTTCGTCCGCGTGCAGTTCCAGCACGTCAAGGCCGTGCAGCAGTTCTTTGAGCTTCATAGTGTCCTCCTTAGTCGGATGCGCCTGTGGAAGAGAATTCTACTGTAATTGTAGTACCTCTGTCAACCTCTGTTCCGGGTTCGATGTCCTGATAGGCCGCAAGCACGTAAACGTCCGTGCGGTCGGTGCCCTTGGCCTGCACGTAAAGGCCGGCATTTGCAGCCAGATAGTTAACGTCCGCGACAGAGCAGCCGATGAAATCCGGCACCTCGACAACCGTCTGCTGCTTTTCCGCGCCCATGTAGAGGATGATCTGCGAATTGCCGGGAACCTGGCTGCCCGGCGCTGGCAGCTGGTCGGTGACGGTCGAGCCGGTGCCGACAATGCGGTAGGTGATGGTTTTTTCAGCGAGCAGCGCAGCCGCTTCGCTTTCGTCCATGCCGATCACATCTGGGACTGTGAAGTTGATACCGCGGATATCCTCGGAATCATAATCCGGCTCCACACCGAGATAGGGAAGAATATCAAGGAAAATGTCGCGGACGGTCGGCGCAGCCATCAGGCCGCCGGAAATATACATCCCGTGGAGGGTATATTTTTCGCTGTCCTGCGAATACGCGGGCGTGTCAAGCGCGACAAGGACAACATATTTCGGGTCGTCAATGGGCGCGACGCCGATAAAGGAGACGATCTTGTCCTTGACCTGATTGCCGTCCTCGTCGTATTCGTCCAGCTTTTCGGACGTGCCGGTCTTGCCGCCGACACGGTAGCCGGGGGTTTTGGCCGCAGAGGCCGTGCCCTCGGTGACGACCTGTTCCATAAGGCTGCGCATTGTTTCGGACGTCTGCTGGCTGATGGCCTGCCGCAAGACGGTCTTTTCGTTCCGCTCGACCATGTTGCCGTCGGCGTCCAGAACCTCGCTCACGATATACGGCTCGAGCACATAGCCGCCGTTGACGATCGCCGCGACGGAGCGCACCAGCTGCATGGGCGTGATACGGAAGCTCTGACCGAAAGAGGACGTGATGAGATAGGACGTGCCGTACTGTGCGGGATTGTTCAGGTATTTCCGTTCGTAGAACAGACCGCTGGCCTCGCCCGGCAGATCAACGCCTGTTTTTTCCATGATGCCGAAGGCCTTGAGGTAATCATAGAAAATGTCGCCGCCCATGCGCAGGCCGATATGGCCAAAGGCGATGTTGCAGGAATTGCCGAGCGCCTGCGCGGTCGACTGCGCACCGTGACCGGCGGATTTCCAGCAGTTAAGGATCTGCTCACGGCCGGAGAACTTTTCCTGACCGCCGCAGTAGAACGAGTCGTTCAGCGTGACGGCTCCGGAATCGATTGCGGAGGCCAGCGTGATGAGCTTGAAGGTCGAACCCGGCTCATAGCCGTCGGACACGCAGCGGTTGCGCCACTGCGCCATACGTGCCGATGCAACATCCTGCTTATACTGCTCGATGGCGGCCTTATAGGCATCGGACGCTTCCGGCAGGGACAGCGCCGCATCACGCTCATTTTCAAGAAGCGCGGCCGCCGCGTCGTCATAGATTTCCAGATAATTATTTGGATCATAGGAGCCGAGCGTGGCCATGGCCTTGATCTCGCCCGTATTCACGTCCATGACGATACAGAACGCGCCGTTTTTGATATCGTACTTATCAATGGCGTTCTGCAGGTTCTTTTCCACATACGCCTGCACGGTCGCGTCGATGGTGGTAACGAGGCTGCAGCCGTCAGAGGCGTCATAGTATTTTTCGTATGTATAGGGCATCTCGGAGCCGTAGTTGCCCTTGGATGTCACGACCTTCCCGGCTGTGCCGGAAAGCTCTTCGTTGTAATAGGCTTCAAGGCCCTCGGAGCCGTTGTTGTCGCTTGAAACGAAGCCGAGCGCCTGTGCGGCGAGAGAGGAATTGGGGTAATAGCGCTTGAGGTCTGTTTCGAGATAGACGCCGGTGATTTTGTTTTCGCTGACAAAGGCGCGGACCTCGTCGGCCAGCTCCTCGGAGATCTTTCGGCTGATGACCTTATAGCGGTACTGCTTGTCGGCGGCCTGCTCGTAGACGAAGCTCGGCTCGACATCCAGAATTTCGCCAAGGCCGCGCGCGATCTGGTCGAGCAGGTTGCTGTTCTCGGGCTTTTTCATCTGCTCGGCGATCTCGTTCGGGTCGATGAAAACCGTCTCGACGGTCGACGAAGAGGCCAGCACGTTCATATTCGCGTCGTAGATCACGCCGCGCGCTGCGGTCAGATTCGTCGAACGGGTCTGGTTCTTGATCGCCTTTTCGTTGTAATAGTCGTGCTGGGTGATCATGAGGTTATAAAGCGTTCCGATCAGCGGGACAAACGCGATCACGCCGCACAGGACCATCAGGATCAGGGTACGGCTGAGGATCGTTCGGTTCGCGCGCTCATTCCGCTCCCGGTTTGCCTGCTTCTGCTCTTTGGTGCGCGGCAGGCGGATGATCTTTTTTGCCATGAAACTGCCTTTCTGTTCAAAAAAGGGGCGGCCTGAAAAGACCGCCCCTGTCCGGTTACTCAGCTGGATTTCAAACTGGGAGGTTCTGTCCAAGCTTATGCTGCTGCGGGGTGCAAATATTCGATGAGGCCGAGAATGCTCTGCTGCATGGCGTCCAGAATTTCTCCGAAGACGCTTGTGCGCTGCTGCGTGTAAATTTCCGCCTGATCGTTCCCGGAGAAGCTGACATAGACGATCTGCTCGGGCTGACATTTGGTCAGGCCGATCTCAGCCGCGTATTCCTCGGCGGCGGTCAGATCGATCTTGGCGTCGTATTTGCTCTGAAGCATCAGCTGCTGCTCCTTGAGATTGGCAAGCCTGCTTTCAAGGGCTGAGACATTGCTGCTGGCCTCAAACAGCTGGACATAGCCGAAAATCACAAGGATCATGAGACAGGCTACCGTCAGCATACCCGCCAGTGTAAACGGCGCGATAGCCGTTCTGGCCTTGACTCTTCGGTACGGCTGCTCATAGGCCCGCTCGTCCGGCAGCTCGATGGGCAGGGTACGCTCATAGGCGCGGTTATCGTCATACTGGCGGGCAGTCTGATCGTTCCAGGCGTAAACATCGTATGCGGCGGCGCCGTTGTCTCTATAAAGATTTCTTCGATTGGGCTGCGCCATAACGGCGGGACTCCTTTCCGGGTTACACGCGCTCTGCTACGCGGAGCTTTGCACTGCGCGAACGGGGATTTTCCTCGACCTCCTCGCGCGTGGCGATGATGGGTTTTTTCGTCAGAATTTTGATCTTCGGCTTATGGCCGCAGACACAGACCGGGAACGACGGCGGGCAGGTGCAGCCCTTTGCCGCGTCCTGAAACACGTTTTTGACGATGCGGTCTTCCAGTGAATGGAACGTAATGACAACCAGACGACCGCCGGGGTTCAGGTGGTCGATGGCGGCCTCCATGCCTTGCCGGACTGCGCCAAGCTCATCGTTGACGGCGATGCGGATGGCCTGAAAGCTGCGCTTGGCCGGATGCTGCTTTTCACGCAGGGCGCTGGGCGGCATGGCCGAGCGGATGATGTCGACCAGCTCCAGCGTTGTCTCGATTGGGTGGTCGGTCCGCACGCGTTCGATGGCGGCGGCGATCTGCGGGGCGCAGCGCTCCTCGCCATATTCGTAGAGAATGGATTTTAATTCCTCGCGCGGCCAGTTGTTGACGATCTCGTAGGCCGTGAGGGACTGGTCGCGGTCCATGCGCATATCCAGCGGCGCGTCGGCCATATAGGAAAAGCCGCGCTCCGCGTCGTCGAGCTGCGGGGACGAAACGCCCAGGTCGAACAGCATCCCGTCGATCCGGTCGAGTCCCAGCGCGGTAAGGATCGCGCCGACGTTTTCAAAATTATCATGTACCAGCGTCACCTTTTTCGCGTGGCGGTACAGCCGCTTTTTCGCGGCCTCCAGCGCGACCAGATCACGGTCGACGCCGATGAGCCTGCCGGTGGTGAGGCTCCGGCAGATCTCCAGCGAGTGGCCCGCGCCGCCGAGCGTTCCGTCGAGATAGATCCCGTCTGGCTTGATGGCCAGCGCGTCTATGCACTCGTGCAAAAGCACAGATCGATGTGCGAATTCCATCAGAAACCAAGTTCCTCCATCACAGCCGCCAGATTTTCAGGCGTCAGCGTCTGCTGCTCCAGCTCGTCATAGGCTGCGCTGTCCCAGATCTCTGCGTGACCGCCCTGTCCGATGAACGTGACCTCGCTGGAAAGACCGGCGTATTGGCGCAGCTCAGCCGGAATGAGGAAGCGGCCCTGCTTATCGGGCTCACATTTGGCGGCGTTGGCAAACAGAAAGCGCATTTTTCGTGCCTGTACGATCGGCAGCGCGTTATATTTATCGACAATGGCCTTCCAGCCTGCTTCCGTGTAGACGGACAGGCAGTGGTCGAGGCCCAGTGTTACATAGAAGGTGCTTCCCAGCTCTTCGCGCAGCTTGGACGGCACGAACAGACGTCCTTTTTCGTCAACTGAGTGCTTGTACTTGCCAAACATCCCCTCGCGCCTCCTTTCGCTCCACTTTACTGAAATTTTGCTCCACTTTGCTCCACTTCAATAATATAATACGTTCTGTTTACATAAATTGCAACCCTTTTTTGAAAAAATTTTTCGAGGATTCTTCGACGTTTTTCGTGAAAAATCCCCGAAAGCCGAATTTTTGAACGAATGTTTTAAAAACATCCTCCAGCCGCTTTCACCTGCACGCTCCCCTGCTGCCAGACGGCGCGGAGCGTCCGCACGGACGGGTCACGCAGCAGCAGCTCCGCCGCCGGGCCTTCGATCCCGGTCTGGAGCCTGCGGCGCAGGCTTCTGGCCCCGCCCGGCTCGTTTGCGCAGAGCGCACCGAGGCACTCGGGCAGCTCCGGGGCCGTTTCCAGCGTAACGTTCTGCTTTTGCAGCCGTCCGGCAAGCTCCCGCAGCTGAAGCGCAGCAATTTTCGCAAGATCCTCTGCCGCAAGCGGACGGAAGGAGGCGACGCAGTCGATCCGGCCCAGAAACTCCGGAGAAAACGCCTCCCGCAGGACGGTCTGCGCGCGGACATCCGCGCAGTCGGTTATGAAGCCGAGACCGGGCTTTCCGGTCTGCGGGCCAGTCAGGTTCGAGGTCATGACGACGATGGTGTTCTTGAAGCTGACGGTGCGGCCCATGCTGTCGGTCAGGATCCCGTCGCCGAGCAGCTGCAGAAGGATACCGGTAATATCCCGGTGCGCCTTTTCCAGCTCATCGAACAGTACAACGCAGTATGGACGGCGGCGCACCTTTTCCGTGAGCGTTCCGCCTGCGTCGTAGCCGACATAGCCCGGAGGCGCGCCAAGCAGGCGCGAGACGCTGCTTGGCTCCATGTATTCCGACATATCCACGCGGATGAGCGCGTCCTGGCTGCCGTAGACGACCTGCGCAAGCTGTTTACATAATTCCGTTTTTCCGACGCCCGTCGGGCCGATGAGCAGGAAGGACGCGGCGGGGCGTCCGGCGTCGGCAAGGCCTGTCCGGCCGCGCAGAACGGCGGTAGAAACCGCATCGACGGCGGCCTGCTGTCCGATGATGCGCTCGGAGAGCGTCTGGCGCAGAGATAAAAGCCGTTCGCGGTCAGACTGCCGGAGCCTGCCGACGGGAATGCCGGTGCGCTCGGAGACGACGGCGGCGACGTCCTGCCGGGTCAGGCTCACGGTGCGCTGGGCACGGCGGGCGGCAAGCTGGCGTCGCACGAGCGTGCGCAGCTCGTCCCGGAGCTTCGCCGCCTGCTCATACTGCGCGTTCGCCACAGCCTGCTCAAGCTGCTGCTCGAGCTGCTGCTGGCGCTCTGCGTCCTCCGCCGGCTCCGGCCCGCCGAGCCAGACATGCGCCGCGCCCTCGTCGAGCAGGTCGAGCGCCTTGTCCGGCAGGAAGCGATCTGTCAGATAGCGGCTTGAAAAATCAACGGCGGCCTCGATGGCCTCCTGCGTGATGCGGATGCGGTGGTGTGCCTCCAAGCCTGGACGAAGCGCTTCAAGCATACGGCAGGCCGTCTTGCGGTCCGGTTCGCGGACGATCACGGGGCGGAAGCGGCGTTCAAGCGCGGCGTCCTTCTCAATAAATTTGCGGTATTCCTCCAATGTCGTCGCACCGATCATCTGCAGCTCTCCCCTGCCAAGGGCCGGCTTGAGCAGATTGGCCGCGTCGATCGCGCCCTCGGCGCTGCCTGCGCCGACGATGGTGTGCATTTCGTCGACAAATAGGATGACGCTGCCGCAGCGGCGGATCTCGATCAGGATATCGCGCACGCGCTCTTCAAATTCGCCGCGGTATTTCGTGCCCGCAAGCAGATTCGCCATGTTGAGGCAGTAGAGCTTTTTCCCGCGCAGCGCCTGCGGCACGTCTCCGCAGGCAAGGCGCTGGGCCAGCGCTTCAACGACGGCAGTTTTGCCGACGCCGGGTTCGCCGATGAGCGCGGGGTTATTCTTGCTGCGGCGGCTGAGCACCTGCATGAGCTGGGAAAGCTCCGCCTCGCGGCCGACGACGGGGTCCATCTGCGGTGCCCGGTCGATCATGTTGTCACAGTACAGTTCCAAAAGCTTCAATTCCGATTGTCCTTTCACGTCCTGCGCCGGATGTAGGATGCGCAGGCGGTCATATGTTTCCGAAAATACGCAGTTGCAGTCGACGCCAAGCTCCGAAAGCATTCGCGCCGCCGCATAGGCGTCGTCGCGCATGAGGGAAAGCAGCAGATGCTCCGGCTGACAGAGGGGCGCGCCAAGTCGCAATGCTTCGTGCCGAGCACCGTCGAGCGCCCTTGCGGCAGCGCCGGAAAACCCCTGCCGCCCGGACGGTTCCGGCTGCTCCCGCTTCGTCAGCAGCATGCAGCGCAGGAGCCTGCCCTCAGCGCCCTGATAGCATAAAATGCGTCCGGTCTGGGAAATGCGTTCCTGCGAGAGTGCAAGCAGCAGATGCTCCGTGCCGGTCTGTGCGCCGCCAAGCTCACGCGCCAGCCGCGACGCGCGGAAGAGCACCCGGTCCAGCGCTGCGGAATACGCCGGTTTTTTCATTCTGATCGCCTCCTGTCGAAGGAGAGTTTCGACGCGGCGGTCAGCGTTTATACGACGTACGCGAAAAAATCCGGGCCGTTCGAGGAATTTACACTTTTTTCATTGCATTTTCAGGAAAGTATGATAGAATGAAGCTACCTTGAAAATGGAGGTGCTTCAAATGGCACACGTAATCAATGACAACTGTGTAAAGTGCGGTGCTTGCGCTGACGCATGTCCCATCGGCTGCATCAGCGAGGGCGAAGACAAGTACGTCATCGACGCTGATCAGTGCGTGGACTGCGGTACCTGCGCTGCAGAATGCCCCAACGACGCGATCTCTGAGGAATAAGCACATAAACAGTAGGGGGGTGCTGCACGCAGCACCCCCCTGTCTTTTTGATTGGAGCCCATATGGAAGAGCTTCTCTTTGACCGCATTCGGATGAAAATTTCAGACGCACAGTTCCGCGTGAGCACGGATTCCATGGTGCTGGCAGATTTCTGCCGGATAAAGTCTGGCAGCCGGGTGCTTGATCTTGGCTGCGGGTGCGGAACGCTGGGGCTTCTGCTGCTGGGCGCGGACGGAACGCTGCACGTGAGCGGCATTGAAATTCAGGAGGCTGCCGCGCGTCAGGCACAGGAAAATGCCGAGGAAAACGGATTTTCCGACCATCTGCACATCGTATGCGGTGATCTGCGGCAGGCGCACGCGGAAATCGCGCCCGGAGGCTTTGACTGTGTGCTGTCCAATCCGCCCTATTACCCGCCGAAAAGCGGGCATCTGCACGCGCAGGACAGCCTCAGCGCCGCGAGAAGCGAGATCTGCTGCCCGTTTGACGCGCTCTGTGCGGCTGCGGCGCGGGCGCTGCGGTGGGGCGGGCGGTTTTTTCTGGTTCACAAGCCGGAGCGGCTGGTCGATTTGATGACCGGACTGCGCGCGGCGCGGTTGGAGCCAAAGCGCATCCGCTTCGTCCGGCACAGAGCGGAAAACGCCGTGAATCTCGTTTTGATCGAAGCCCGCCTCGGCGGAAGGCCGGGGCTGCAATTTGAGCCAGATCTGGTTTTATACACGCAGACCGGCGAGCTGTCTGCCGCGGGCCGGCGCATCTATCATCTACAGGAGTGAAGCAATATGGCCGGTACTCTATATCTCGTGCCGACGCCCATCGGCAATCTGAATGACATTTCGCCCCGCTGCGCCCGGACGCTGGCGGAGGCCGATTTTATCGCGGCGGAGGACACACGCGTGAGCCTCAAGCTGCTGAACCATCTGGAGATCAAAAAAAGCCTTGTGAGCTACCATGAGCACAACAAGGCAGAAAGCGGCGAAAAGATCCTCGCGCGGCTGCTGGCGGGCGAAACGTGCGCGCTGGTGACGGACGCTGGCTCCCCCGCCATCTCCGACCCCGGCGAGGACCTGGTTCGGCTGTGCGCGGAAAACGGCGTGACGGTCTGCGCGATTCCGGGGCCGTGCGCGCTGGTGACAGCGCTGAGTATTTCGGGCCTGCCGACGGGCCGGTTCACGTTCGAGGGTTTTCTGTCCGTCAACAAAAAAAGCCGTCAGGAGCACCTGACGGGATTGAAGGACGAAACGCGGACGATGATCTTCTACGAAGCGCCGCACAAGCTGCTGGCCACGCTGCGCGATCTGGCAGACGCGTTTGGAGAGGATCGGAAAATTTCCCTCTGTCGGGAGCTGACGAAGCTGCACGAGGAGGTCCGCCGCATGACGCTGGGCGAGGCGGCGGCCTATTATGAAGAAACCCCGCCGCGCGGCGAGTTTGTGCTCGTTGTGGCGGGCGCGGAGGAAAAAGCGGACGAGGGCTGCACATTTGAAGCGGCGCACGATCTGGTCCGCGCACGCATGGCGGAGGGACTTTCCACGAAGGACGCTGTCAAGCAGGTCGCGAAGCTGACGGGGTTTGCGAAGAATCTGCTGTATGATGCGGTGGTGAAGTGACGGGAGCTGCAAGGTTAGGGACGCATATTTCGGCGCACTTTGAGGGGTGCGATTTGTAGGGGTCGATGCCCACATCGACCCGGCAGAACGCACCCTTTTTACGGAAATCTATGGCAAATCCGCAACTTCCCAGCGGGCCGATGTGGGCATCGGCCCCTACAAAACTCTGGCGAATCCGTACTGCCCTGCAAATTTCGAACGCAAGGCGTTTTTACCGCAGATATTAAATCGCAACTGCTCACAAATCTGTTGTACCGTAACAGGCGGCGCGCAGTATAGCGCCCGTAGGGTGAGTTTGTGTGTTCGTAACAACTGAAAATCAGGAACCACCTGAGTCGTACCCGCAGTACGCACCAAACGTAACCAGTGCCCCTTTTCTCCCCCTTCTTTTCCGGCAAGGCGGAAAAGAAGGGGCCGCCGGAGGCATCCCCAGCCTGCAAGTTCGCAGAAATCTATATATGGACAAACGAAAGCGGCGGACACGCAGATCCGCCGCTTGGTTTTTATTTTTCGACGATCTCCAGCAACTCCATGGGACATGCCTTGACGCAGATGCCGCAGGCGGTGCATTTGCTGGAATACGGGACGGCCTCGTCCTTGACGATGAGGCCGAAGGGACACGCTTCGACGCATTTTCCGCAGCCGGTGCAGAGCTTGCGGCTGATCATCCAGACGCCCTTGGGGTTCTGGGTGATCGCGCCGGAGGGACAGACCTCGGCGCACTTGCCGCACTGGACACAGACCATGGGACGGACGTTCTCGCCGCGCTGGACGATCTTCAGAGCGGCCTTATCGGGGTGGAATTCCTTATAGTATGCGTTGGAGCAGGCGCGGACGCACTCCAGACAGGCCATGCACTGCACGCCTTTTTTGATGGACAGCTTTTTCATGAGCGTTCTCCTTCTCATTTTTATCTGTTGTTTATTATACAGCATAAACGAAAACTTTCAATATGCTTGTATCGATTTTTATCGATTCCTGCTCTGTAAAAAACTCACAGCATACCGCGCGCAATGCCTGCAGAAACTAGCCTCAGCGATACGATTCGCAAAAAAGGAGGAATTTCTCATGAAAAAAGGCTTGATCCTGGTGCTGGCCGTGCTGATGCTTGCGGTGTCTCTGACCGCCTGTGCGGCGACGCAGCCGTATTACGACGGCTATTCCAATGTCTCCACGACCCGGAACGGCTATGTCAACGGCACAAACGGCTATGGCGGTATGTATAACGGCACGAACTACAACCCCGGCTACAACGGCGCGGGCTATAGCCAGAGCGGCACTGCAAGCGGCAGAACCGTGACCGGCAGCACGTCCGGCACGGCGATGCGGTAACGAGGTGCGCATATGACAGTACGGGGCTTCTTTCTGACCATGGGCGCAGGCGTCGCAGTCGGCGCGTTGGGCGCGATGATGCTGCCGAAAAACAGCGACGCGTACCGCATGACAAAGCAGGTCGCCAAGGCTATTCAAAACGAGGCGGAAAAGGCTGTGGACGCGATCTCCTCGGCCATGTAAGCGGAAAAGGCTTCCCAGAGACGGGAAGCCTTTTCCATGTTTTCGAAAGGATCGATCAGAATGCGTTTACTGCGGCGGTTTCCGCTGCGAGGGCGCTGCGGTACCAGCCGAGATAGCGGTCGAAGCCGGCGGCATCCTCGGGATCGGGAGCAAGCGTCGTGCGCTTGACATCCGCGAAAACCTCTGTTTCCAGATACTGCTCAAGCGTCTGGCCATCCTTTTTCTGCACCAGATAGGACGCAAGCAGCGCCATGCCGTAAGGCCCGCCCTCGCCTGCCGATTCCATGCACGTGACCGGTGCACGGCAGGCGGCGGCCATGTATTTCTGGCCGACGACCGGCGTTTTAAACAGGCCGCCATGACCGGTCAGGGAATCGATCGCAACGTGCTCCTCCGCAAGGATATCCATGCCGAGCTTGAGCGTCGACATGGTCGCGTAAAGCTGGGAGCGCAGGAAATTGGCAAGCGTGAACTGGCTTTCGGGCTTGCGGACGACCATCGGACGGCCCTCGTCCAGATGTGTGATGCCCTCGCCCGCCATATAGTTGTAGGTCAGGACGCCAGAGCAGTCGGCATCACCCTCAAGGCTCTTCTGGTAGAGCTTCGTGAACAGCTCGCCAGTCGAAACGTCCGCGCCGAAGAGCTTCGCCGTCTCGCCGAGAAGGCCCACCCATGCGTTCATGTCGTTCGTGCAGTTGTTGCAGTGCACCATGGCGACGGGCTTGCCGCTGGGCGTGGTGACCATATCGATCTCCTGATAGACCTTCGACAGGGGCTTTTCCAGTACGACCATAGCGAAGATGGACGTGCCTGCCGAGACGTTGCCGGTTCTGGGCGCGACGGCGTTCGTCGCCGTCATGCCGGTGCCTGCATCGCCTTCGGGCGGGCAGAACGGGATGCCGGCGGGCAGAAGCCCTTCAAGGAACGTTCTCCCGGCCTGCGTCAGCTTACCTGCGGCCTGTCCGGCCATCAGGACCTTGGGCAGGACGCTGCGGGCCGTCCACGCGAAGCCGTATTTGGCCAGCAGCGCGTCGAATTTTTCGAGCATCGCCGCGTCATAGTCCAGCGTTTCACTGTCAATGGGGAACATACCGGAGGCTTCGCCCACGCCGAGGACGTTTTCGCCCGTGAGCAGATAGTGGACATAGCCGGCAAGCGTCGTGATGTGCGCGATATTTTTGACGTGCGCTTCGCCGTTCAGAACGGCCTGATACAGATGCGCAATGGACCAGCGCTGTGGGATGTTGAAGCCGAATTCTGCCGTGAGCTGCTCGGCGGCCTCGCCGGTCATGGTGTTCTGCCAGGTGCGGAACGGTGCCAGCAGGTTCCAGTCCTTGTCGAAGGCCAGATAGCCGTGCATCATGCCGGAAATGCCCATGGCCGAAACAGCCCCCGGCAGCTCGCCGAGGTTGCGGATGGCGGTGCGCAGGCCATCCTGCACATCCTCCATGTGATACGTCCAGACGCCGTTTTCCAGACTGCTTTTCCATGTGTAGTCACCGCTCTTGACGATGCGGTGCTCGCCGTCGATCAGGACGGCCTTGACGCGCGTGGAACCGAATTCAATTCCAAGATAATACTGTTTCATAGCAATCTCCTTGATCGTCGTTTTTGGATTTTCTGTTTCTATCATAACAGCATCTGCCTTTTTTGTCTAGCGGACTGGGGAAAAACAGCGCTTGCTTTTTGGCGGCGGCTCGCGTTATACTGGAGGAAACAGCGAATTGGCGCTGTGAAAGGAGATACAATATGCTGCTGATTCAGAACGCACACATCAAAACGATGGCCGGAGCGGACATTCCAAATGGATGCCTGCTGATCGAGGACGGAAAAATCGCTGCTGTCGCGCCGGAAATTGACGCACCCGCAGACGCAAAGGTCATTGACGCACAGGGGCGGCTGCTCACGCCGGGCTGTGTGGAGGCGCACTGCCACATCGGCCTTGACAATCAGGCCATGCGTTGGGAGGGTATGGACTATAACGAGATCGTTGATCCGCTGACGCCGCAGCTGCGTGCCATCGACTCGATCAATCCGCAGGATGAGGCGTTCGGTCTGGCGCTGCGCGGCGGCGTGACGACAGCCTGCACCGGCCCCGGCAGCGCGAACGTTGTCGGCGGCACATTCGCCATTCTCAAGCTGGCAGGCAAGCGTGTTGACAAGATGGTACTGCGGTCGCCTGCGGCGATGAAATGCGCGTTCGGCGAAAACCCGAAGGGCTGCTACGGACAGGGCAAAAAGCAGAGTCCCATGACGCGTATGGCCGTGGCCGGACTTCTGCGCGAGCTGCTGATGCGCACCATCCGCTACCGCGACGACAAGGCGGCAGGAAAAAATCCGCCGCTGGACGTGAAGCTGGAGGCGATGCTGCCGGTCGTGAACAGAGAAATTCCGATCAAGTGCCACGCGCACCGCGCGGACGATATTCTGACCGCCGTGCGCATCGCGCGGGAGTTTGACCTCAAGCTGACGCTCGACCACTGCACCGACGGTGAGATCATCGCGGACGAGCTGGCCGAGGAGGGCTATCCGGTCTTTGTTGGCCCGTCGCTCGGCGGCAAGAGCAAGGTCGAGCTGCGGAACAAGAGCTTTACGACAGCGGGCGTTCTGTACCGCGCAGGACTGACGGTCAGCATCATCACCGACGCACCGGTCATTCCGCTGCAGCATCTGCCGCTGGCGGCTGGACTTGCGGCTGCGGCAGGACTGCCGATGGAAGAAGCGTGGCGCGCCATTACCATCAATCCGGCGCAGAGTCTCGGCATTTCTGACCGCGTCGGCAGTCTGGAACCGGGCAAGGACGCCGATCTTGTTCTCTGGACGGCAGACCCGCTGACCACCATCGGCGGCGAGGCGTACATGACCATCGTAAACGGCGAGATCGTCTATCAAGCGGAGCGATGATTTCCCCTGCTCTGTAAAACCAACGAAATTCGACCGCAGTTGGTAGGGGCTTGGCTCTTGCCCCTACCAACTCTATTCGGTCCTTTGCTGCTCTCTGCGTGAACCGGACACGCCCAAGTCTTACGCCGAATTTGTTTCTTGACGAATTTGTGTTTTTTGTTATAATAAATTTGATTTTATGCGAAAGGAATGAAACACATGGATTCTGACGACAGCGATTGTCATAGTACATATCTGATCTGTCATCTGTTTTTGGAAGCATATCTGCGCTGCTAGATGCAGGGCGGACGTGCTTTTTTGCGTCTTCACACACGATTTCAGATAACAGAAAAGGAGTTACCGTACATTGTCAACCACTACTTGCATTGTTATAATGACTGTCTGCCTGATCCTCTCCGGCTATTTTTCGGCGACGGAAACGGCTTTTTCCTCTGCGAACACAACGCGGCTCAAGACCCTTGCAGAGAAGGGAAACAAACGGGCGGCACTGGTCTGTAAGCTGCTCGAGCGCTATGACCGGCTGTTGTCCACGATCCTGATCGGAAACAATATCGTGAATATCGCCACGGCCTCCATCGGCACCGTGCTGTTCGTCAGGCATTACGGCGACGCAGGCGCCACGGTTTCCACCGTTGTCGTCACGGTCGTGGTGCTGATTTTCGGTGAGATCTCTCCGAAGAGCATTGCAAAGGACTGCGCAGAGCAGTGGGCCATGCTGTCCGCGCCGATGCTTCAGGTCCTTATTTGGATTTTTACGCCGCTGAACGCAATTTTTTCGTTCTGGAAAAAGCTGCTGGCGAAGGTCTTCCGCCTCAGCTCCGACAACAAAATGTCGCAGGAGGAGCTTCTGATGCTTGTCGACGAAGTGCAGCAGGACGGCAGCATTGATAAAAACGAGGGCGAGCTGCTCAAGAACGCAATCGATTTTTCCGAGCAGCGCGCGGAGGATATTCTGATCCACCGCACTGACTTGGCTGCGCTTCCGATCACGGCGACGAAGGAGGAGGTCGCCGCGCTGTTCACGGAGACGAAATATTCAAGGCTCCTGATCTATCAGGATTCGATCGACAATATTCTCGGCACCATCCACCAGAAGGACTTTTATGTCGGCTGCGGCGTGACGGACAAGCCGCTGCGGGATATTATTCTGCCGCCGGTCTACGCGCTGGAGATGGAGCCCATCAGTCTGCTGCTCAAAAAGCTCCAGCAGGCCAAAACGCACGTCGCCGTCGTGGTCGACGAATACGGCGGCACCTGCGGCATTGTGACGATGGAGGACATTCTGGAAGAACTCGTCGGCGAGATCTGGGATGAGCACGATGAAGAGGAAACGCCGATCAGCAAGGGGTCTGACGGCACGTACCTGGTCGACGCGGAAATGAGCTTTGACGATTTTGCGGACTATTTCGGGCTGAGATCCGACTCGGACATGGCCTCCGTCAGCGGCTGGGTTATGGAGCAGTTTGGCCGGCTCCCCGAGACCGGTGCGTCATTCGATTTTGAAACGCTGCACGTACAGATCACGCGGATCGCAAACCATCATATTGAGCAGATCCGGGTTTCCACGGCCGCAAATGAACCGGCGGGCTCCGGTTCGGAGACTGGAGCTGCGAAGGGCTGAGCTTTGGAAAATTACTCACCGGCGCTGCCTATAATATTTCAGAGTTTCAGATCGTAAATTGATTATAAATTTCCATATTTGAAGGCTCCCCTGCTAACGATAGGGGAGCCTTCGTGTATACGCAGCGTCATATCAGCGGAGCTTATGCCGGAAGAACCAGATCTGGAACGGGAGCGAAACAACGAAGGTCAAAAGGTCTGCGCCGGGCTGGCTCATTTCTACGCCGGGCAGGCCCAGCATACGCGGCAGGATGAGGATGAGCGGCACGTACAGCAGTCCGTTGCGGCAGCTGGCCAGAAGCGTCGCGGCCTGATGGAAGCCGAGGCACTGGTATAGTTGGTTTACATAAGTTGAATATCCCATCAGCGGCATGACGGCGCAGGCATAGAGCAGTGCCTGACGGCCGATGCGCGTGACCTCCGCATCGTCGCGGAAGAAGTGCATGATCTCGTCGGGAAAGAGCGAGATCACAGCCGCACAGACGATGCACACCGCTGTTCCGAGCAGCACGGAAAACCAGAACGCCTGCCGCGTGCGCTTTTTATCGCCCGCGCCGAAATTGTAGCCCGCTACAGGCTGGAACCCCTGCCCGATGCCGATCACGATCGACCGGACGAGCAGATAGACCTTGTTGGAGATCGTCACGGCGGCGACCGCCGCATCGGAATAGACAGCTGCCGC
>ERZ856578.595-NODE-595-length-73757-cov-11.795521_pt1 | contig 73757 bp, 65 predicted proteins | sample MGYA00514384_ERZ856578 | MGnify/ENA primary metagenome ERZ856578 (study PRJEB29103, sample SAMN06111958) | human gut metagenome | biome: human gut; feature: ankylosing spondylitis patient; material: healthy_person | host: Homo sapiens | place: China:Hangzhou... | reverse complement strand
AACGTCGGCATGGGACGCGACCACACCCTGTTCGCCAAAGCGGACGGAGTGGTTACCTTCCAGAAAAAGCAGGGCGACAAGTCTGTTGTCAGCGTAATCCCCGTAACGGAAGCCTAAGGGCGCCGTTATCGCTTTAAAATAGGCAAAAACCGGAACCGACCTGTCGGTTCCGGTTTTTTTGTGCCCCGGAGAAACCATATGACCGGTGCGGACAAAGCCCCCCTACGCTTGCCCGCAGCCGCACGATTCTTCAAAATAAAATCCCCCTTAAAAATCGAACTTCAACTGCCGCACATAGCACACCGGAGCATCCGGCAAAGAGTTCGACACGCTCAAACCCAGCAGGCGCACCGGCCTATCGCCCAACTCCTCTCGCGCCTGTGCCAACAACCGCTTGGCCAGCGGGAGAATATCGGCTTTCGTTTCAAAAGCCTCCCGACGGGTCACGCTTCGGGTGTGCTGGGAAAAATCAGCAAACTTGATCTTGAAAGTCAACGTCGAGCCCCGAAATCCGCTGCGGGCGATCCTCCCTTCGAGGTCGAGCACCACGTGGTACAACTCGATGAGTAGTGCAGCGGGCGTATCGACATCCTGCTCCAAGGTATGCTCGCACCCCACCGACTTACGGATGCGCGCCGGTTGGACCGCACGCAGGTCCACCCCGCGGGCAAAGTCGTAATACACCCCGCCCTGCTTGCCGAAATTGCGCAAGAGAAAGTCGCGGCTGCACTCCCGCAAATCCTTCCCCGTACGGATACCCAAAGCGTGCATTCGCCGGGCTGTTACTCGCCCCACGCCCCAAAAATCCTCCACAGGCAACCGATCGATGAACCATTGCGCGCGGTCGGGATGAATGGTGCACAAACCATCGGGCTTGCGGTAGTCGGAGGCTACCTTGGCCAGAAATTTGTTGTACGACACCCCGGCCGAGGCCACCAGGGACAATTCCTCCCGGATACGGGACTTGATCTGCCGGGCAATCTCCACCGCCAGTTCGATCCCGGGTTTGTTCTGCGTTACATCCAGGAAGGCTTCGTCGAGCGAAAGAGGCTCCACCACGTCGGTGTACTGATGAAAAATAGAACGGATCTGCAGGGAGACCTCCTTGTACACCTCCATCCGCGGAGGTACAAAAACGAGCGAGGAGCACAATTCGCGTGCCCGCATGCACGACATGGCCGAACGCACCCCGTACCGCCGCGCGGCATAACTGGCGGCGCAGACCACCCCGCGTGGCTGTCCGCTGCCCACCGCGATGGGCAGACCGCGCAACTGGGGATGATCCCGCTGCTCGACCGAGGCGTAGAAAGCATCCATGTCGATGTGGATGATCTTGCGAAGCGGTTCCATAAACTCTCCTCCGATGTAGCAAAGATAGCAAAAGTCGGACGCTGTGCCCGCTCCTCCTTCTCCATGTCGAATGTCCGTAAAAAAACGTTCGCGCCGTTTTTTCAAAAAACGGCGCGAACGAAAACGCTCGGAAAGCGACCCGTGGGGATCAGTCTTTTTCGCAGAGCAGTTTGTAACCTTTACCCCGGACATTGGCCAGTTGCACATTGGGGTCCTGTCCCAGATATTTGCGCAACTTGGTGATGAATACGTCCATCGAACGGGCGTTGAAGAAGTCGTCGTACCCCCAGAGTTTCTTGAGGATAAACGATCTTTCGACCAACTCGCCCATATTTTCGCAGAAGATCAGCAAAAGCTCGGCTTCCCGGGTGGTGAGTTTGCGGCTCTCCCCTTCGAAGGTCAGCGTACGCTTGCGGAAATCGAAAACATAAGCGCCGATCTTGAATTCTGTTTGCATGTTCATGGTTCTTTCCTTATTTGGTTATTGATCATTTCACAACACTTTGTTTCTCCATGTCGAGAGGGAGAAATTCCGGTTACAAAGTTAATTCTATTTAATAGAGGAAATAAAAAAATAGTCATAATTTTTCGGGGGACAGGCTGTTGCTTCTGTTAATTTTTTCATAAACAGCTCTTCCCCCCTCCAGGAAAAAGTCTCTCCCGTCCGACAAACCGAAGGATTTTCCCTATCTTCGCACTCGAAAAACAGACCAAAAACACACACCGACATCCTCGCATACGCCTATGAAATTGCCCGCCCTTTCCCAAAAAAACATCAACATACTGGCCGGATGGCTGATGTTCGCCATCGGTTCGCTGGTATACATCCTCACCACCGAGCCTACCGCTCCGCTGTGGGACTGCCCGGAATACACGGCTACGGCCGTTAAACTGGAAGTAGGGCACCCCCCGGGCGCACCGCTGTTCCAAATGATGGGCGCAGTGATCTCCAATATGTTCGACGTAGACCCGACCCGTATCGCCTTCATGATGAACGTATTTGCCTGTCTTGCGGGCGGAGTGGCCATCATGCTGCTCCTGTGGGTGATCACCTATTTCGGAAAACGCATCGTCGGGAAAAACTGGGGCGAGCTTTCCACTCCGACTTTTGCAGCGGTGATCGGCAGCGGTATAGTAGGTTCGGCTGCCATCCTGTTTTCCGATACGTTCTGGTTCAACGCCACTGAAAGCGAAGTTTACTCCCTGGCCAATACATTTACGGTACTGGTCTTCTACTGCGCCATCCGTTGGGCGGACGGCTTCGGACGACCGCGCAACAACAAATGGCTGATCCTGATCGCCCTGCTGGTCGGACTGGCACCGGGCGTACACTTCATGGGAATGCTGGGCGTGCCGGCCGTGGTGATGATCTACTATTTCAAAACAGCGGAAAAGAAGATCACCGCCAAGCGGTTTATCCTGGCCAACCTCGTGGCGGCGGCCATCCTGGTGCTCATCTTCGGGGCGATCTTCCCGTTCCTGATCAATTCGTTCGGGGCGGCCGATATTTTCATGGTCAACACCCTGGGAGCACCGTTCCACACGGGGACCATCCTGTGGGCGGTACTGCTGACAGGGGTCTGCGTATTTCTGCTTTGGTGGAGCCGCAAGAAAGGCTGGATCGCCGTCAATACGACCGTTCTGGCGCTGATGTTCATCGTCATCGGATTTTCCTGCTACCTGATGATCCCTATCCGCTCGAATGCCAATACGCCGATCAACGAAAACAATCCTTCGACTTCGGCCGGGCTGGATTACTACTTCTCCCGCGAGCAATACGGTTCCTCCCCCATCCTTTACGGTCCGTCCTACAACGCACGCCCCGACATGTCCGACCCGTACATCATCGGCGATCCGATCTATGAACCGGACAACGAAACAGGCCGGTACGAAGTGGTGGACCATGGGCTGTCGATCCGTTATCTGCCTCAGTACATGAACGTGTTCCCCCGCGTATCGAACGACCGACCGGACTATGCCAAAAACTATCAGGCGCTCACCGGGCTGAAGGAAGGCGAAATCCCCTCGTTTGGCGACAACCTGTACTTCTTCCTGACCTATCAGCTGGGGTACATGAACATGCGGTACTTCCTGTGGAACTTCGCCGGCCGCCAGAACGACTATCAGGGCAACGGCGAACCCCACAAAGGCAACTGGATCTCCGGCATCGCTCCGCTCGACGCCATGCGCCTGGGGCCGCAAGACGCGCAGGCGGACTACATGAAGGACAACAAGGCGCTGAACAAGTACTATTTCCTCCCGCTCCTCCTGGGGCTCATCGGGCTGTACTTCCACTTCAAGCGCAAAGACCAGGATGCCTACGCCACCTTCTTGTTTTTCCTGATCACCGGCGTGGGCATCACCCTGTACACGAACAACCCTCCGTACGAACCTCGTGAACGGGATTACGCCTTGGTCACCTCGTTCTGGACCTTCGGCGTGTGGATCGGCCTGGGCGTGCTGGCGTTGTACACGTGGCTGAAGAAATACGTCGCCCAGCGCCAGAAACTGGCCTTGAGCTTAGGCATCAGCGTGATCTGCCTGCTGGCCGTTCCGGTACTGATGGCCTGCCAAAACTGGGACGACCACGACCGCTCCACCCGCACGACAGCCCGCGCCGTGGGACGGGACTACCTGTCCAGCGTGGGCAAAAACGGGATCATCGTTTCCTACGGGGACAACGACACTTTCCCGCTGTGGTACATGCAGGAAGTCGAAGGATACCGCACCGATGTCCGTGTGGTAAACACCTCGCTGCTGATGTGCGACTGGTACATCGACCAGATGCGCCGCCAGTTCTACGACAGCCCGGCCCTGCCGCTTTCCCTGCCGCAGAAGATGTACAAGGGAAAAACCAACGAAACGGTCTATCTGAACGACGACCCGTCCAACCCCTTCCGGGACAAAGAACTGGACATCAAGACCTTCATGGACCTGATCCGTTCGGGGCACCCCCTGTTCCGCCAGCAGGACATGTTCGGCCAGTACGACGCCCTGCTGCCTACCAACAAGATTTCGATCCCGGTAAACAAGGAGAATGCGGTCAAATACGGCCTGGTCCGCCCGGAAGAGGCTCCGTACCTGGAGGATTCGCTCCACATCACCATCGGAAATCCTTCGCGGGGCAACTCCATCGACAAAAAGACCCTCGCGTTCCTGGACTTCCTCTCCAACTACCAGTGGGACCGCCCCATCCATTTCGGGCTGGGTTCCGCCGCCAACCCGGCGGCGAACATGTTCGGGCTGCAGGACTACATGATCCTCGAAGGGCTGACCTACAAGCTGATTCCCGTCAAGATCGGCAACCTCGATGCCTGCGACGGCGACCGTTCCTACCGGATCATCACCCAGGAATGGGAGTTCGGCGGCATGGACAACCCCAAGACCTATCTCTCGGAAGCCGACCGCCGTACGGCCACCCATGTCCGCTCGGCCATCAATTACGCTTCCCGCGCTCTGATGCTCGACGGGGATACCGCACGGGCTCGGGAATTGCTGAACCTTTCGGTCGAAAAAATGCCGGCCAACCGGTTTGAGCCGAACTACTACGTGATCGAGACCATCAAACTGCTCTACGCCGCCGACGATCCGCAAACGGCCGACAGCCTCGCCCGCTACGAGTTCGACCAACTGGAGAAAGACCTGGTGTACTTCTACTCCTTCCCGAACCGGCTTCGGATGAACGTATATTCCGACGCCCGGACGGACCTGATGCTGTACAACCTGCTGCTCACCTACGTCGAAACGAACAATCCGGACCTCTTTGCCGAGAAAAAAGAGTACTTCGACAAACTCTACGGAGCGTTCGCTTCGCTGTACCCGTTCGTGATCCGAAAAGAATAACCGCGCCGATGCACTTCTACCCGCTGAAAGTCTCCCGGCTCACCCGCTCGCTGCTGGGGCACATCGTTTGGAAGATGGACCCCGGAAGGCGGATCATCTACCTGACCTTCGACGACGGACCGGTACCCGAGGCTACCCCTTGGGTACTGCGCCGCCTGGAGGAGTACGGAGCGAAGGCGACTTTCTTTTGCGTAGGGCACAACATCGACAAACACCCCCGGATATTCGACCGCATCCTCCGCGGCGGGCACACTCCGGGCAACCACACGTACAACCACCTCAGCGGCTTCAAATGCTCCGTCGAGGAGTACATGGAAAACGTCTGGAAAGCCGAACGCCTCACCGGAACGCGCCTGTTCCGCCCCCCGTACGCCCGGATCACCCCCGAACAATACTCCACCCTGCGCAAGACCTTCCGCATCGTGCTGGGCGATGTGATCGCCGGGGACTTCGACCCCTCGCAAGACGTGGAATACCTGCGGCAGAACCTGCTCTCCAACCTCGAAGACGGTTCGGTGGCCATCTTCCACGACAGCATCAAATCCATCCCCCGCACCAGCGAGCTGCTCCCGGCGGCCTTGCGGTATTTCTCGGGTCTGGGATACAGTTTCCACGCCTTGCCTGAGGCCGAACTGCTCGAACGCTCCGAAGACGAACCCTCCGCCGGCTGGATGCTGAAAAACGCTTGATACCATGCCAAAAGAATCTTCACCTACCTTCCCGTACCGCTTGGCGTGTTCCGACATCGACGGCACACTGTTGGATCGCGAGCGGGACTTGTCGGACTGTACGGCACAAACCCTGCACGCCCTGGACGAAAAAGGCATCCCCTTTGTCATGATCTCGGCACGGATGCCCAGCGCCATGCGGCCTTTTTTGGCCAAGGCCGGCATCAACCGCCCCATCGTGTGCTTCAACGGTGCCTACATCGAAAGCGAGATCAAACCCGACGGACGCCCCCGCGTGTTGCGCACCCGCACAATGAACTACGAGGTCTTTCTCCAAATGCTGACCCTGCTCCAGCGGTACCCGGTACACGTTTCCGCTTTTTACAAAGACACCTGGTATGCCAACGGGATGGACCGGTGGACCGAACGCGAGATCCACAACACCCGCGTCCATCCGGAGATCGTTCCCACGGACCGGATGCTGTACCGGTTCTCCTGCGAAGGCATGTCGGCGCACAAGGTACTGGTAATGGGCGAGAAAGAGGCGATAGAGGAACTCTACTTCCTGCTTACCAGTCTCTACGGCGATCACGTGGACATTTACCGCAGCAAGGATACCTACCTGGAGATCAATGCCAAAGCCATCTCAAAGGAAAAGTCGCTCGCCGTGCTGGCTGCCTATTTCGGCATCACGATCGGGCAGATCGTGGCTTTCGGGGACAACTACAACGACATCGGCATGCTCTCCTCCGCCGGGCTGGGCGTAGCGGTGGGCAATGCCAAGGCAGTGGTGAAAGCGGCGGCCGACCGGGTAACGAACGAAAATATTTCCGATGGGGTGGCCAAATGTTTGAAAATTATTTTTGATATTTGACCGTTTGAAAATCTGAAAACGACTGTTATTAACATTCAAAAAACAAATCTTATGGAAAACTTACTCCAAGAAATCCAGGGGAAACTGGAAGCGTTTGTAAAAGACGCTGAAGCACAAGTAGAAAAAGGCAACAAAGCTGCCGGCACCCGCGCCCGCAAGGCTTCGCTGGAACTGACCAAACTGTTCAAGGAATTCCGCAAACAATCCATCGACAGCGCAAAATAAGATTTCTACCTACGCCCTATCAGGCATTTTGCCTGCCAAAAGCGGCCGGGGAAAGATTCCCCGGCCGCTTTTGGCATGTAATAATAAAAACTTAAAATCCCTCCCGGAACACCCCGACAGGCAAAAAAAACCGCTATCTTTGTCCAAATATACGCGGGCCTCAACAGCCTGCGCACCAGATATCGGTTCGTATGACAAAACACAACGTAGGGCTTGCCTTGTTTTTCCTTCTGGCAAGTATCCCGTGCGTCCACGCGCAGGACGCCGGTCTGAATAAAGCCCGGAATCTTTTTGCCTCCGGGGAGTACACCGCAGCACTGGCCGAGTTGGAAAAACTCACCCCCCTGAGCCAGTCGGACAAGGAATCCGTCGCTTACTACACCGCCATGTGCCGCATCCGCCTGGGATCGCCGCAAGCGGGAGAAGACGTGCAGGATTTCGTCGAACAGTACCCCGCCTCCACCCGGAAAGTGGAAATGGTTACCGCCCTGGCCGACGAACTCTTCGCCCGGGGACAGTACGACCAGGCGGCCTCCTACTACCAACTCACCGACAAGTTCGCCGTGGGCAAACCCCAACGGGACGACTACGTCTTCCGCAAAGCCTACAGCCTGTACGCCAGCGGGGACTACGACAGCGCCCGGCCGTTGCTTTACAGCCTGCTGGACGACCGGAAATGGGGTTCGGATGCCGCCTACGCCTTCGGACACATCTGTTACTCGCAGGGCGACATGGACCTGGCGCTGGAGAACTTCCTCCGCATCCAGGACAATCCGAAATACGCCGACCGCATCCCCTTCTACCTGACCAACATTTACTTCTCGCGCAAGGAATACGACCGCGCCCTTTCGGAAGGGACTGCCTTGCTCAAAGAAGACCTCACCCCGGAACAGGCCCGCAGCATCGGGCTGATCGTCGGCCGTTCGTATTTCAATACCGGCCGATACCAGGAAGCCCTGCCCTACCTCACCCGCTACCAACCTTCGCCCGCCACCGCGCAGGACAACTACCAGATAGGTTTCTCGTACTACAAATGCGGCGACTATGCACAGGCCATCCCCTACCTGTCGCGTCTGGTCGGCGAGGATTCGCCCCTGGGACAAAACGCCAGCTACACTCTCGGACAAGCCTACCTGGGAGTCGGGAAAAAAGCCGAAGCGCTCGGTGCGTTCCGCTCGGCCTCGCGGATGGACTACGACCCGGCCCTGCAACAGGATGCCTGGTACAACTACGCCGTCTTGAGCTACGAAGCCGGCAACCCCTACCAAGGGGTATCCCAAGTGCTGGCCGAATACCTGGAACGCTACCCCGAAAGCCCCGCCCGGCAGCAGATCTTCGAATACCTGCTCGATTCGTTCATCAGCGCCAAAGAATATGCGGAGGCCATCCGCACCATCGAGACGATGGGACTGGATTCGCCCCGGGCCACCCAAGCCCTGGCTACGGCCTGCTTTTACCTGGCCGGGCAAAAACTCAACGAAGGCGACTACGACAGCGCCTTGAAATATTACGAGAAGGCCTCGAAAGCGACCGCGAATGAAACGCTGCGCGCCCGGGCGGACTTCTGGCTGGCCGAGACCTGCCTGCGCCTGGGGATGGACGAACGCGCCACGGAAGCCCTGACCGACTTCCGCATCAACCCGGCTGCCCCGCAGACCCAGGAATACAGCCGCCTGCCCTACCAACAGGGCTTCCTGGCCGAAAAAGCAGGCGACTATGCCGCTGCGCAGATGTATTTCACCGCCTACCAGAAATCCCCGAACCTCTCCACCGAAGAGCGGGCCGACCTGCGGCTCCACCTGGCCAATTGCCTGTTTGCCCAAGGGCAATACGCCCAGGCACAGGACCTCTACGGAAAGGTAGCCGATGCCGGAGTACCTTCCTCGGACTACGCCACCTACCAGAAAGCCCTCTGCCAAGGGATCGGAGGGGACTACGCCGCACAGGTCGCTACGCTGAATGCCCTGGTGGAGACTTATCCCCAGTCGCCCTGGAGAGCGCCGGCCCGCTACCAGAGCGGGATGGCCTACCAAAAGTTGAACCAGCCCCAACAGGCGATCGAGGCTTTCCTCAAGGTAGAATCCGAACCGGCAGCCGGTGAACTGATCCCGGAAGCCAAATCGAAAGCAGCCCTGGCCTACTACAACCAGGGGCAGAGCGACCGCGCACTGGCCTTGTACCAGGAGGTGGCCGAGAAATATCCCTCCTCGTCCGTTACGCCGTCGGCGCGCCGCAGCGTGCGGCAGATCCTGGTAGAACAGGGACGCTCGGACCAGTACGTGGCCTGGAGCAACCGGATCTCCGGCACGCCGCTCGATGAAATGTCGGTCGATTCGCTGTACTTCGAAACGGGACAGAAAGCCTTCGCCAAAGGCGATTACCCGGCGGCGGCTACCGCATTTTCCCAGTATCTGGAGAAATACCCCTCCGGGCTGTTCGTCCCGAATGCAGCCTATTACCTGGGCGAATCTTCGCTCAAGTCGGCCGATACCTTGGCCGCCAAATCGGCCTATGCTCGCCTGCTGGCCATGCCGGACAATGCCTTTACCGAGGGTGCCCGAGTGAAATACATCGACCTGCTCCGCGCCCAGGACAGCCTGGAGGCGGCTGTGCCGCAACTGGAAAAACTGTACCGCGAAGGGCGCCTGGCCGAAAACCGGCGCTATGCATTGGTCAATCTGCTCGCGGCCTACACCCAGGCCGAAGACTGGGACAACACGATCCGCTATGCCGAAGCGGTACGGGCGGAGTTCCCTTCGGACGGGACGCTCTACGCCGACGCTTCCTGCGCCCTGTACACTGCTTTGGTGGAGAGCGAACGCAATGAACAGGCTGCTGCGATGACCGAAGAGGTCAAACGCATCGTTTCGGGAGAAAACATGGCCAAGGTGCTGTACTATCAGGCGCTGTTGCTCTACCGCCAGGGACAGTACGACCGCTCGGTGGAAACGATCTCCAAACTGGCGCAGGAATACCCGATGTACAAGTACATCGGTTCGCGGGGGCTGCTGCTGATGGCGCAGAACTTCTACGCACAGGGCGATCCGTACCAGGGCGGATACATCCTGGACAACGTGATAGCCAACACTCCCTATCCGGACATCCGCGAGGAGGCCCAGGTACTCAAGCAGTTCATGGACAGCCAAAACGCCGCCTCCTCCCCGCAGGAAACGCCGACACAGGAAAATCAAACAAACGACGCAATATGAAAAACAAGTTCCTATTTCTCTTCTCGGCCGTAGCATGCACGGTCGTAGCGGGATATTCCCAGACAACCGACAAAAACCGGATCCCCTCCGAGGTGATCTCGGTGGAAAAAGGATACGACCCGCAGGTAAAAGCGGGCAGCAAAACGCCGTTCTCGCCGGATGAATCGCCCGAGAGCAGCACGAAACTCCCGGTAAGCTACCGCACGGATGCCGAAGCCGCCCAGTTCGACTTTACCGCTTCGAGCGTAGCAGCCCTGGTAATGGACGGTCAGGTCCCCGCAGCCCTGTATCCCAACTACCTCAAGGGCGGGATCGGCTACAACCTGTCCACCCTGCTGGAAGGGTATTATTCCCACTCGTGGGAAAAGAACACGTTCGGAGCGGCGCTGAACCACGACCGGGCCGAGCGGAAACTCGACTTTTTGACCGACAACAGCGTCTTCAACCACACGGATGCTTCCCTCTCCTTCAAGCATACCGCCGGACGTTACGACCTGGGCGTTTATGCCAACTATGCCTACAACGCCTTTACCAACAACGGCTCCCGCCTGGCGGAGGAATACACCAGCGCGCTTCCGCTCATCCTGCGGCACAACGAGATCACCGGCGGGGTGTTCATCCGTTCGCATTCGGGTTACCGGGCGTTCGACCACCTCAACCTCGAGGCTTCGTACCTCAACGGTCCCAACAAGACGGGCGATTCCTACGTAAAGGCCTCGGCCGGATTTTATTTCCCGGTCAAGAAACTGATGTTCTCCCTGGATGTGGCAGGGGCTTACTACCACAACAAGTGGGTGAGCGAACCCTATGACATCTTCCTCTCCGGCGGCAGCACGGCACAGCCCGCTACCCAAACGCAGGATTTCGAACACCTGATGGCGACCCCGGCCCTGTCCTACAAGTCCGACCGACTGGACCTGTACGTCGGTGCGCGGATGGAAGTGATGGCCGGCAGCCGGATCGACACCAAATTCCACATCATGCCCGAGGTGAAGGCTTCGTACTCGATCGTCGAAGGACTGCTGAGCGTGTACGGACGACTGGAAAGCGGCTACCAGGTCCAGAATACCGCCTCCCTGCTGCACGAAAACCCCTTCGTCGGGCCGATGGCAAGCGCCTTCTATTCGCGTGAGAAATTCAAGGCCCAGATTGGACTTTCGGGCGTATTCTCGTCTTCGTTCCGCTACGAGATCAGCGCCGCCTACGGCCAGACGGACAACGCTCCGGCGTGGATCAACTATCGCCAGATCGCCGGCGACGGATACCTCTCGTACTACGTTCCGGGTTGGGACAACATCCAGGTATTCGACCTGAAGGTCTCGGGAGACTACACCATCAATCCTTCGCACCGCATCAGCGCCTTCGCCCAGTATCTGCACGGCAGCTCCGACACGTTCTCCTCGGCACTCTACACGCCGGACTTCCGCATCGGCGCTTCCTACCGGGGACAGGTGCTGCGGGATCGCATCGGGCTTTCGGGACGCATCGTGTACAACGGGGCTTCCAAAGGTTATGAAGTGATCGACATCTCGGAACAGGAAGTCGATGTGGACGGATACGTCGAATTCCAGGCCGAGGCATCGTACCGTTTTGCCGACCACTGGAGCCTGTTCGCCCAAGCCAACAATACGATCGACGGCCGGACAGTCCGTTTCTACGGATACGACTGGTGCGGAACGCGCGCACTGGTCGGCGTACGGTTCAACTTCTAAACAAACAGGGAGGGCGATGCGGTACTTTCTCGAGTTTTCCTACCTGGGCACTGTGTTTTCGGGCTGGCAAAGCCAGCCCGAAAACCAGGGTTTGGGCATTCAGACAGTCTTCGAGGATGCTTTGGGAAAACTCCTGCGGGAGCCGGCGAAACTCACCGCCGCCGGACGCACCGACACCGGCGTACACGCCGAGCAGATGTTCGCCCACTTCGACTGCACGCGACCGATCGCCTGCCCGCAGGACTTCTGCCGCCATCTGAACGGAATCCTTCCGCCGGACATCGCCATCCGGCGCGTATTTCAGGTCCGGGAGCAGGCGCACGCCCGTTTCGACGCCTCCCGTCGCCAATACAAGTACTTTCTCCACACCCGGAAAGACCCCTTCCGCCGACAGACCAGCTACTACTATCCTTACAGCACTCCGCTGGACCTCCCGGCCATGAACCGTGCCTGCGGAATCCTACGGGAGTACGAGGATTTCCAGTGTTTCTCCAAAGTAGAAACCGACGTGAAGACCTTCCTCTGCCGCGTGGAAGAAGCGCATTGGGACTCCCCCGAGCCGCACCGTCTGGTCTTTACCATCACGGCCGACCGTTTCCTGCGCAACATGGTCCGCGCCATCGTGGGAACGATGCTGGAGATAGGCCGCGGAAAACGCTCGCCCGAGAGCCTGCGCGGGATCATCGAAAGCCACGACCGCCGGCAGGCCGGGATGTCGGCCCCTGCACAAGGGCTCTTCCTCTGGCAGGTGGAATACCCTTGGGAAAATATCTTGCCGTAACTCGAGGAACCTTGCCTCCTAAACGGAAGAGGCGGGGACGATAATCGTCCCCGCCTCTTCCGTTTTGGGTGCAAGCCTACCCGCCTCGCCCCGACAGGGGCGGGAAAGCACACCTCACGCCTCTTTCTTTTTCAGCGGCGTATTGACGTAGCTCACCTGATCCACCCCCCGGAAATAGTGGTAGTAATACCGATCCTCGGGCGGCACGGGGATGAGCGGCTGGCCGTTTTTCTGGCGCCAGAAATTGGTCGAAGGAAGGCTCCGGCGCTCCGAAGCGCTCATCGCCGCATACTGCGGATAAGCCTGCACATCGACCCCTTCGAGCATCACGAAATCCATGTGCCCTTTTTCATTCAAGGGCGTATCCTCTCCCTGGCTCATAACCGGCAAGACTTTATCACCTTTCCCTCGAAATCCACCACCTCCAGGCAGTTTCCGTCGTAGCGTCCCCAGGTAGGCGGGAACGGTTCCTTGGGCAGCGCCGCCGAACCGGGGTTGAAAAAGAACAAGTCCCCGCTCTGCTCCGCCACGGGCGTATGGATGTGCCCGAAAGCCAGGATCGTCCCGGGACGCAACCTCGGATGGTTTTCCGGGCAGTAAATATGCCCGTGCGTGAGAAAAATATCGCGCTCGGGAGTAGCGATCAAGGCGCTGTCCCCCATCATCGGGTACTCGAGCAACATCTGGTCGACTTCGCTATCGCAATTTCCGCGCACGGCCACGATCCGGTCGGCATACCGGTTGAGCAAACGGGCTACCTCGGCCGGTGCGTATCCCTGCGGAAGAGGGTTGCGCGGGCCGTGGTACATCACGTCGCCCAGGATGGCGATCCGGTCGGCTCCCCACGCTTCCGCGGCCTCAAGCCCCGCCCGGGCCGCACACGCCGAGCCGTGCAAGTCGGACAAAAAAGCTATCTTCATCGTATTCTATCTTCTTTTTCTACTTTACGGCAAAAATACGCAATGGCGGGCAAAACACCGCTGCTTTCCCAAGACTTTCCCCTCCCCGTTCAACGATCGGGACACTCCGCCAACAGTTCGGCAACCGTCTTGCCCAGCACCGGATGACGCAACTGCGGCGCGATCTCGGCCAAAGGCTCCAGGACAAAACGCCGGCGGTGAGCCAATGGATGGGGCACGGTGAGATCGGGCGTATCGATCACCCGGTCCTCGACAAAGACGATGTCCAGGTCCAAGGGACGCGAGGCGTACCCCGTCCCCTTCCCCGTGCGCACCCGGCCGAACTCCTTCTCGATGGTCCACAAGGCGGCCAACACCTCCTCGGGCGGGAGGGAGCTCTCCACCACTGCCACCGCATTGAGGAAATCGGACGGAGCCTCGAAGCCCCACGGAGCTGTCCGGTAAAACGAGGAGACCCGCTCCACCGTTCCCACCGCCTGTCCGATGCGCGCCAACGCGCCTTGGAAGATGACCCGCGTATCGCCCAGATTGCCCCCCAGGGACAGATAGTACTTCATCGCCGCCTCAGAGATTGATCGCCTCCCCGTAAGCAGCGGCTACCGCTTCGTAAAATCCTTCGCTCATCGTGGGATGCGGATGCACGGCGCGCAAGAGCTGCATGGCCGTCAGTCCGCCTTTGCGGGCGACTACCGCTTCGGCGATCATCTCGGTGGCATTCTCGCCGATGATGTGCGTGCCGAGCAAGCGGTCGGTCTTCTGGTCGAAGATCACCTTGACGAAGCCCTCGGCGCGGCCTGCGGCGCGTGCCTTGCCCGAAGCGGTGAAGGGGAATTTCCCCACCCGCAGGGTGTATCCCTCCTGCAGGGCCTTCTCTTCGGTCAGTCCCACCGAAGCCACCTGGGGAGTGATGTAGGTAGCCCCCGGGATATTGCCGTAATCCACCGGCTCGGGAGTAAGCCCACCGATGGCCTCGGCCGCTACCACGGCCTCGGCTGCCGCCACATGCGCCAGCGCCGGACCGGGCACCACGTCGCCGATGGCATAATACCCCGGCACGCTGGTGCGGTAGAAACGATCTACCACGATCTTTCCTCGGGACACTTCGATCCCCACCTGTTCCAGCCCCAGGTCTTCGATATTGGCCTGAATACCGGCCGCCGAGAGCACCACGTCGGCCGAGAGTTCCTGCGAGCCTTTGGCATTCTGCACCGTCACCTGCACGGTTCCTTCCGCAGTCGGCCGGGCTTCCAGCACCTGGGTGCCGGTCATGGACTTGATGCCGCGCTTGCGGAAAATACGCTCCGCCTCGCGGGACACTTCGGCGTCTTCGAGCGGAAGGATGCGGGGCAGGTATTCTACCACGGTAACCTTCGTCCCGAGGGCGTTGTAGAAATACGCCAGCTCCGACCCGATGGCCCCCGATCCGACCACCAGCATCGTTTCGGGCAACTGCTGCAAGGTGAGCGCCTGCCGGTAACCGATGATGCGCTCCCCGTCCTGAGGCAGGCCGGGCAACTGGCGCGAACGCGCTCCGGTAGCGATCAGGATGTGCGGGGCGGACAATTCGCGGGACGCTCCTCCGTCCGTGAGGACGATCTCCACCCGATGGCCGGGCAGCACGCGCGCCGTGGCGGAAAACACGTCGATCTTGTTCTTTTTCATCAGGAATTCCACCCCCCGGCTCATCTGGGCGGCGACCTCGCGGCTGCGTTGCACGATGGCCGGCAGGTCGGGCGCCGGGACTGACACCTCCGCAAGGGCATAGTCGGCCGCGTGGTTCAGGTAAGTGTAGACTTCCGCGCTTTTCAACAGGGCTTTGGTGGGGATACATCCCCAGTTGAGGCAGATCCCGCCCAAATTTTCCCGCTCTACGATAGCGGTGCGAAGCCCCAGTTGGGCTCCGCGTACGGCGGCGCTGTACCCGCCCGGGCCGGCGCCGATCACGATCAGGTCGTAGGTGTTTTCCATCGGAAAATGCTTTTGAGAAAGTACAAAGGTAGGATTTTTCCGCCCCCGGGAGAAAAAATAGACGGACGATTTGCCCAAAGCCGGAAAAAACCCTATCTTTGCTCCCGCAAACACGGTGAATGTAGCTCAGTTGGTTAGAGCGTCGGATTGTGGTTCCGAAGGTCGTGGGTTCGAGACCCATCTTTCACCCCGAAGGCGCCGGAGAAACGCTCCGGACAACAAACCGCCGCGCACCAAAGGTGCGCGGCGGTTTTCTTTTCTTACCCGCAGGTTTCCCGAAGAAGCCTTACCGCAGCTTGTTGCGGTTGAAATGCGGCCCCACGTACAGCCAGAAATACAGCGTGGAGATCACCGTCAGCACCCCGCCCAGGAGATAGGCATGGGAAAATCCGCCGAAGACCTGCGCGATCCACGCCCCGACCATCAGCCCGATCCCGATCCCCACGTCCCAACTGGTCAGATAGGTCGAGGTGGCCGTACCCCGCTGGTTGTTGGGTGCCAGATTGACAAACAAGGTATTGAACGCCGGGAACATCGTCCCGAAGGCCACCCCCTGCAACAGCGCAATGGTCAAAAAGGCCGCCGAAGCCACCCCCGGATTCCACCCGGCCAGATCCTCACACTCCGAGAGGGCGAAGAAACTCACGCAGGCCAGGCACATCCCCAGGGAGATCACGGCCGTGATACGCCCCTTGTCCACCTGCCGGCCGGAAAAAAGCCGGGAAACCGCCAGCCCCACCGCCATGAGGGTAAAATAAAGTCCCGGGCTCACGCCAAGGCCTATTTCCTGGGCGTACATGGCCACATAAGTCGTCGTGATCCCATAAGGGATGGACAGCAACAGGAGCGACACCCCGGCCGGAAGCCCCTTGAGCAGGAAGAAACGGTCCAACGACAAGGGTTCGCGCCGTACCGGATCGCGGTGCGGCGTTTTGACCATGCCGGCCATCGTCAGCCCCAACATGCCGAAGACCAGCGCCATGGTAAAGATCACTTCATAGGAATACAGTTGGTGCATGAACAGCCCGATCATCGGCCCGAAACTCATGGCGATGTTGTTGGCCAAGCCGTAATACCCCAGCCCTTCCCCCCGCCGGGAAGAGGGCATAATGTCGATCACGATGGTGTTTCCGGCGACGGTTACCATCCCGAAAGCAAAACCGTGAAAAATGCGCAAGGCGATGAACAAACCCAGCGTCCCGGCCAGCATGTACCCGCCGAAAATGGCCGTAAAGGCAAAATAAGCCAACATGTAGAGGGGCTTGCGGGAAAACATATCCAGCAGGTATCCCGAAAACGGACGAATGCACAAGGCCGCTACCGTATAGCACGAGAGGATCACCCCGAGCAGCGAGCGCCCGGCGCCGAATTCCTCGGTCAGGTAAAACGGCAGGATGGGCATAATGAGGTAAAAGGCGAAAAACAACAGAAAGTTCGCCGCCAGAATGTAGCGAAAACTGTTGGTAAACAGAACCTCTTTGACGGGTTTAACATTCATCGGCTTCAGTATCTTTTGCAGGCAAAATATCAGATTTTCTTTTCCTCTCTTCCCTTCACTCCGTTTTTACAGGACGTTCGCTTGCCACTGCCCATAGTGGATCTTCGAGGCATCGTACTTGTCCTTGGGAGTCTGCACGCCCCGGGGATAGCCCATCGGGATGACGCACAAGGGGACAATGTGCGCGGGCAGCCCTGTCTGCCTCCGCACGGCCTCCACCCGTTCAGGGTAGGGATAGGCGGCGGTCCATACGGCACCAAGCCCCATCGACTCAGCCGCCAGGAGGATGTTTTCGGTCGCCGCGCAGCAATCCTCCCTCCAGAGTTTCGAAGCCAGCGTATCGCCGCACACCACGATGGCGGCCTGGGCCTGGGTGAGCATCTTGGCGTAAGGCAACTCCGCGGCCAAGGTATCCAACCGGTCGCGATCCTGCAAGACGACAAACGCCCACGGGCGCTTGTCGCTCCCGCTGGGGGCTGCCATGCCGCTGCGCAGCAGCAGGTCTATCTTTTCCTGCTCGATCGGACGGGAGGTGTACGCGCGCACGCTCTTGCGCGCGAGGATGTTTTCGATCACGGGATTTCCGCTGCCCTGCTCCTCCGGAGCGGGTCCGGCCTTGCACCCCAGGAGAAGTCCCACCCCGAGTGCCATCCAACAAATACGGATTTTCATCTCACGAATCTTTTAATTTCCGACAAAACAAATCGAAAGATAAAAATACGACTTCCGCCCCGAAAGTCGGATCGGTTTTAACAAAAAGAAAAACACCCGAAACCCACTCTCCGGTCAATACGCCTGATACTGGTACAGCGCCCGGATCATCGCCGGCACACGCACCGGAGTGTCCGGATATCGCAATCCGGTGGCATAGTCCCAAAAATACCCGCCCCTGTACCGCTCGGGGAGATGTTCGCGGTAGAGGGGATCGGCCAAAGCCTCTTCGAGGGTAATGAACCGATACCCTTTTTCCCAAAGGATGTACAGCAGGTAACCGAGCATTTCGTTGTTTATCTCGCTGCAGCGCAGTGAGAGGATGTGGGTGATCTGCCGAGAAAAGTTGTCCTGCGAGAGTGCCTCGTAATGGTCGAGCACCTGCTTGACGTATTCCAAGTATCGCTCGCCGATATAGCGCACCAGCACCGTGTCGTTCTCGATCTTGGAATTGACATAAGGCGTATTGAACGGCTCGTCGTCGAAACGGATGGTCGCCGTAACCGGGGTGTAGTTCTCCCGCTGCAGAAAAGCGTTCACCCGATCCAGGTCCTGGTCGGACGCCCCCGTGAGGTCCATGCCCGGAAAGCGGAAATACCGGAGCGTGTCCCCGTACTCGCGCACCACCTCCCGGGTGAGGCGCTCGCCGTATTCGATGTCCTGCTCGAACCACTCGGCCCCTTGCGAGTGTCCCAAGGGAATGTCCGAAAAAGTCCCGTTGCCCAGCTCGGCTCCGGCATGCAGCCAGGTGCCCAGCAGCGCGCGGCGGTCGTCCCGTTCCTCGGGCATCACCAGAGCTTTCTCGTTGACAAACCCCACCATCGGCATCCGCGAGTCCTCCAGGGCGCGGGCACCGACGTAATTGCGCACCTGAAGCCAGGACAGGTTGACTTCCTTCCCTCCCGAGGGGACATTGTCCATCGTCAGGGCCACATGCTTAATCCGGATTTGGGCTTCCACCCAAACGGACGAACACAGCCCCGCCAAGAGAGCCAAAAGGAACAAAAGAATTCGTTTTCCGATCACTGCAAAGAGCAAAAAAAAGTTGCGTTTTTCCTACGGCCGCAAAGATACGCATTGACGGCCAAATACACCCGTAGGCCGAAAGCCCCCTGACGGCTTTTCCCCGCCGCGGGTCAGTCGGTCGAGATCCGATTGGTCAGCGGGGCTCCGGCGTAGAAATCGCGGATGTTGTCCAAGGTAGTCCGGGCGATGTTGTACATCGCTTCGCGGGTGAAGAAAGCCTGGTGCGAAGTAACGATCACGTTGTTGAACGAGAGCAGGCGCGCCAGCACGTCGTCGTCGATCAGGGCGTCGGAGCGGTCCTCGTAGAAATATTCGCCTTCCTCCTCGTAGACATCCAGGCCGGCCGAACCGACTTTCTTGGATTTCAAACCTTCGATGAGCGCTTCGGTATCGATCAGTTTTCCCCGTCCGGTATTGATGATCATCACTCCGTCCTTCATCCGGGAGATAGCCTCGGCATCGATCATGTAGCGGTTTTCCTCGGTCAAGGGACAGTGGAGCGAGATGATGTCCGAGCCGGCATACAAGGTATCCAGCGGCACGTATTCGATCCCCTGCTGCTCGGCAAAGGCCCGGTCCGGGAAAGGATCGTAGGCCAGCACCTGCATTCCCATCGCACGCAGGGTGCGGATCAGTATCTTGGCAATGCGTCCCGTACCGACGACACCGGCCGTACGGCCGTGCATGTCGAAACCTTCCAGACCGTGCAGAGCGAAGTTTCCGTCCCGCGTGCGCCAAGCCGCCCGGTAGATCTTGCGGTTGAGGGTGAGCATCAGCGCCAGGGTATATTCAGCCACCGCATACGGCGAATAGGCCGGTACGCGCACCACCTCGATGCCGCATTCCCGCGCAGCCTTCAGATCGACGTTGTTGAACCCTGCACAGCGCAAGGCGATCAGGCGGATGCCGTTGTCGGCCATGGCGCGGATCACGTCCCGGTCGGCATTGTCATTGACGAAGATGCAGATCACGTCCGAGCCCTTGGTCAGGGGGACGTTGTCGATATTGAGGTTGCCTTTGAAATAACGGATGTCGAACCCGTACTCTTTGTTCAGCGAGTCGAACGAGGCCTTGTCATACGGTTTGGTTCCGTAAAAGACGATGTTGTGTTCCATCGGTGGTGCTTTCGTGATTGGTTTTCCCGCAGGCGGGGGATCTTTCGTTTTTTCCCGGGTAAAGGTAATCATTCCTCCCCGAACCCGCAACGCGAGGGGGAAAAATGACCGGGCCGGCAAGCCACCGTCCTCCTTCCGATAAAGGTGCTGTGCAAACTTTTCCGTACCTTTGCCCCTCGAAAAAACACTCTGAAAAAAAGACGCTCGCCATGTGCAGATACAAAGCCATCGTATCCGATCTGGACGGCACGCTCTTCGATGCTGACAGCCGGATCACCCCCCGCACGGCCGCGGCGCTGCGCGCCGCGGCCCAGGCCGGATTGAAGATCATCCTGGCTACCGGACGCCACCACACCGACCTGCGCGGCATTGCCGAAAAAGGGCTGGGCATTCCCGTGTACCGCGTATCGGAAAACGGCGGAGTGGTCTTCTCGCCCCAGGAGGAACGTTTGGTCTATCATCCGATGGCTCCCGATATAGTGCGCCGTCTGACCGAAGTCATGGCCGAGGCTCCCCGAGAAGTTTACCTCCACCTGTACAAGGGAGAGCGATGGTTCGTTAACAAATACGATGCCGTATCGGTTACCCATCAGAACCAGTCGGGATTCCTGTTCGAGCTGGCGGATTACAGCACGTTTCCCGATTTCGAGGACTGCACCAAGATGTGCTTCATGGCCCGCGATGAACGCGCGGTGGAGTTCATGGACCGCACCGTTCGGAAGGTTCGCGACCCGCGCCTGTCATTTTTCTGGACGATGAACACCTGCTTCGAGGCGATGGACATCCATGCCGACAAAGGGGTGGCGGTGGCGGGCATTCTGCAGCGCGAAGGGATCCGTCCGGAGGAGGTGCTGGCTTTCGGCGACGGACTGAACGACCTGAACATGCTCCGCCTGGCCGGGAAAGGCATTGTGATGGGCAATGCCGTGCCCCAACTGGCCGAAGCTCTGCCGCACAACGAGCGCATCGGCACCAACCGGGAGGAAGCCGTAGCGCAATACATCGAACAGCATGTACTGAATGGGAAGTAATCCTCGGGGAGACAAAATGTTCCCCGGGAGAACACCGTCCATGCTTTAACACTTTTCTAAAAAACCTGCCCCTGAGGGCTTCCTGCGCCTTGTAGTCGTTAAAAAAACCGTTAAAACCAAGGTGTTGTAATACAGATTCTTACAAAAGACGTATCTTTGCAGCCTGTAGTAACAGCCGCGCGCCGGGCGAGATATTCCCGCTCGGAGGGTTTTCCCGGAAATGCTGCAAAGCATTCCCTTGCGATGGCGAAACGTTCTTTTATGTCGAAAAAACATATTTTACTTTTACTGGCGGGGCTGTGCTTTCTGGCGCTGCATTTCGTAAGTGCGGAAAAAGCGGAGGAACTCATCAGCGGCGATATGCCGGAAGGCTTCCAGGAGCAGTTCTACAAGGAATACTTGTACCCGTCGTTCTCCTCTTCCCAAGAAAAAGACCCGGTAAAGACCCTTTCCAACCAGTTTTACAAACGGATGCAAAGCGTTTCGTACACCCAGGGGCTCGAACGGGAACCCCGCGAATTGGTAACAGCCACCATTTACAAACCGACCCACCCGATGACCGACATGACGGCCAGCGGAAGGAAGATCGACACGCTCCACGCTTCGTCGCACCGCTGGATCGCCGTAAGCCGCGACCTGCAGCAAAAGGGCTTCGACTTCGGCACGCAGGTGCTCATCTCGGGGACCGGTTCCCACGACGGAGTTTGGGAGGTGCAGGACGTGATGAACCGTCGCTGGAAGCAGCGCATCGACTTTCTGAGCGACCTCGATGCCCCGGACAATTACTGGGAAAATGTGATGATCACCAAACTGAACTAACCAAATACCCGATACTACCATGAAAAAAATCGCATTCTTGCTCGCCCTTTCGATCTTCTGCGGCGGCGTTCTCTGTGCGCAAAGCCCGGTGAAAGTGGGACTGAAGATCGGAGCCAACTACACCAACCCTTCCGGTGTAGACTTTTCGGACTGGAGTTCCGACGGAACGGTACGCACCGGCGTGGGATTTACCGGAGGTGCTTTCGTAAAGGTCAATCTGCCGCTCACCTGGCTCTTTGTGGAAGCCGAAGCCTTGTACAGCACATACAAACAGCGGATCGATCCGGAAGGCGACGGTGCGGTGTACAAGGTGAAATCCGAAAAGGTGGAGTTTCCCGTCCACGTAGGGATTCGCCTGCTCAAACTGATCGAAGTGTATGCCGGTCCTTCGTTCAACTACCTTTCTTCCAGCCACACGAACTACGACGATGTCAACCTGATGGATGCCCGGCACGGAGTCAAGGTGGCCGGGGATGTCGGCGCACGGGTGGTGATCCACAAATTCTCGATCGATGCGCGGTACCAGTTCCCCTTCTCGAGCGACAAGTCGTTCCTGGAGAACATGGGCAATACGGTGCAGTTCAAGGCCAACCCGTCGTTGCTCACTGTTTCGCTGGGTTACTCGTTCCTGTAAGACATACAGCCCTGCTTCAGCGGATGCGGGCAAGCGAAAGGCCGGAGGCGTTGCCTCCGGCCTTTCGCTTGCCCGCACCCGCTTGCCCGCCCGGGTTACACGAAGGGCAGGAACGCCCCCTCGATATGGCGAATGTCCTCGCGCGAAGGATTGGCCACCACCGAAATAATATCGAAACGAACCTCGCAGGAAAGGCCCCGCTCCCGCAGGTACAAATCGGCCGCCGCAATCATCCGGCGCTGTTTCTTCACATCGACCGCCTGCTGGGGCGCCGCAAAAAGGTCGGTGGAGCGCGTCTTGACCTCCACCCACACCAACAGGTCGCCCCGTTGCGCCACGATGTCTATCTCGATCCCTCCGATCCGCAGCCGGCGTTCCAGCACCCGGTAACCCTGCCGGCGAAGGTACTCTGCCGCCAAGTCCTCTCCGCGCACGCCCAAACGATAGGCCAGGGAAACCTCCCCATCGCCCTTATCTCTTCTCTGCCCGCTCATCGTTTGAATACATTTTTCATCCCCGCCACCGACAAACGCGCCGCCAGGTAACCCAGCAAAGCGATCGTCGCCAGAACGACCACCCCGTTGGCTACGGTAAGGCGCACCGGATACGGCACCTGCATGCTTCCCTCGATCATCACCAGGTGGTAGCGCGCCTGAAGCCATACCAGCAGCACCGCCAACGCCAGCCCCACGACAGCCCCCACCGCAACGATCCACATGCCCTCGCGCACGAAAATCCCGCGAAGCATCCCGCGATCGGCACCCAAGGCCCACATCGTGCGGATATTTTCCCGTTTGTCCAGGATGAGCATCACCACCGACCCCACCACATTGAACAGCGCGATGGCGATCACCAATGTAAAGACAAAATACAACACCAGGTTCTCGGTGTTCATGATCTTGTAGTACGCCTCCTTGTTCTGTACCGCCGTACGCACGCGGTAGTCGGGACCCAACTCACGGGCGAGCGCTTCCGCCACCTTCCCCGCATCGGCCCCTTCCTTCAGGCGCACCTCGACCCCCGAAGCCTGCTCCGCGCTGCGGTGCAACAGGTGCCGGGCAAAATCCAGATCGACGAACAAGTACGCCCCGTCGTAATCCTTGTGCGAAAACACCCCGGCCGTCCAGGTATCCGCCCGGGAAAACGAATTTTCAGGCACCAGCGAAAGGTTCCCCCCTCCCGAAAGTACATACACGCGCAGAGGCATCGGCTCCTGGGCCGCTCCCATGCCCAGACGATACGCCATCGATATCCCCACCACGTGCCACGCCGTGTCCGAACGCTCCTGCGCGGATAACCATCCTCCGGCCACCAGGACGCTATCCACCCCGATCACCTCGGGATACGCCCGGTCCACGCCCTTGAGCACCGCGATGGACTCCTGCCCGGCAAAGGAAACGAACACCTTTTCTTCCAATACGGCCGAGACCGCCTCGACCCCTTCGGCGTTCACGATCCGGGATACCCAGGCCGAATCGGCCGAAAGGACTTTCCCCTTGGCCGGACGGACGGTCAAGTCGGCATCGAACGTATTGAGAAAGTCGGTATTGAACGTGCGCAGCCCCGAAAATACGGACAACACCACGAACATCGCAAACACCGACACCGCCACCCCGAAGGTCGCCACGGCCGTGATGATCCCGACGGCCGACGTCTTCTTCCGGGTGCGGAAATACCGCTGCGCTACAAACCAGGCAAAAGACATTCTCTTGGCTCTTTTCCGCTGTTCACTTTTCCCCTTCCTCTTTCCGGCAAACCCCATCGGGAGAAGACCTCCCCGAGGGAGGAAACCTTGTGCTATTTTCTGATCGGGTTCTCCCCCTCGCCCCGCAACTCGCGGTCGATAGCCTCGATATAATCGAGCGAATCGTCGTCGAAGAACTCCAATTCGGGAATCTTGCGCACCTGATGCCGAATACGGTTGCCCAACTCGCCGCGGAAACGGGGCATCTGCTCCCGTAGTTCGGCCAGAAGTCCCGCCTTGTCCTTTACCGGGAACAGGCTCACCCGCACCCGTGCCAAAGACAAATCGGAGGTTACCGCCACACGGGTTACGCTCACCAGAATACCCGGCTTGTTCTCCTTGGCCCACCGCCGCAGGATATCCGAAAGTTCCTCGGTAAGCAGGCTTTCTATCTTTTTCAAACGTACACTGTCCATCGTCTTGTCGATCTGTTTTTCTGTCCTGCCGGGCGCACGGAAAGGGAATCCCCTCCCCTTTCCGCTGTCGGAAAAACGTACCAACCCGGAGAAACAAAGGTAGTGAAAGGCGAGCGCACCGCCAAAGACGGAAACGCAGTTTTCGTTTTCTGCGGTGCCGAGCCGCATCCTACCTTATCAAAAGGTAGTGAAAGGCGAGCGCACCGCCAAGGACGGAAACGCAGTTTTCGTTTTCTGCGGTGCCGAGCCGCATCCTGCCTTATCAAAAGGTAGTGAAAGGCGGGCGCACCGCATCCCGCCTTATCCCCTCTTTTTCCGAAAGAAGTGTTACCTTTGCCTGTTGCCAAGGCGTTGTCCGCAACGCCTGCCACGAATCGTAAACCACAATATCCTTCTGTCATGGACATAAAAAATTCGCAACTGGCGGTTGACCGCTGGATAAAAGAACACGGGGTGCGCTACTTCGACCCCCTGACCAACATGGCGCTGCTCACCGAAGAGACCGGCGAAGTGGCGCGCATCATCGCCCGGCGGTACGGCCAGCAGAGCGAGAAGGAATCCGACAAGGCAAAAGACCTGGGCGAAGAGTTGGCCGACGTGGTCTTCGTCGCCCTGTGCCTGGCCAACCAGACGGGCATCGACCTGCAAGAAGCCTTCGACCGCAAACTGGAACTGAAAACCCGGCGCGACCACGACCGCCATCACAACAATCCCAAACTGCAAGAATAATTTCTCCCCGCAGAGCCAACACGATGATAGACCGCAGCGCGATCGAAGACCTGGAACTGGAAAAGGTCAAAACAGCCATCGCCCAACGGTGCCGCACCGCAAAGGGTTCGGCCCTGGCGCTTCGCATCGGCCCGTACAACCACTACGGGGCGCTGAACCGCGAATTGAAACAGACCGACGAATACCTCTGTGCCCTCAAAGGCGGAGGGGGTTTTCCCGATCTGACCTTCGAAGCGGCCGACGAAGACCTCCGGCTGTTGGCCGTGGAAAACTCCGTCCTGTCCGAAACGTCCCTGCTGCGGCTGGCCGATATTTCGGGCAAGGTAAACGATCTGATCGACTACCTGAACCAGTACCGGGACTACTTCCCCTTCATCGGGCAGAAACTGCGCTACGTCTATCGCACCGAGGGGGTTACCGCTCCGGTAGCGCGCGCCATCGACCCGGAAGGGAGCGTACGCGACGAGGCTTCCCTGGAGCTGAAAAGCATCCGGATGCGCATCGGGGCCATCCGCGGCTCGATCGACAAGTTTTTCCAGATGGAAATGGCCCGCTGCCGCGCCGAAGGCCTGCTGGACGAGATCGGCGAATCGGTGATCGACCACCGCCGGGTGTTGGCCGTATCGGCCGCCTCGCGCCGGAAAGTGCGCGGACAGGCCTTGGGTACCTCCCGCACCGGCAGCATCATTTTCATCGAACCGGAAGCCACCGTACGCCTCTCGCGCGAGATGGCCGCCGCCCAGGAGGAGGAAAAAGAGGAAATCCTGCGTATCCTCCGCGCCCTCTCCGACGAGATCCGCCCCTATGCGGAATTGCTCACCGCCAGCCAAAAACTGCTCACCGAGATGGACCTCTTGCAGGCCAAAGCGCACTACGCCCTGGAGATCGGCGCCTGCCTGCCCGCCCTCGACAAAAACGGCCGGGTTCACCTGCGCGAAGCCTACCACCCCATCCTGCTGCTGCAGAACAAAGCCCAAGGTTTGCCCACCTTTCCGCAGGACATCGAGCTGAATCCCGAGCAGCGCATCATCGCCATCTCGGGGCCCAATGCCGGAGGAAAGAGCATCACCCTGAAAACGGTCGGCCTGCTCCAGCTCATGTTCCAGTGCGGGCTGCTGGTGCCGGTGCACCCTTCGAGCACGATGAGCCTGTTCGAACACATCCTCACCGACATCGGCGACAACCAATCCATCGAAAACCACCTGTCCACCTACTCCTACCGGCTGAAGAAGATGGCGCAATTCCTGCGCACGTGCGACGACCGGACCCTGTTCCTGATCGACGAATTCGGCTCCGGTTCCGACCCCGATCTGGGTGGAGCCCTGGCAGCGGTGTTCCTCGAGGAGTTTTACAACCGGGGAGCCTACGGAGTACTCACCACCCACTACACCAACATCAAACTGCTGGTGGAAAATCTCCCGCAGGCCATCAACGCTTCGATGCTGTTCGACGAAAAGACCCTCAAGCCGCTCTACAAACTCTACGTAGGGCAGGCCGGGAGTTCCTTCACCTTTGAAGTGGCGCTGATGAACGGCATCCCCCGCGAGCTGATCAAACGGGCCAAAACGCGGGTGGAACACGACAAGATCGTACTGGACCGCACCATCGCCGCCCTGCAAAAAGAAAAATCGAACATCCTCGAACAGAGCCGCAACCTATCCTCGGCCCGCGCCAAGGCCGACGCCACGTCCGAAGCCCTGGAAAAGACCAACGAAAAGATCCAGGCCAAACTCGTCGCCTACCAGGAACTCTTCGACCACAACACCCGACGCATCCAGCTCGGACGCCGCATCGAGGCCCTTACCGACGCTTATTTCTTCAAGAAACAGACCAAGAAAGCGGTCGTAGCGGAACTGACCAAACTCATCGAGACGGAGACCGCCCGCAGAGCCGAAAAAGCAGCCGAACTGCTCAAGGCACAGGAGAAACAGGCCGCCGAAAAAAAGAAAAAGAAGACCGCCGAAGAAAAAACGGCCTCCACCCCCGCTGCTTCGCCCGACCCGGCCAAAGAACTCTCCCGCGCCCAAGCCGCCGCCCGCAAAGCCTTGCAGGCCCAAAAGAAAGAAGAGGAAAAACGCCTCTGCGAAGCCGAGAAACAGATCGAGCAGGAGATCGCCCCCATCCGCGAACAAAAGGCCGAGGAATTGGCCGCCCTCCGCCAGCAGCAGCAACAGCCCATCCTCCATCTCCCCATCGCGCCCGGAGACCGGGTACGGCTCGCCGGCGGCTACTCGGTCGGGACGGTCGATCGCCTCGAAAAAGGCATTGCCTACATCGACTACGGCTGGTTCATCACCCAGGCCCCGATCGCGGAACTGGAACTGGTGGAGAAAAAGAAACAGGGCAAAAAGTAATTTTCCCCTTTCTGCCCTTCCGCCTGCCGACCTGCCCCTTTTTCCGCACAACCCCGGACATCCCCTTCCCGCAAGCAGAGAGATTCCCTCCGAGCGAACCCTTTATTTACAATACTTCGCGCCAGAGGTGGCAGTACGGCGTATCCCCCGTCTTGTCGTAATAATGCCGGTGGTAGTCCTGCTGCTCGGGATAAAACACGTCCAAGGGCCGAAGCTGCGTTACCGGGCGGTAACCTTTTTCCCGAAGCTCGTCCAGGACCTGCTCCGCCTGGTGCTTCTGCTCCAGATCGGTGTAAAAAACAGCCGAACGGTACTGAGGGCCTATATCCGGTCCCTGCCCGTCTGCCTGTTCAAAGTCGAAGGTATTGAAATACTGCCGCAGCACTTGCCGGTAAGAGACCTTGGCAGGGTCGAATACCACGCGGACGCACTCCAGATGGCCCGTCCCTCCGGTTTTCACTTCCTGGTACGAGGGTTGGCGCAACCACCCTCCGGCATAGCCTACCTCGGTGGACAGGACCCCTTCCAAACGCGAAAGCCAATACTCCGTCCCCCAGAAACAGCCCGAGGCAAGTACCGCCACCTCCGTAGGGGAGGCTTCCGCGCGAGGGTCCATCTGCGGCACGAAGACCATCGACATCGAATTGATGCAATACCGGGTATTCCGTTCCGTCCAGCCTTCTCCGGAGAACACGTGGCCCAGATGCGCCCCGCAAGCTGCGCAGACGCTTTCGGTACGCACTCCGTCCGCATCGGGGAGCTCGCGCACCGCTCCGGGGATCGCCGCATCGAAAGCCGGCCAACCGCAATGCGCGTCGAACTTGTCCTGCGAGCGGTACAACGCAGCCCCACAGCGGCGGCAATGGTACGTCCCGGGAGCGAACAGATCGACATACTTCCCGGTAAAGGGAACTTCGGTGGCTTTGTGTTCGATGACTTGCTGCTCCAGGGGAGTCAGCGGCTCGGTGGCTGGTTTCATGGCGGTTCCGGTTTTTACAGTTTTTTTCGTTCTTCCTTTCAGCTTCTTTCACAAGCAAGTCCTTCTGCAAGAGAGGATCGGGGAATATTTTCAGTTCCTTGTCCGGCGGAGGAAAAAATATTTTTCCCGCAGGGTGTAACTTTTTGGCGATTCCCCCGGTCTAATGTAGCAGAAAAAGGCAATAAAAACTGTGAAAACGATGAAAACATTTCTTTTTACCCTCCTGGCACTTCTGTGCGGGGTGGGAGTTCGGGCGCAGGACCAGGCGATGCTGGACTCCTTGCAGACGTTGATGAATCAGGCCGACGGGGCCTTGGGCGAGAAAAATTTCCGGAAGGCGGTCTGCCTGTACAACGAGTTGATCTCCACCTGCCAGGCGCAGGACGAGAAGACACTCCCCATACGGGTCCGGCAAGCGGTCCAGGCGCATTGTTACTACAACCTGGCATGCATCTACAGCCTGTCCGAGCGAAAGGAAGCCGCACTGAACGCCTTCCAGAACGCAGTGAACGCCGGCTATCGGGACTATCTGTGGGCCAGCCGGGATTCCGACCTGCGCAACATCCAGAGCGAGACTTTCTTTCGGGAACTGATCCGGGAGCTCAAAAAGAAATACGACTACGTGGAGATCCTCAAAAACGCAGGGGGATACACGGGCGATGAGGATACAGCCTCCCGGCCGGAATTCACCTATCTCTCGGCGAACGATCCCCGACTGGTCGCCCTGCGGGAGACGCTGAACCTGGATTCCATCGCGGGGGACGGCGACGAGATTTCCCGGATCAAAAACCTGTGCCTGTGGTTGCACAACACCGTACGTCACGATGGTTCTTCGCGCAACCCGACCGAGAAAAACACCCTGGCGATGCTCGAGCTATGCCGGAAGGAAAACCGGGGGGTCAATTGCCGGATGCTGGCCACGATGCTCAACGAATGCTACCTGGCCCTGGGTTTCAAGTCGCGGTTCGTCACCTGTCTCCCTCAGGACGAGAACGACCCGGACTGCCATGTGGTAACCGTCGTCTGGAGCGATACGCTGGGAAAATGGATCATGGCCGACCCGTCGTTCTACGCATTCTTCCTGGACAAGCAAGGGAACTTGCTGGGCATCCAGGAGGCGCGTGAGAGAATGATCGAAGGAAAGCCGGTGTATGTAAACCCCGAAATAAACTGGAACGGGAATCCCCGCAGCCAGGAGGAACACTTGAACTACATGGCCAAAAACTTCTACTGGTTCTCCTGCCCGACGGCCTCGACCTACGATACGGAGACGCCCCAGGAGGGCAAATCGGTGCAGTACGTAAGTCTCTCCCCGAGCGGTTTCACCCCATGGAATGCTTCCCTGGGCAACTTTACGAGCTGCGACCCGGATTACTTCTGGGCAAAGCCTCGGTAAGACTGTCGTTCTCCGGGGTCGGGCAAGCGAAAGCCCGGCAGGGGTTCCCCCTGCCGGGCTTTCGCTTGCCCGACCCCGGAGAATGTACCCACAACCGGAAAAACTTCTCCCTCGCTGTTGCCCGACAACGCCCCGTGCCGTACCTTTGCACCGACGAAACGAGCTCTTGCCAAGGACAAGCTCTCTTTTTTCTTTTTTCGGAAAAAATCGTGGAACGGTACAAGGAAATCTCGGACCTGCTGCTCGAACTGGCCACCACCCTGACGGCCTGCGGTTCGCACACATCCCGCATCGTGCGCAATGTCAATCGCGCTGCGCAATGCTTCGGATGCTCCACCGACATCACCCTGTTCCAAAAAAACATCACCATGACCCTGCGGGACAACCGCGACGGAGAGATCCGCCTGACGGCCGTCAAAAAGATTACCCCGCGTCCCATCGACTTCCGCATCGTCTCCTCGATCAGTTCCCTGACCTGGTACGCGTACGACAACCTCATCTCGATCGAGGAATTCCGCCGCCGATTCGACGAAATCGTCCATCGCCCCCGGTATTCCACCCTGCCCGTTACGCTACTGGTGGGAGCGGCCAATGCTTGTTTCTGCCGGATCTTTACCGGCGACCTCCTCGCCATGCTGCTGGTACTGGTCGGGACGCTCGTCGGATTTTCCGCCCGCAGCTACCTGACCCGCCAGAGGACGAACGCACTGGTGGTTTTCATCATCTGCGCCTTCCTCTCCTCGTTTGTCGTCGGAGCAGCCGTCCAACTGGGCGTGCCGACCCAGACGGCACACATCGCCATCGGATCGAGCGTACTGTTCCTCATCCCCGGTGTGCCGCTGATGAACGGTGTAATCGACGTGCTGGAAGGACACGTGCTGGCGGGTGTCTCGCGCCTGATCACCGCCACCGTATCGATCGTGTGCATCACCATCGGGCTTTCGATAAGTCTTCTGTTATTGGGCATTAGCGAACTATGAACTTTCTGACGGAAATCGCTCTGGACGGACTTCTCTCGGCTGTAGCTGCAGCCGGATTTGCCGTCATCTCCAACCCGCCGCGGAAGGCCGTTTACCTCTCGGCGCTGCTGGCGGCCATCGGACATTCGCTACGCTATTTCCTGATCCAGACCACCGAGATAGACATCGTAACGGCTACCGTCATCGCCACCTTTACCATCGGGATGATGACCATCTTCTTTGCCAAACTGATCCACTGCCCGCCGGAAGTCTTTTCCTTTCCTTCGCTCCTGCCGATGATCCCCGGGATGTATGCCTACAAGACCTTCATGTCGCTGATGTACTTCATCCGGGCCGACGACCCCTCGACCATGCAAGCCGCCATGCTCGAAATCCTTCACAACGGTGCCCTGACCGTATCCATCCTCTTTGCGCTGGTACTGGGAGTTTCCTTGCCGCTTTTCATTTTCCATCGGCAATCGTTCCTGATGACGCGCATCATGCACAACCGGCACCGCGCCTGAAAAAGCGAGTCGGGAGCCTTACCCCACCACCCCGCCGAGCATATTGAGCAGGATGATCGCAAAAACGATGCAGGTGATCGCCACGTACAGGTAGTCCCGCTCGAAAAGAAAAGCGAAAATCGAAAACAATACGCGCAACACCGGAGTAGCCAGCAGCACGACTACCCCTGTCTGGACGATAGCCAAAGGTTCCAAGGCTTTCAGCCCCATCCAGATACCGGAGAGGCTGCGGTACATCGGCGGAGCCCCCTCGAAAGTGGAAAAATCGGCCTGCGTCCCGCCGTAGCGCACCACGTACAACACGCCACCCACCAGACAAATGGCGCAAGCCGTCAATACGCCCACGCGCAACATATACCCTATCGCCAATTCCATCGCCCGGGGGGACGAGGCGATACCTTTTATCGGATTTTTCATAGCTTGCCCGAGATTCCGTTGTATATCATTTCCAAAGCTACGGCCGTGATCACCACGCTGAACAGGATGCGCAAAGAGCGCACCTTGGCGCGCATCAACACCTTCGAACCCACGAACGCCCCGATGAGCACCCCCACCACGATGGGCATGGCGATCACCGGGTCGATGTATCCGCGCTGAAGATACACCACCGCACTGGCCGCCGCCGTTACCCCGATCATGAAGTTGCTCGTGGTGGTAGACACCTTGAAGGGAACTTTCATCGCCATGTCCATCGCCACGACTTTCAATGCGCCCGATCCGATGCCCAGCAACCCGGAAGTGATCCCGGCTACGGTCATCATCAGGTAGCCGCCCACCACGTTGCGGACTTTATAGAACACCGTTCCCTCGGGTGTGGGGTAAGAACCGTTGAGGCGCAAGGCCGTAGCCAGAGGGCTGTCTTTCTGTCCCGAAGTATCATGCTCGACATGCTTGCGCAGGGACATCACCGCCGAGAAGATGAGCATGATCCCGAAGAGCACCGCCACCACCGTAGTGGGCGTGTACACCGCGATCAAGGCCCCCAGGACCGCACCGGTAGTGGTACCGATCTCCAGGAACATCCCGATCCGCACATTGGTAATGCCCTCGCGGATATAGGCCGAAGCCGCCCCCGAGGAATTGGCGATCGAGGAGACCAGCGCCGCACCGACCGCATAGCGAATGTCCACTCCCAGCGCCAAAGTCAGCAGCGGAATGACCACCATCCCGCCTCCCAAGCCCGTGAGCGAGCCCAGGAAGCCGGCCAGGACAGCCCCCAGGAGAAGAATCGCGATAAAAAGGGAAACATCCATACGCTTATCCGTTGAAAACCGGCGCAAAGGTACGCAAAAACCGGTCAATCCACTTCGAAAAGCCCGGCCGAAATCCCGTCGGTGAAAAACCAACCCGCCCGTGTAACGCGCAGCGCCCCATCGACCACCTCGAGCTGCCCCGCCTCCAGAAAAGGCCGCGCATCGTCCAGGAGCCTCCGGAAGGAGTCCTCCCCGAATTGCCGGGCAAACGGATCGAGGACAAGCCCCTCGCCGGTACGCAAAGCCGTCATCACCGTCTCGTTGCGCCGATCGCGTGGGGAAAGCACCTCCTGTTCGAACGGCACATCGCCCCCCATCCCGCCTGCGAGGTAGCGACCCACCGAGGCCACATTCCACCGGCGTGTCCGCTCGCCATCGAACGAATGCGCCGACGGGCCTATTCCCAGGTACGGTGCCCCCGACCAATACGCACTGTTGTGCCGGGATCGGGCACCGGGACGAGCGAAATTGGACACCTCGTAACGCGAATAACCCGCCCGCTCCAGCGCATCCACCACCTGAAAATATTGCCGGGAAGCCATCTCGTCGTCCGCCGCCGACATCCGTCCCCGGGCAATGCCCACATCCCATGCCGTACCGGCCTCCCGGGTAAGCGCATACGCGGAAATATGCTCCACCCCCAGGCTCACCGCCGTCTCGATCTCCCGTCCGAGAGCCGCATCGCTACGACCCGGCACGCCATAGATCAAGTCGAGGGAAATCCGGGAAAAGCCGGCCTGGGACAAGGTCTCGACTGCCCGAACCGCCTCCGAGCCGCTATGCCGACGCCCCATAAAGGCCAGAGCCGCATCGTCGAACGACTGCACGCCCACCGAGAGCCGATTGATCCCCACCGAGCGCCACGCCCGGGCTTTTTCTTCGGTGATGTCTTCAGGGTTGGCCTCCAGGGTGATCTCCGCCTGGGGGGAAAGGGAAAAACAACGGGCGGCCCGCTCGAGCAGGAAAGCGATGTCTCGCACCGAAAGCAGCGAAGGCGTCCCTCCGCCGAAATAAACAGTACGCAGCTGGCAGTCTTTCCAGCCGGGCGCGCGAAAGGAAAGCTCGGCCGCCATCGCCTCGACCATGCGCGCGCGGGAACGAAGGTCGGCCACGGAAAAGAAATTGCAGTACACGCATTTGCGCCTGCAAAAAGGGATATGGAAATAGATACCGCCCATGGTGATGATGCGTTGAAAAGACAAGGGAAAAGATCGCCCGCCGAGACATTCCGAGAGTTCTGAAAAAGGATTCGGAGAATCCGTACGGAAGGGGGCTCTTTCCGGCCTCCGGCCGGAGCGCCGCTTGCGCGGCGCATGCTTGGGGGCATCCCGGAAGAGGCAGCCTTTTATTCCTGCGCCTCCTTCTGGAAACTATTCCAACCCTGCGCCTTGAGGTCGATCTCGCTCCCCTCGCGCAGCACCAGGCGGCAAGGCGAACCCGGAGCCGTAATATGCCCCACGGGGGTCAGGTTGGGATTGCCCTTGATCTTGTCGTAATCCGCCAGCGGCATGGTAAAGAGCAGTTCGTAATCCTCGCCCCCGGACAAGGCCACCGTCGAAGCATCCAAGCCGAACTCGTCGGCCGTGGTGAGCGTCTGGGGATCTTTCGGAATCTTGTCCTCGTAGAGACGAACCCCCACGCCCGACTGATGGCAGATGTGAAGCATCTCCGAAGAAAGCCCGTCCGAAATATCGATCATCGCCGTAGGACGCACTCCCAATGCCTTGAGCAATGGAGGAATATCGCGCCGCGCCTCGGGTCGCAACTGCCGCTGGACCACATACTGATACGGTTCGAGATCGGGTTGCCAAGCCGGGTTGGCCTCCCACGTTTTTTTCTCGCGGCGCAAGACCTGAAGACCCATGTACGCACCGCCCAAGTCGCCCGTTACCACCACCAGATCGCCCTCTTTGGCACCGTTGCGGCACACTGCGCGCCCTTTCTGCACGTAACCCACCACCGTAATCGAAATGACCAGTCCCGAAGTCGAGGACGTGGTATCGCCCCCCACGATATCGACCGAGTAGAGACTACCGGCCAGTTTCATCCCCTGGTAGAGTTCTTCGAGTGCCTCGACCGGGAAACGGTTGGACACCGCCACCGAAACCACTACCTGCTCCGGCACGCCGCACATGGCGTAAATGTCGGACAGATTGACGATCACCGATTTGTAGCCCAGGTGTTTCAGCGGAGTGTACGACAAGTCGAAATGCACTCCCTCGACCAACATATCGGACGAGACCAGCACCTGCCTCTGGCCCGGATCGAGTACCGCCGCGTCGTCGCCCACCCCCCGGAGGGTGGAAGCGTTCACCGGAACGATGTCCCGGGTGAGGTGTTCGATCAAACCGAATTCGCCCAATTCAGCAATAGGCGTACGCTTTCCTTCTTTCTTGTATTCCAGCATCGAACGTTCGTTTTTCTTTTCCGCTCATTCTTTCTTTTCTCGGGAGTCCCTCCTCCCCGTCCGGGCAAGCGCGAGATACGCCTCTCTTTCCGCGAGCCCTATCGCCGCAACGCCTCGACCGCCGCCGAAGGATCGGGATGGGAAAACACGAAATTGCCCGCCACGAGCATGTCGGCCCCCGCCTCGAAAAGACGGGCTGAATTGCGGTCGTTCACCCCGCCGTCCACCTCGATCCGTGCCGAGGAACCCTGGCGCGCTATCAATTCGCGCAAACGCCCTATCTTGGCGTAGGTATTTTCGATAAAAGCCTGCCCGCCGAAACCCGGGTTGACCGACATGAGCAGCACCCAATCGACCTCAGCGACAACATCCTCGAGCACCGACACCGGCGTAGCGGGATTGATCGACACCCCGGCGAGCGCACCGGAAGCCTTTATCTGCTGCACCGCGCGGTGCAAATGGCGCGTCGCCTCCTGATGTACGGTGAGTATCCGCGCACCCAATTGTACGAACCGGTCGATGTAGCGCTCCGGATCGACGATCATCAGGTGGACGTCGAGCGGTTTTTCCGCCACGCGGGCGATCGCTTCCACCACCGGCATCCCGTACGAGATGTTCGGGACGAACACCCCGTCCATCACATCGATGTGCAAGTAGTCGGCCGAGGAAGCATTCATCCGCTGAATGTCGCGTCCCAGGTGGGCAAAATCGGCCGAAAGGAGCGAAGGGGAGATCATTTTTTGTTTCATACGGTCCAAAGAGGTTGTGGGTTCAGGGGACTATTTCGGTATGGGGGACCTGCGGCGAAGCGACAAATGCCGGGGAAGCAATGATGACCTTCTTCACCCCGCAACGCAGGGCAGCGAAAGCATTTTCCAACTTGGGCAGCATCCCTCCGGAGACCGTTCCCTCGGCGCGCAGACGCTCGAAAACCGCGGCATCGATCCGGGCGATGACGCTCGTATCGTCCTCGGGGTCGGAAAGCACCCCGGGTTTCTCGAAGCAAAACACCAGTTCGGTCTCCACCCGAGCGGCCAACGCTTTGGCGATCTCCGAAGCAACCGTATCGGCGTTCGTATTGAGCAGCGAGCCCTGCCCGTCGTGCGTGATGGCGCAGAAAACAGGGGTGAACCCTGCCCGGGACAACGCCAGAATACCCTCTGCGTCCACCCGGTCCACATCGCCTACGAATCCGTAGTCCACCTCGCCCGTTGTCCGGCGGTGCGAAAGGATGGCGCCGGCATCCGCCCCGCTCATCCCGATGGCGTTGCAGCCCTGCGCCTGGAGAGCCGCCACGACATTCTTGTTGATCAGTCCGGCATAGACCATGGTAACCACATCGAGGGTCTGGCGGTCGGTTACCCGTCGTCCGGCGACCATACGGGTCTCGATGCCCAAGGTCTTGGAGAGAGCGGTAGCCAGTTTTCCGCCCCCATGGACCAATACTTTTTCTCCCGGCATGCGGGCAAAGTCGGCCTCGAAACGAGCGAGTGCCTGCGGATCGTCGATGACGTTTCCGCCTATCTTGATTACTTTCATAGGTACAAATGTAGTGAAAGGCGAGCGCAGAGCCAAGACGAAAACACCGTTTTCGGATTCGGACCTGCCGAGCCGCCTCCTACATGATCCAAATGCAGGGAAAGACGAGCGCAGAGCCGTGGGCGGAAACACCAGTCCCTACTCCCTCTCCACAGGCATGCGAACAAGCGAAGCGGCCGTTGGAAAACAAGGTTTTCCAACGGCCGCTTCGCTTGCCCGCCCCTACCGGGGTCCATTCAGAAAAAAACGCCCCGATCAACGGAGACCTTTGAGCATCTCGCGGAAGATGTACTGGGCGGATACTTCGCGGTTTTTGGCCTCCGGGACGACGATGCTGGCCGGAGAGTCGAGCACCTGCTCAGAGACGATGACATTGCGGCGCACGGGCAGGCAGTGCATGAAACGCCCGTTGTTGGTCAAAGCCATCTTGCGGGTGTCGATCATCCAGTCGTAATCCTTCTTGAGGATCTGACCGTAATGCGTATAACTGGACCAGTTCTTGGCATAGACGAAATCCGCCCCTTCGAGTGCCTTTTCCTGGTCGTACTCGATGCGCGCCCCTTTGGTAAATTTTTCACACAACTCGTACCCCGGAGGGCAGGTGATGACGAAGTCCACCTTTTTCGAAGCGGTCATAAAATCGGCAAATGCATTGGGCACACTCTGCGGCAAGGCGCGGGGATGCCCCGCCCACGAAAGGACGACCTTGGGACGCTCGGTGCGCTTGAACTCCTCGATGGTGATCAGATCGGCCAAAGCCTGAAGGGGGTGCGAGGTAGCACTTTCCAGGCTCACGATCGGCACATCGGTGTACTGGATGAAGGCATTGAGAACCCTTTCGGAATAGTCGAACTCCCGGTCCTTCAAGCCCGGGAAGGAACGTATCCCCAGGATGTCGCAATACTGCGCCATCACGGGAGCCGCCTCGCGGATGTGTTCGGCTGTCGAGCCTTCCATCACTACGCCGTCCTCGAATTCCAGCGCCCACCCGTCGGTACCGACATTCATCACAATGACATTGGCTCCCAGGTTCTGCGCCGCCCGCTGGCTGGAAAGCCGCGTGCGCAACGAGGAATTGAAAAAGATCAGACCGATGGTCTTGTTCTCGCCGAGGTATTTCTCGGCATAAGGATTCTTCTTGAGCTCCAGTGCTTGTTCTACGGCGGCGTCCACATCCTGCAAATCCGCCGCGCAAGTAAATTTTCTCATGGATCGTATCGATATTTATTCTTTTTCTTTCTCCTTTCCGGGACCTTCCAGGGAAAAACCCACCGCATCCGGCAAGTCCCGCACCCAGTCCCGCCCCTTGGCATAGCGCGCCAGCATCCCCACGTAGAGCATATCCCCGCCGCTGGCCACGACGAAAATCACCGAAAGGGCATACACGAATACGCTGCCCCCCATCACCGCCGCCACCGCCGGCAGCAGTCCCAGACCCACCAAGGGAGCCAAACATACGACCGTCATCTGCCAGGCGCGCAGCGGCACCCGCGAATGGGCAAAGGGCGAAAGCGTCTTCCGGTCGAAACCGAACTCCAGGCTCCGCCACCCTCCCCGCGCCAACAGAACAATCGCCACCCCGTGCAAGCCTTCATGCACGAACACCCCGGCCAGCAACGCCGCTACGAAGATCAGCAGCCACATCACATACCGGAGCAGCCAAGGCCCCAAGCCCCACGCGTGCGCCTGCGTCCAGAACGAAAAATCCCAATGGGGAAGCCGGGCGATGAACACCGCTGCCGCCAGGAGCAGCACCGGCCAAAGGATGTACCGCGCGGTCTGCCGGTTGGCCTGTTCGAGGGTTATCCGGTACTCCATCGTTCCGACCTCCCCCAAGGTTTTACTCGACCGACGCGAGGAATTCGTCCAAGGTGAGGATCGTCAGTTTTTCATCCTCCGTCCACTCGGGGCTCACCAGCGGATCGGGCAGACCCGGCAGGCTGGCGATGGCATCCGAGATGACCACCACCCGGAAATCCCGCTCGCGCAGACCGTCCACCGCATACTTTACGCACACATTGCCCGAAACCCCGTACACCACCGCCGTATCGCGCCCCGTCTCGTCGTAGAGCGCCTCGACGAAGTCGTCCATATTGGGATTGCCTTCGAAGACATCGAAAGCATCCTTGGTCACCAGAAATTCCCGCCGGCGGGCCGTGTCAAAATCCCGGTACAGTTTTTCCCACGAGATCAACAGCGGCTTCTGCGGACACGTCTCGGGGATGAGCTCCGCCCCGGGCGTCTCGGCCATGCAATGGGGTGGATATGTGGTCTTGAAATCCGGTGCATCGGACAGTTCCGCACTCTCCTGGTAATGATAGTCGGCCGAGGACACCACCGGAATGCCTTTCTCCCGGGCAAAAGCCGTCAGCCGCGCCAAGGCGGGACGGATCTCCCGGGCACCCGGCACGTACAAAGCGCCGGTTTCTTCCATGAAGTCCCGCTGGGTATCCACATTCCAGAAAAACACCTTCTTCAGCTCCATCGTCTATCGTATTTTAATCGTTGTACTTCTTTTCTTTCTCGGGTCTCTCCGGGCGATTTCAACAGCAGACCGTTCTTCTTCCTCTCTTCCCTCTCTCTTTCTCGGCCCTTATCGTGTCGCCCCCTGTTCTTTTATCCAGAATATTAAAACCCGCCGTCCACAGCGGACAGAGTCCGCTTCCGAGCGAAGCGATCACCACTTCTCGGTCAAAGCCTCCACCGCGGTGCAAAGTTCGTCCACCTGCTGCTGGCCGATGGTCAGAGGCGGGAGGAAACGGATCATCGCCGGATTGGATGCCGAGCCGGTAAAGATATGTTTTTTGAGCACGAGATGCTTGCGCAGTTCGGCGATCGGCCGGTCGAATTCGACCCCCAGCATCAATCCCCGACCCTTTACCGCCACCACGTGGGGCAACTCGGCAAAGCGCCGGGCGGCATACGCACCGACACAGGCCGCATTGTCCATCAGGTGTTCGTCCTGCATCACGTCGATCACCGCCAGGCAAGCCGCACACGCCAGGTGGTTTCCTCCGAAAGTGGTGCCCAGCATCCCGTAACGCGCCTCGATGTCGGGAGCGATGAGGATACCGGCGACCGGGAATCCGTTCCCGATCCCCTTGGCGACCGATATGATGTCGGGAGAAATGCCGGCATGCTGGAAAGCGAAGTATTTTCCGGTACGCCCGCAACCGGACTGCACCTCATCGAGGATGAGTTTGGTCCCCGCCGCGTGGCATTCCCGCTGGAGGTCCTGGAGAAATTCGTCGGTGGGAACCCCCATACCGCCTACCCCCTGGATGCCTTCGACGATCACCGCGCAAACGTCGCCCTGAGCCAATTCTTTCCGAACAGCCTCGATGTCGTTCAAGGGGACGAAGGTGCGCTTTTGAGCGTCGTTTACCGGGGCGACGATCTTGGGGTTGTCCGTTACGGCCACAGCTTCCGACGTCCGTCCGTGGAACGAACGGGAGAAGGCCACCACCCGATCCCGCCCGGTGGCGAAGGATGCGAGTTTGATGGCGTTTTCATTGGCTTCCGCGCCGCTGTTGCACATGAAGAAGGTGTAGTCCTCCATCCCGCTGATGTGTCCCAGACGCTCGGCCAAGGTACGCTGAAGGGTATTGATGACCGAGTTGGAATAGAACCCCAGGCGGGCAACCTGCCGGGAGATCGCTTCCACATAATGGGGGTGGGCATGGCCGATCGAGATAACGGCATGTCCTCCATAAAGATCCAGGTATTGTTCACCGGCGGCATCCCACACGTGGTAGCCTTGTCCGCGTACGATGTCCACATCGTACAGAGGATATACATCGAACAGTTTCATTTTCGTATCTTTTGCTTGTCACCCTCTTCCGGCGGACGTCCCGATCGGAGGGTTCGATGTTTTTTCCCCTCCCCGCCTGTTCCGCCCCCCGAGCACCGAGGGATTTTTTGTGTTCTTCTTTTTTCTTTCTTTTCTCTGCTGACTTTTCTCCCGCCTTTTCTCTCCTGCTCTCCCTCTCCCTTCCCTCGCGCCCCACTCGGTTTCTCCCCCTGCGGGCAATCCCGAAAGACGGCGGAGAGGTAAGTTCGGGAATCCCCCGGGACGAAGCCCCCGGGAGAGGAGAAAAAACGGATCAGAAAGCGGAGCCTTTCAAATTGAGTCCCATGTCTTCCGGCAGGCCGAACATCAGGTTCATGTTCTGTACCGCCTGACCCGAAGCACCTTTGATCAGGTTGTCGATCACCGACGTGATCAGCAGTTTGTTCCCGTGTTTGTGCAAGCCCAGGACGCATTTGTTGGTATTGACCGCCATCTTCAGGTGTACCTGCGGAGCGTCGGAAAGCAGGGTGAAGGCGGCCGAACGGTAAAAGTCGGAGTAGAGGCGGCGCGCCTGCTCCAAGTCGCCCTCGAAGTCGGTGTAAGCCGTAGCAAAGATCCCTCGGGTATGGTTGCCCCGCAGCGGCAGGAAATAAATCTCATGATCCAGCGATCCGTTGAGACGGGTCAAGGTCTCCTTTATCTCGCCCAGATGCTGGTGCGTAAAGGGCTTGTAGTACGACAGGTTGTCCGCCCGCCAGGAGAAATGCGTAGTAGCCGAAGGTTTGACCCCCGCTCCGGTAGAACCCGTAATGGCATTGACATGGACATCGCTGTTCAACAAACCGTTTGCCGCCAGGGGAGCCAGTGCCAACTGGATGGCAGTAGCGAAACACCCCGGATTGGCAATGTCGTGCGCACGGACGATCTTGGCCCGGTTCACTTCCGGAAGGCCGTATACGAACTTGCGCCCCATGAAACGCGAATCGGCCTTCAGGCGGAATTCGTTCGAAAGGTCGATGATGCGCGTGTGTTCGCAAAACGGGTTTTCCTGGAGGAAATGCCCCGAGTCCCCATGCGCCGTGCAGAGGAACAGGACATCGACCGTGGGATTGACCTGATCGGTAAAACACAGGTCCGTCACGCCCAGCAAGTCGTAATGGATGCTGTGAAGCGGCGCGCCGGCGCTCGAAGTAGAATACACGAAATCCACCTTGACCATCGGGTGGCGCAGGATGATGCGCAGGAGTTCGCCGGCCGTATATCCGGCGCCGCCCACGATCCCTATCTTGAGTTTTCGCTGCGTCTGTTCTATCATTTGTCTATGTCTTCTAAATAAACGTCTTCCAATTGTCCTTGCAACCAACGGGGGCGGGTCGTATCCGCACTGGGAGCCGGCGCCTGCGTGCCTCCCAAAGGCAAACGCCGACGTTTCCACGCCTCGATGCCTCCCTTGAGGTTATACACCATATAGCCCCGCTCGGAGAGCATCTGCGCAGCGCGCGCGCTGCGCACCCCGCTGCGGCAATACACGGCAAAGGGAGTCTTGTGGCTCAGGCTGTCCACCGACGCCCAAAACGCCGCCGTATCGGCCACCGGCAGGTTCAACGCCCCTTTTATATGCTCGTCCGCATATTCCTGCGGGGAGCGCACATCGACCACGTGAACCTTTTTGTTGGAAGTGAGCAACGAATAGAACTGCATCGGCGGCAGGTCCATGTAGCTTTTCCCGCAACCGACCGCCAAAAGCGCGCACACCGCCAGCCCTACTGCCCGGGAGAGGCTTCGACGACCCATCGAGGAGTTCCCTTGCTTATTTTTCGCCCTGGGAACCCTTCACGGCAATACCCTGCTTGTCCAAGCCATTGACGTGGTAATAGATCTTGTTGGGCAGGGCCAGCACCTTGATGAAGCCTTCGGCATCGCGGCCGCTGAAGGCCTTGTTCATCTCGCCGTATTCGCCGTAGCCGGAGTTCATCAGGTCGTACGGCGACTGCACGCCCTCGACCATAAAGGTGTAAGGGCGCAGGATCACTCCCACGCGGCCCGTAACGGAACGCTGCGAATCCTCCAGGAAGGCTTCCATGTTGCGCATCACCGGATCCAGGTATTGGCCCTCGTGCATCAGCATCCCGTAGAAGTCGCCGATCTGCTGTTTCCAGTAAGCCTGCCACTTGGTCATGGTGTGCTTCTCGAGCATGTGGTGCGCCTTGATGATCACCAGTGCGGCGGCCGCCTCGAAACCTACACGGCCCTTGATGCCGATGATGGTATCGCCTACGTGCATGTCGCGGCCGATGGCATAGGCCGAAGCGATCTTTTCCAGTTCGGTGATCACCTGCAGCGGAGACATCTTCTGCCCGTCGAGGCCCACCGGTTCGCCTTTCTCGAAGTCGATGTACACCGTGCGGACTTTCGTCTCGGTGAGTTGGCTGGGATAGGCCTCCTCGGGCAGGGTCTGTTCCGAGTGGAGCGTTTCCACCCCGCCGACCGACGTACCCCAGATGCCCTGGTTGATGGAATATTTCGACTTTTCCCACGAAGCAGCCGCCCCGTGTTCCTTGAGGTAGTCGATCTCCTGCTGACGGGAAAGGGACAAGTCACGCACCAGGGCGATGACCTCGATCTCGGGAGCCAAGGTCTGGAAGATCATGTCGAAACGCACCTGGTCGTTGCCCGCACCGGTCGAACCGTGCGCCACGGCATGAACGCCGATCTGCTTGGCATACTCGATGATGGCGATGGCCTGGAATACGCGCTCGGAACTTACCGAAATAGGATAAGTATTGCCACGCAGGACATTGCCGAAGATCATATAGCGGATGGCCTTGTCGTAAAACTCCTGGGTGATGTCGATGTTGCAGTGCGATACAGCCCCTAGAGCGAGCGCTTTCTTCTCGACCTCCTCGAGCTGCGAGGGGGAGAATCCGCCGGTATTCACCAGGGCGGTATAGACGTCGTATCCTTTTTCTTCTTTGAGGTATTTTACACAGAACGAGGTGTCCAGCCCGCCGCTGAAAGCCACCAATACTTTCTTTTTCATCTTTTACTGTTGTTTTTCCGTTTGACTCTGGGGGTGGAAGTCCACCACGCCGTTAAAGATACTGATATTTTTCAAAACCTGCTCGTCCGAGGTTGTTTTCGGATCGAAAAGCATTCCGGTGCACAGGCACATGCGCCGGCTGTTGCGGGAAAGCACGTCGAAGTTCACGCAACCCTGGCACCCGCTCCAGAACGTTTCGTCGGTGGTGAGCTCGGAAAAGGTTACGGGCTTGTACCCCAGGTTGGTGTTGAGTTTCATCACGGCCAGCGAGGTAGTGATACTGAATATCTTCGACTCCGGGAAACGCGTACGTGCCAAGAGGAAAGTCGCGTGTTTGATCTTCTTGGCCAAACCCGACATGCGGTACTCCGGCACCACGATAAGCCCCGAGGTGGCCACATACTTTTCGTGTTCCCACGTTTCGATATAGCTGAAGCCCGCAAACTGCCCGTCCCGCGTAAGAGCGATGATGGCCTTGCCGTCCTTCATCTTGTTTTCGATGTACTCCGGTTTGCGCTTGGCGATACCCGTCCCGCGCGCATAGGCGGCCGTTTCGATGGCCTGACAAATAGTGGGCGCATACGGCAGATGCTCCTCAGAGGCCACGAAAACATCGATATCCTTTATGTCCATTCGATGAGAAATATTAAAACGTTGAATTTTTCCTTTGACAATCCGCCCGGGAACGAAAAACTCCACCCGCGGCCTGCACAGCCGTTTCCTTTCGTGTCCAACAATGTTCCAGGGGATAAAATCGTACCAGCCGCTGCGGCATCCACCTACCGCCACACGGCAAAATCATGCCATGGCGCACCCGCGCCTGCATCGGAGCAGCGTAGAAAAAACAAACGAAAACGCTTCCTGTCCTTTCATGGTTTCCGGCGGGATCGTCCCGCTATTTGTCCAGCATGGATTACAATGCCGCAAAGGTATAAAAAAACACCGGAATAGCGGATGTGCCAAAGCCTATTTTCACATTATTTCCCGAAATCGCCCGAAAAATCGACCCGATCGACAATCCACCCGCCCGTCGGAAACGGATTTTTCAAAAAAGGGCCTTCCTCCTCCGGCCTCTTCTTCCTCCCCGCCCCGCCAACGAACACCCGGGCGGAGTCCCTCACTTCCCGGCAGAGGCCTTGGACGACGAAGCCGGCAAAGCGACGAGACTGCGCGCCACGGCCTGCGCGATGTCCTCGACCGGACGACCGTCCGATACACCGGTAAACGTCTTTTTGCAGAGCGGGCAAGCGGTGTAAAGCACATCCTGTCCCTTCTCCGTCAGACGGGTGAAGGCATCCTGCGCGATCTCCCTCCGCTGGCGTTCGCCCAGCACCGTATCGGCCAACGAAGCTCCGCAGCACAGCGACCACTTGCCCGATTCGGCCGCTTCGTCCAGATCGCAGATGGCATTGATCACCCGGCGCGGCGCCTGGTACACGCCGCAGCCGCGCCCCAGATCGCAAGGATCGTGGTACGAAGCGCGGATCGGCGTATAACGCACCGTGATGCGCCCGTCCTGGATCAAGCGGTCGATGTACTGGGTATGGTGCAGCACCTCGATGCCCTTGAGGTTGTAGTGCTGGCGGAAGATCCGGTAACAGATCGGGCAGGATGTTACCAAAGTCTTGGCCCCGCTGCGGCGGATCAATTCGGTATTTTTGGCCATCATCGCCTTGGCCGCCTCCACCTGCCCGGCGAGCATCATCGGTCGCCCGCAGCAGATCGTCCCGTCCTTGTCCATGTACGAATACCGGTCGCCGGAGGCCTCCAGGATGGCCAGCATCGGTCCTTCGATCGAGGGCATCGAGCGGGTCATGCAGCCGGCAAAGTACAGCACGTCCGCTTTTTCCACCGCCCGGTCGGGGATGTACGAAAAATCGCCCTGCTGTTTGGGAGCCTTCAACTCCCGCACATTCTGCCGCAACCGCACCGAGTCGATCCCCACCGGACAAGCCTCCACGCACCGCCCGCACATCAGGCAGTTCTCGGCCGAAAGGAGCGCCGTGGGATCCTTTTCCCGAAGTTTCCGGATGAAATACACCGAGGTATCTTTCGAAATATGCGCCGCCGAAGAAATCTGACACACGTCGATGCACACCCCGCAACGGGAGCAGGAGTACACCTCGGTCGTGGCATATCCGTCGCCTTTCTTACGGCTGCGGATGCCGGCGTTGCGGAACAGGATGAGCACCACCTCGGTGGGAATGTGCATGAAGCGCGAAAAAGGCAGCACCACGAAAAACATCCCCAATGCGATGGAATACCCCCACCAGAACCCCACTCCCATCATCTCGGGAGCGGCTCCCACCAGATGTCCTACGGTCTTGGTCAGGAAACTCCCCCCCGCGATATTGGCCGTATAGCTCTCGGCCAGCAGCCGCAAGGGGAAAATCAGCCAGAGGGTGTACACCGCGATCCGGTCGGGCATCTTCAGGCGCGTGGTGCGCCGCATGCCCATCGGACGGCTGTTAAAGCGTTTGAACACGGCCATGCCCACCCCGACCAGGACCATCAGCAGGAAAAAGTCCATCAGGAAAAACAGGAACGAACCGCCGAGGGTCAAGTCGGTCTCCTTGGTAAAGTACCGGAAAAAGATGGGGTAATACGGCAGGTTGAAACGGTGTGGGGCATAGATCTTGACCTCCACATGCGCCAGAAGGATCATCATGAACCACCCGAAGGCGATACTCATATGCATGAAGCCCAGCATCTTGTTCCTGCGGAACATCTTCACGTGCAGCAGGCACTCGCGCACCGCCTCCCATCCCGAAACGAAGATCCTGTACGAGAAGATGCTGCGGAAAAAACGCTTGCGATCCGCCCACGAAAGGTCGTGGAGCAACTTGATGAACGAAAACGCGAAATACGAAATGATGTAGATCAGCCCCACCGTAAAGGGGATCACAAACGGGGCGTAACTGAATCTTTCCTGCACTTTACTGTCTCCTTTTTTCGGTTCAACGTGTCTGCAGGGCGCGGGCCAGTTTCACCCATATGCTGCGCAAGTCCACCCCGCGCGGGCACAACATCTGGCATTTGCCGCAGACCATGCAATGTTCCAACTGCTCTTTCAAGCCATCCGTCTGGCCGTAGCGGAGCATCAGCTGCATCCGGCGCGGATTGTGGAGGACGAACTGCCCGGCCGTACATCCGGCCGTGCACGTCCCGCAACCGATGCACAACAACAGACTGTGCTCCTGTCCCGTCAGCTCCCGGGCCAGCGACGTATCCGCCGCATCGAGGTCCAGGCGGTTGCTCTTGGTGAGGGAATATCCGAAGTCGATCATTTTTCTTTCCGATGGGCTGCTATGAAATCCTCGACGGCCTGCGCCGCGCCCAGCGCATCGGCCACCGTTTCCGGAATACTCTTGGGACCGGTGCAGGCACCTGCCAAAAACACACCCGGCACGGACGAAACGTTCCGCCCGGTATAGACATCCTCGGGTTGGAAGAACCCGTCTTTCCCGCGTTTGATTCCCAGGGCCGAAGCCACGCGCTCGGTATCCGAGGGGGCCGTCATCCCGGCCATGAGCACCAGCATATCGACCGAGAGGTGCAGGGTCTTGTCGGCCAAGGTGTCTTCCACCTTCAGCACCACGCGTTTTTCCATATCTTCGGCTGCTTCGCACAACCTCCCGCGCACGAAGCGCACCCCGTAGAGCGTCTGGGCATTGAAGTACATGTCCTCGAAATGCAGGTCGTACATCCGAAGGTCCATGTAAAAACAAAACGTCTCCGCCTCGGGATAGAGCTGTTTGATTTCGCTGGCCTGCTTGACCGCCGTAGCGCAACACACCTTGGAACAATACCGGTTGCCGATCTTTTCGTCCCGGCTTCCCACGCAATGCACGAACCCCACCCGACGCGGGACTTTCCCGGCTCGGGTAAGGACCTTTCCGGCCGAGAACATCGCTTCCAGATCGGCCGAAGTATAGACATTGTCATAGATCCCGTATCCGTACTCCTCTTTCAGATGGGCATCGAAGAGGGAAAAACCGCTGGCCACTACCACTGCCCCGCCGTGTACAGTCGTCCCGTCGGAGAGCCGGACGGAAAATTCGCCCCCCTTCCGATCCATCTGCAGGATCGACTCCCCGGTACGCACTTCCACCCCGGCGACTCCCTCGCGCAGGTGCCGCAGTACGTCGACCGCATGACGCCCCTCGGGGAACAAACGGTCCCACGCAGCCACATTGCCGCCCAACTCGTTTTTCTTTTCGATCAGGTGTACTCCGTAACCTTTTCTTGCCAGGGACGCTGCTGCCGTCATTCCGGCCACTCCGCCCCCGATCACGATCACATTCTCCATGTATTGCGTTTACAAAGCGTTATTCTTTCTTCTTTTCCCTCTCTTCTTTTGACGGTATTTGTTCACTCCAGCCGCCATTCTTCCTAACCTCATTCAGCACCTTCGCCTTCTCCCCTTCTTCTCTCGTCCGCAGCCGGGTCTATCGCATTTCTCACGCACCCCGGTTCCCCACAGGCTTACAGGCCGCAGCCGCACACTTTCAAGTAAGTGGGCGCCTCGGGATGCCCCAGGTCTTTGCCGTTCAATCCCTTGAACTTGGCTTTCGGGTCGTACTCCACGCCCATCCGGTCCAGAAGCGGTTCGACCGTTACCTGGTGGGTCTGCAATCCCAGGTCCCACGGGTCGTACCCCAGCACCAGACCGGCCAACTCCTCGTAGGTGAGCACCGGGATACCGTACCCGTTGCGGCCGTAGGTCTTGCCTTCCATCTCGGAAATGACGTACTGCCAACGGTCCATGAAATACGGGCAACCCGGGCAGTTGGTGATGATCACATCGGGGTGGTACGGTTCCATCGAGTCGAATTTCTTTTTCGTATTCGACACGCAATATCCCCGGTTGGCCCGCACCAGGTACTGCCGGAAACCGAAACCGCAGCAATGCCTGCGCTCGGGGTAATCGACGATCTGCCCGCCCCACGTCTCGGCCATGCCCGAAAGCACGCAAGGGTACTCCGCCCCTCCGACCCCTTTCGAAGGGAACATCTTGGCGTAATGGCACCCGATGTGCTCCACCACGCGAAGCGGTTCGCCGGTATCCTTGTCCACCAGGCGGTATTTCGCCCGGGCGGCGATCTCGTCCTTCAAGCGGTACACGATGTCGCTGGCATGCGCCACGCATTTGGGCAGGACCAGTTCCCGTCCGGTAGCCTTGCGCAAGTGGTCGGCGATGCGCTCGCGCACCTGGGGATAATGTTTCCAGGTCTCCAAAAATTCGGAGTACAAGCCGAAGGAAGTGATGCACGAAACCGCCAGATTTTCATAGCCGGCCTCCGCCATCAGGGCAAACTGCCGCGCTACGATGGTCATGCTGGTCTCCAACGGGATCACATCGCTGTGATAACCGATGCCGCTGCAGGTGGTATGGTGGGGGTTCTCGTAAATATCCTTGCCCAGATCGTCCCGCAGGATCTTCAGGAACATCTGTTCCGAAGCCGGAAAGAATGTCTGACGGATGCAACTGCGCACGTAAAAATACCGATCGTCGGGGATCTCCTTCTGGTACTCCTTCCAGATGCGGCGCTTCCCCGTCTTCTGGTCGCAGAGTTCTTGGCCGTTATTTTCCATAGTCTTCCATGCAAATGATCATAAAAAAATGCCGCCCTTACCGGCTGTGGCAACCGCTGTTGGTGGCATAAACCAGGTCGAGGTACTCCTGGTCGGTCAGTCCCATCTGGCGGGCCTTGGCCGCAGAAGCCTCTTCTATTTTTTCAAAGCGGGCCTTCCCGCCCGTTACTTCAAAGATCCGGTCGAGTTCCTCGAGCGACTCCCGGGGAATGCGCCGCATCGGTCCGGGGCCGTCCCCGTCCAGGTTGGCGCCCAAGCGCGCGAAGATATCGACCATGTTGTCCCGCTCCCACTTCCACACCGGGCCGGTTTCGGGATGCCGGGCTTCGTCCATCAGGTGCGGGGTCACACAATATCCCTCACGCAGGATATTCTCGCCCACGGAGCGTTTGATGGCCAACTGCTGCCGGCCTTTTTCCGAATCTACGAAAAAGCCCTCGTCCTGGGAGAGCGACCGCAAGGCCTGGATGATGAGCCCCGGGGCATTGCGCCGCGGGCAACGCGTTACGCACGACATGCACTCTCCGCAGTACCAAATGGTCTCGCTGCGCAACAGGGCTTCGATCTGCGCATCGTCCTTGGTTTGAACGATATTGACGATCTTTTTGGGGTCGTAGTCGTAAAACTCGGCAGCCGGACATACCGCCGAACAGGTCCCGCAGTTGATACAGGCCACCATGCCTTCCTGCAGACGCACGTCCTGGCTCAACTTATCGTACAGTCTTCCCATCGGTTTTCCTGTTTTTTGCGTTCCAAAATTACGGATAATATCCGAGGTACGGAGGTATACATAATATTTTTTTATCGTATATTACTTTTATTTATGACCTGTTTTCTCCCCGACTCCCGCAAGATTTTTGAAGAAAAACGCCGCTGCGAGGACTTCGGAGGGATGAAGCCCTTTTATTAACACTCTCAAAAATAAAGAAAAAGAATAAAACCGGCGCGTATTTTCCCGGGTTTTTCAAACCGACGATTATTGCGTACCTTTGTCCGGTTTCCCGACGGGAAACCGGATGAAACGACAGGAAAGAAACATCACACCAAAAACCTACCAAGAAAATGAAAGCATACGTATTCCCCGGACAGGGAGCCCAGTTCTCCGGGATGGGAGCCGACCTTTACCAGAAATCGGCGGCCGTAAAAGCCTTGTTCGACCGCGCGGACGAGATCCTCGGTTTTCCCTTGAGCCAGACCATGTTCTCGGGCAGCGACGAAGAGTTGCGCCAGACCAAAGTAACCCAACCGGCCGTATTCCTGCATTCGGTAGCCCTGGCCAAAGCGCTGGGCGAAGGATTCCAACCCGAAATGGTAGCCGGGCACTCCCTGGGCGAATTTTCCGCCCTGGTAGCCGCCGGAGCGATGAACTTCGAGGACGGACTCCGCCTGGTATCCAAACGCGCCATGGCCATGCAGAAAGCCTGCGAAGCCGTACCTTCGACGATGGCGGCCGTACTGGGACTGCCGGATGAAAAAGTAGAAGAAATCTGCCAGGCCACCCCGGGTGTGGTCGTAGCCGCCAACTACAACTGTCCCGGCCAGTTGGTCATCTCGGGAGAGATCCCGGCCGTAGAAGCCGCCTGCGAAGCTGCCAAAGCCGCCGGAGCCCGTCGCGCCCTGCGTCTGCCGGTAGGCGGTGCCTTCCACTCGCCGCTGATGGAACCGGCCCGCGAAGAACTGGCGCGCGCCATAGCCGAGACCGATTTCCACGCCCCGGTATGCCCCGTGTACCAGAACGTCTCGACCCACGCCGAGACCGATCCCGAAACGATCAAAAAGAACCTCATCGCCCAGCTGACCGCCCCGGTAAAATGGACCCAGAGCGTACGCCACATGGTAGCCGACGGCGCTACGGTCTTCGTAGAAGTAGGCCCGGGCAAGGTGCTCCAGGGGCTGGTAAAAAAGATCGAGCCGTCCGCAGAGGCTTACTCCGCTACGATCGAATAATTAAAGGGATTTTTCCCTTTCGCAAAAACCCGGTATGGCAAGTCTTCTGCCATGCCGGTTTTTTTTGCCGGCAAAAGGAGCATTCGCAAAAACGGCCTATCTTTACCAAAAGAAAAAGTCCTCCTTGTTACATTTACCCAACCAACCGCGCGAGACCCATGAAAAAACTCCTGATTGCCCTTCTGTGTTTTTTGCCGGCACTCCTCCCGGCACAGAATGCTCCTGAAACACCCGCCGAAACATCCGCTTCAGACGTACAGTCCGAATGGCCGCAAGGCGAACCTTTCGCTGCCGTGGAAGAGATGCCGCAATTCCCCGGCGGAGAAAAAGCGATGTACGAATGGCTGTACGCCCATCTGAACTACCCGGAGTCCGCCCGCGAGCGCGGGGTAGCCGGCAACGTATGGATACGCCTCGTAGTATCCGAAACAGGGAAAGTGAAAAACGCCAAGGTCGCGCGGGGCATCGACCCGGAATGCGATGCCGAGGCGCTGCGCACGGTACGTTCGATGCCCGACTGGATCCCCGGCCGACAAAACGGCCAAAAGGTCCCGGTATACTATACCCTTCGGATCGTTTTCATGCCCAGTCGATGACCGGAAAAACACACAAAAAAATCCCCGCACCTTCCGGTGCGGGGATTTCCTTATAAAAAGGGTTTGGGTTATTTCACTTCCTCGAAGTCCACGTCCTGCACATTGTCGGCCTTGCCGTTGGACGAGGCGGACTGGGCTCCGGCGTCGGCAGCGCCCGAAGCGGACTGGCTTCCGGCGTTGTTCTGCTGGTTGGCATAGAGCTCCTGACCGGCTTTCTGAAGGGCAGCGTTGAGTGCATCGATGTCCTTGTCGATCTGGGCCATATCCTGGCTTTCATGCGACTTCTTCAATGCCTCCAGTGCGGTATTGACTTCGGCACGGGTTCCTTCCGACACCTTGTCGCCCCATTCCTTGAGCTGTTTCTCGGTCTGGAAGACCATTCCGTCGGCCAGGTTCAGCTTGTCGGCCTTTTCACGCGCCTTGCGGTCTTCCTCGGCATGTGCTTCGGCTTCTTTCTTCATCCGTTCGATCTCTTCCTTGGACAAGCCGGAGGATGCCTCGATACGGATATCCTTCGAAGCACCGGTAGCCTTATCCTTGGCCGTTACGTGGATGATACCGTTGGCGTCGATATCGAATTCCACCTCGATCTGAGGTACGCCGCGCGGAGCGGGAGCGATGCCGTCCAAGTGGAACTTGCCGATCGTCTTGTTGTCTTTGGCCATCGGGCGTTCACCCTGCAGTACGTGTATCTCGACCGAAGGCTGGTTGTCCATAGCCGTGGAGAACACCTCGGATTTCTTGGTCGGGATGGTCGTATTGGCCTCGATGAGTTTGGTGAACACACCGCCCATCGTTTCGATACCCAAGGACAGCGGAGTAACGTCCAGCAACAGGATGTCTTTCAAGGCTTCGTTGTCGCCGGAAAGCACGCCTCCCTGAATGGCCGCACCGACAGCCACTACTTCGTCCGGGTTGACGCTCTTGGACGGTTTCTTGCCGAAGAACTCTTCTACCACAGCCTGCACGCGGGGGTTACGCGTCGAACCACCCACCAGGATGATCTCGTCGATTTCCTCCTTCTTCAGCCCGGCATCCTCCAGTGCTTTCTGCATCGGCGGGATGGTACGGGCAACCAGGTCGTCGGTCAACTTGTCGAACTGCGATACGGTCAAAGGCATCACCAGGTGTTTAGGACCTTCGGCATTGGCCGTGATGTACGGAAGGTTGATCTCGGTTTTCGGCGAGGAAGAAAGTTCGATCTTCGCTTTCTCGGCGGCCTCGCGGATACGCTGCATCGCTTGAGGATCTTTCCGCAGGTCGATGCCCTCGGCTTTCCGGAATTCCTCCACCACCCAGTCGATGATGCGGTTGTCGAAGTCATCACCTCCCAGGTGCGTATCGCCGTTGGTGGAGATTACCTGGAACACGCCGTCGCCCAGCTCCAGGATGGAAATATCGTACGTACCGCCACCGAGGTCATATACGGCGATCCGCTTGTCGCTGGCTTTCTTGTCCAAGCCGTAGGCCAGGGCGGCAGCCGTAGGCTCGCTGATGATGCGCTCTACCTTCAGTCCGGCGATCTCACCGGCCTCCTTGGTGGCCTGACGCTGCGAGTCGCTGAAGTAGGCCGGCACCGTGATCACGGCGCGCTCTACTTTTTCGCCCAGATAGTCCTCGGCCGTTTGTTTCATCTTCTGAAGCACCATGGCCGAGATTTCCTGCGGGGAATAGTCGCGGCCGTTCACTTCTACGCGTACCGAGTCGTTCGGGCCTTGTTTTACGGTATAAGGCATCCGCTGAGCCTCCTTCTCCACATGGCTGTATTTCTCACCCATGAAACGTTTGATGGAGTAAATGGTGCCTTTGGGGTTGTTGACAGCCTGACGTTTGGCCGGGTCGCCGATCTTGCGCTCCCCGTCCTTGTCGAAGGCTACCACGGAGGGAGTGGTCCGTTTGCCCTCCGAATTGGTGATCACGGTAGGCTCGTTGCCTTCCATAACGGCTACTACGGAGTTGGTAGTACCCAAGTCGATTCCGATAATTTTGTTGCTCATGATTCTTTTATTTTTTTCGTTTTATTCTTTTTCGTTCTTGTTTCCCGGCGGGCAACCCGCCGCTACTTTCTTTTCAACAAACGTGCCAAAACTCCGATGGCAGAATTTCTCTGCCACATTGTCAGATTTGCCGACAAAAACGACCTGAAAAACAAAAAGAGGCCTCCTCCCCAAGCGAGTGCAGGCAAGCGAAGGGCCGGGGGCGTTGCCCCCGGCCCTTCGCTTGCCTGCACTCGCTTGGGGAGACCGGACCGCTTATTTTTTCTTGGCCACCCGGCGACGGACAGTTGACTTCTTGGGTTGCTCGGCCTGTTTCTTGTGCAGTTCCAAGCAATCCTCCAACGTCAGACTCGCCGGATCGGTATCCTTGGGGATCTTGACATTGTCCTTTCCCACCTTCACGTAAGGCCCATAGCGACCATTGAGTACGCTCACCGCCGGAGACGACCCCGGGAATTCCCGGATCACCTTCGCCGCATCGTCGCTTATCTTTTTATCGATCAACTCATTGGCACGCTCCAACGTAATCGACAGCGGATCCTCACCCGCCGTGCGCAACGAAACGAACGTCGAACCCCACTTCACATACGGCCCGAAACGACCCGTGGAAGCCGTCACCTCCTTTCCTTCGCGCTCGCCCAAGGTACGCGGCAGACGGAACAACTCCAAAGCCTGCTCGAGCGTTATATCGCCCATGGACACCCCTTTGGGCAAAGAGGCGAAAAGCGGTTTTTCCTCGTCTTCGGCAGTGCCTATCTGCACCATCGGCCCGAAACGACCTATCCGCACCGATACCGGCCGGCCGCTCTTGGGATCCTCGCCCAGGATACGCTGCCCGGTGGAACGCTCCGCCGTACGGGACACCTCCTCGACATGAGGATGGAAAACCGTATAGAATTCTCCGGTCGAAGCCACCCAGTCGGTCTTTCCCTCGGCAATGGAATCCAACTGCTGTTCGGCCTGCGCCGTAAAGCGATAATCGACAATATTGGGGAAATACTCCACCAGAAAATCGTTCACCACCGCACCTACATCCGTAGGCAGGAGTTTCCCGCGCTCCGAACCGTAGCTCTCGGACAAGGTTTCCCGACGGATCTGCTCTCCGGAAAGGACGAGCTCGACATACGACCGGGGCGAGCCTTCCCGATCGCCCTTCTCCACATACCCGCGGCGCTGTATCGTGGATATCGTAGGCGCGTACGTGGACGGACGACCAATGCCCAATTCCTCCAGTTTCTTGACCAAAGCCGCCTCGCCGTAGCGTGCCGGCGCCTTGGTAAAACGCTCGGTGGCGCTTATCTCCCGGCGCTGCAAACGGTCGCCCACGGCCATCTTGGGCAGCATCCCCTCGCGCAGACCGCCTTCGTCCTCGCTCTCGCTGTCATACCCATACACCTTGAGAAAACCGTCGAAAAGCAGCACCTGCCCCGTAGCGGTCAGCTTGTGCGCACTCTCCGACACGTCGATCTGCACCGTGGTACGTTCCAACTCCGCATCGGCCATCTGGCAAGCGATGGCCCGCCGCCAGATCAGGTTGTAGAGACGGCGCTGGCGTTCGTCCTGACCGGCATCGTCGCGATCCATGTACGTGGGACGAATGGCCTCGTGCGCTTCCTGCGCTCCTTGCGAGGTGGTATGGTAGTGCCGCGGATGGCTGTATTTCTCGCCATAACGCCGGGCAATCTCCCCCTTGATATTCCCGAGGGCTTCCTGCGAAAGATTGACCGAGTCGGTACGCATGTACGTGATCAACCCTTCTTCGTAGAGCCGCTGAGCCAGCGACATGGTCTGCGAGACGGAAAAGCCGAGTTTGCGGGCGGCCTCCTGTTGCAGGGTCGAGGTGGTAAACGGCGGGGCGGGACTGCGACGAGCCGGACGGGTTTCGACCTGGGAGACGGTAAACTCACTCCCCAGGCAGGCTTGCAGGAATTCCCGCGCCTGCTCTTCGGTAGAAAAACGCGTGCCCATCTCCGCCCGGACTTCGCTTCCGTCGGCGGTAGCGAATACGGCCGACACCTTATAATAAGACTGCGGAACGAACGCCTGTATCTCCCGCTCGCGCTCCACGATCAGCCGCACGGCCACCGACTGTACCCGCCCGGCGGAAAGCCCGCTTTTGATCTTCCGCCACAGTAGCGGCGAGATCTCATACCCCACCAGACGGTCCAGCACCCGGCGTGCCTGCTGGGCATTGACCAGGTTCATGTCGATGGTGCGGGGATTTTCGATGGCTTTCAGGATGGCATTTTTGGTGATCTCGTGAAAAACGATCCGGCGGCTTTTCTCGGGGGTGAGGCCGAGATTTTCGTACAAGTGCCAAGCGATGGCTTCCCCTTCGCGGTCTTCATCGGAAGCCAGCCAAACCATTTCGGCTTCCTTGGCCAGGGACTTGAGTTTTTTTACCAGTTCTTTTTTCGCGGGGTCGATCTCGTACTGCGGAGCGAAACCGTGTTCGGTATCGATCCCGAGTTTTTTGCCCGGCAGATCGGCTATGTGTCCGAAAGAGGATTCGACTTTGTAATCCTTTCCCAGAAACTTTTCGATCGTCTTGGCCTTGGCAGGAGACTCGACTATCACCAGATTTTTTGCCATTCCGTGTGTGTTCAATGTTTTAACGGGCACAAAAGTAGTGCATTTGCGCGGAAACCGGGCAATATCTTTAACACAAAAAAAACGCCGGAACCCTCTCCGGCGTTTTTATCCGATTATCTTTCAGACTATTGTACATCCTTTATCGTCGTGATGCGCATCGTGTTCACGTGCCCCTTGTTGTTCATCGGGGTCGTCATCAGATTGACCACCCGGTCGCCTTCGCAGACAAAACCGTGTTCGAGCCCCATCTCGTTGATGTCGTCCACTGCCTGGTCGGTACTCTCGATGCTGCGGTAATAGAACGCCCGACACCCCCACACCAGATTGAGTTGGGTCATGATGTCCCGGTTGGAAGTATAGACCAGGATGTGGGCGTTGGGACGGTACGAGGAGATCTGCCGGGCGGTATATCCCGTATTGGTAATGGTGGAGATAGCCTTGGCATTGAGCTGGATGGCGATCTGCGATGCATGGTAACAGATGGCATCGGTCAGGAAACGCTCCCGGGTCTCGTCCGTAGGCGGGTCCTTGCGCAGATAGCCGTAACCGTGCGCCTCGATCGCGCGGATGATCTTGGTCATCTGGGCGATCACTTCCACCGGATGATGCCCCATGGCCGTCTCTCCGGAAAGCATCACCGCATCCGAACCGTCCATCACCGAGTTGGCCACATCGTTCACGTCGCTGCGCGAAGGGGTTACCGAATCGACCATCGACTCCATCATCTGCGTGGCGATGATCACCGGACGGGTGTAGTGGCGGGCTTTCTCCACCAGCATCTTCTGAATGATGGGCACCTGCTCGGCCGGAACCTCGATGCCCAGGTCGCCGCGCGCCACCATGATCGCATCGCTGGCCTGCAACACCCGGTCGATGTCGGCCACCGCTTCCGGTTTTTCGATCTTGGAGACGATCGGTATCTGCCGGTCGGTATGGATGGCGATCTCCCGGCGCAGGTGCGCCACGTCGTCCGCGCTGCGGACAAAGGACAAAGCAAACCAATCGGCCCCGATCTCCACCCCGATCTCCACATCGCGCTTGTCCTTTTCGGTGAGTGCCGGCAGGGAAATGCGGGTATTGGGCAGATTGACCCCCTTGCGCGACTTGAACGCCCCGCCTTGAAGCACCTTGGCCCGGACTTCGCCTTTCCCGTCGGTCTCGACCACCTCGAAGACCAGTTTGCCGTCGTCCAACAGGATCTTTTCGCCCGGGTGTACATCGTGGGCAAATTCCGTATAAGTCATGTATGCCCGGGTGGCATCGCCCACACACGGCTCGTTGGTAAAGGTAACGATGTCCCCCGGATGCACCTCGGCCCCTTCGGCGATCTCGCCCACCCGGAGTTTGGGCCCTTGAAGATCGACCAGGATGGCCACATTGGTCCCGTAGCGGGTATTGATCTGGCGCACGCGTTCAGCGCGCAGAGCCGCCAGTTCGGGCGTAGCATGGGACATGTTGATGCGAAAGACATTCACCCCGGCCTTGACCATATCGGTCATTACCCGCAGGTCGTCCGAAGCAGGGCCGAGCGTAGCGACGATTTTCGTCTTCTTGTGATTGATGATCATTTCTCCTCTTTGTTTTTTTGCTCCTTCTTTTTCCCGGAGGGCGTCCGAAAGCCAGCGCAAAGATACGTCATTCTTTCCGCCCCCGGGCATCCCCTGCGGGCGCCGCCACGGAAAAATCTTCGTTTTCCACCCCCGCCGCGCTCACCGAAGTAACGACGTACACCACCTGCCCCGGTGGAGCGGACGCATCCGTGTATTCCGCAGGAGCATCGCCCCACACCCGCGCCACGATGTGCGAAGCATCGTTGATATTGACCATCTGGTCGGCCGAAAAACGGTACACCACATAGTAACGCACCTGCGCCGGAGGATCGGCCTCCCCCAAGGATTCGCGGCGCCCCGCCTGCCAGCTCACCCGCATCCCCTGCGGAGTCTTCTCGACCTGCACCCGTTCGGGCGGTAAAGGCGCCCGGGGGTCGAGCCACGGCATGGCCGGCACGAGAGCCGGATGGCGATAATAACACGTTTTCAGGCTATCGGTCAGTCCGCCGGCATTCCCCACCAGGTAACGCGCCGAATAAAACGCCGAACCGGCCGCCGAAGGATTTTCCCGCTGCATGCGCACCTGCCGACAAATCTCCCCGGCCGTGCGCCACACGGCATTTTTCCCTTTGGGAGAAATGTTGAAAACGCCATGCCCGATGTACAACTGGGAGCGGCCGTGATGCAACCCCCACCAGCGGAGCAATTCGCCGAAGTCGGCAGCCGAATGTCCGTTTTCCCAATACAACTGGGGCAATACGTAGTCGATCCACCCTTCCCGGACCCACAAAACCACGTCGGCGTACAGATCGTCGTAATTGGACAGCCCCCGGGTCGCCGAACCGGAAGGGTCGTCCGAAGCGTTGCGGTAAATCCCGAACGGACTGATGCCGAACTTGACCCCCGGCCGCAAAGCCCGGATCGTATCCGAAATACCCTTTATCAACCGGTTGACATTGTCCCTGCGCCACTGCGACACGTCGTCGAAAAGCGAAGCCCCATAGCGCTGGTAGGTCTTCCCGTCGGGGAACGGTTGCCCGCCCTGCGGATAGGGATAGAAATAGTCGTCCATGTGGATGGCATCCACATCGTACCCGCGGACGATCTCCGCCACTACGGACAAGAGATAGCTCCGCACTTCGTACCGTCCGGGGTCCAGGTACCACCGCCCCACGTAGCGCACCAGCCATTCCGGATGCCTCCGCCCCACGCTGCGGGGGGAAAGCGCCGAGAGGTCTTCGCCGGTGGTTACCCGAAAGGGGTTGAGCCACACGTGGAGTTCCAAACCCCGGCGGTGCGCCTGCTCGAGCATAAAGGCCAAGGGATCGTACCCCGGATCGCCGTCGCGAGTCCCGGTGAGGAACTGGCTCCAGGGTTCGGTTTTCGAGGCATAAAAGGCATCCGCCTTCGGCCGCACCTGTACGATCACCGCATTCATCCCGCAGGCGACCAACGTATCGAGTATCCGGATGTATTCCCGCTGCTGCTGTTCGACAGACAAGCCTGCCCGCGAAGGCCAGTCGATGCCCGACAGGGTGGCGATCCACGCCGCGCGGAATTCCCGCTTCGGGACAAAATCCTGTCCCGAGACACTCCACGCCCCCAGCAGACACCCCAGCAGCCAAACGACCCGCCTTATCTTCCTTCGTTTTTTCATTTGCAGGCAAAAATACGCCGAAGCCCCCGGTGTTTGCAACTCTCCCCGGCCTTATTTTCCCGTTTTCCCCACATTCCCTTTTATGTTTCCACCTCACAAAAAGACCTGGCTCTCCCGGATAAAATCATGTTTCCCCAGGGCTGTCGCACTCTGTATTCTTCATATTTTCATCATACAGGATGCGGCCCGACAGCGGCAAATGCAAAAACCTTGTTTCCCTACAGCTACTGCACTCGCCTTTTGCTATATTTTCATCATACAGGATGCGGCCCGGCAGCGGCAAATGCAAAAACCTCGTTTCCCCACAGCTACTGCACTCGCCTTTCACTATATTTTCATAATACAGGATGCGGCTCGGCACTGGCAAATTCGAAAACCTTGTTTTCGATTTGCCGCTGCACTCGCCTTTCACTATATTTGCGCAGCGCGATCCCCTTGTTGCGGATCGTACTCCGACTGAAAAAACACACTTTTTCGTATGGCAAACAACAAACCCATCATAGGCCTTTCCACCGGCGACATCAACGGCGTCGGCCCGGAAGTGATCATCAAGACCTTCGACAACCCGGCGATGCTCGAACTGTGCACTCCGGTAGTCTTCGGTTCGAGCCGGCTGATTTCCTTCTACAAAAAAGCCCTGGGCAGCGACCTCCCCTTCGTGGGCATCGACTCGCCCGCCGAGGTCATCCCCGGAAAACTCAACATCGTCAACCTGTGGGAGGACGCTCCCGTGATCACCCCCGGTCAGGAGACCGAGGAAGGCGGCCGACTGGCCTTCTCCTCCCTTTCGGCGGCTACGCAAGCCCTCAAAGAGGGGCTTATCGACGCGCTGGTTACCGCCCCGATCAACAAGAAAAACATCCAACGGGAAGACTTCGCCTTTCCCGGCCACACCGAATACCTGGCTGCACAACTGGGCGGAGAACCGCTCATGTTCCTGGTCTCCGACCGCCTGAAGATCGCCGTCGCCACCGGCCACATCTCCCTGGCGCAGGTTACCGAACACATCACGGCCGCGCTGCTGGAAAAACGCCTGGCTCAGATGGAACGCTCCCTGAAAGAGGACTTCTGCCTCCACAGTCCTCGCATCGCCGTACTGGGCCTCGACCCGCACAACGGGGACGAAGGCGTGATCGGCACTACGGACAGCCAGCTGATCGCCCCGACCATCGCCCGCCTGTTCGACGGGGGACATTACGTCTTCGGGCCTTATTCTTCGGACGGGTTTTTCGGCAGCGGAGCCTACACCCGTTTCGACGGCGTGCTGGCCATGTACCACGACCAAGGGCTGATCCCTTTCAAGACCATCGCTTTCGAGGACGGAGTCAATTTCACCGCCGGACTGTCCAAGGTGCGCACCTCGCCGGACCATGGCACGGCCTACGACATTGCCGGAAAAGGCTTGGCCGACGAAAGTTCGATGCGGGCAGCCGTCTATCGCGCCATCGACATCCTGCGCAACCGCAGCCTGTACCGCACCATGACCCAAAATCCGCTCCGTACACGCCGTGGCGCCGACGCCCACGAAGGCGAAGATGAAGACATCGACATCAACCACGTGGAGGACTGATATTAAAAATCGGTTATTTTCTGTTTTTTTTCCGATAATATTGTTACCTTTGCCCTCCCGTAAGGTAACCGGAAACATTTCATCGGAAGTGAAAGACGCGTTGAAAGAATATCGGATCTCCTTTTCCGGGCTGGCGCCCGGAGTCCACACGTTCGAGTACCAGGTGGGGCAGGAGTTTTTCGATCATTTCGGTTACGTGGACTCGTGGACCGATGCCCGGATCGACGTCCGGGTGGAACTGACCAAGCGGACGAACCTGATGGAGCTGTCCCTCGCCTTTCGGGGCGATGTGCTCACTCCGTGCGACGCTACGGGCGAGGAATTCCGCCTGCCGGTGCAAGGGACGGACCACCGCGTGGTCAAACAAGGCGAGGGGACGAGCCAGGACGACGAGATCATCCTGCTGCCCGTGGGAGAGACCGAATTGAACCTCGGACAGTACATCTACGAAATGATCGTGCTGAACATCCCGCAGAAGCGCTACCACCCCGACTACCTCTCGGGCAAACTCGCCGCTCCGAAAACCAGTTCGGGACCCGAGCCGACGGAACAGACGGTCGATCCGCGCTGGGAAAAACTGAAAGACATAAAAAGTTGACATAAAAAGTTAAATACGATAAAACCGAGATAAAAAAATGGCACATCCTAAAAGACGCCAGGGTTCCACCCGCAGAGACAAAAGACGCTCGCATCACCATGCAGTCGCACAGCAGATTTCGATTTGCCCGGTAACCGGACAGGCCCACCTTTCGCACCGCGCCTACTGGCACGAAGGCAAATTGTACTACCGCGGCAAAGTCGTTATCGACAAGAGCGAACCCGAGAAAGCCTAAGTCCTATCCGACCGACCGGTTTTCCCCGACCGCAGCCGTGAAAACGACGCGAATCTCACACACTTCCCGGCGCAAGCAACTTCGCTTGGGAGGTGTGTTTTTTCATGCAAAGAAGGTAAAACCAGCCGGATAACCAGTAAAACCGCCTCGATTTCCTTGGCGGAATTTTGCTTTTTTGCCCAAACAAAACGAAAAACGATTTACAGAAAAAAACATACATAGCCCGAAACCCATGGAGAAAATAAAAGCCGCTATCTCGGCCGTAGGAGGTTTTGTTCCGGACTACATTCTGACCAACGAAGAAATCAGCCGCCGCGTAGATACTTCCGACGAGTGGATCACCACCCGCACCGGTATCAAGGAGCGCCGCATCCTCACCGATCCCGACCTGGGGACTTCCCACCTGTGCATCCGCGCCGCAGAAGACCTGCTGCGCAAAAGCGCCTGCGACCCCGCCACCATCGACGGCGTACTGGTGTGCACCATCACCCCGGACTATCCGGTAGCCAATACCGCCGCTTACGTAGCCTCACGTATCGGCGCTGCCAATGCGTTCGCCATGGATCTGGTCGCTGCCTGCTCGGGTTTCATTTCAGCCCTGTACACTGCCGCCAATTTCGTGGAATCGGGACGGTGCAGAAAGGTCCTGGTCATCGGCGGGGACAAGATGTCCACCATCATCGACCCGATGGACCGCGCTACCTGCATCCTGTTCGGCGACGGAGCTGCCGCCGTATTGGTAGAACCCTCCCGCAACGGCTACGGCATCGAGCACACGTACCTGCGTTGCGACGGGACAGGACGCGAATTCTTGCGCATCGACGTCGGCGGATCGATCAACCCGCCCACAGTCGAAAACACGGCTTTCGGCGGCCAATTCGTCCACCAGGACGGCCGGTCGGTCTACCGCTATGCCGTCACCAACATGTGCGAGGCCAGCCAAAACGTGCTCAACGCCTGCGGTCTGGACGCTTCGCAGATCGACTACCTGCTGCCCCACCAGGCCAATCGGCGCATCATCGAATCGGTTACCGAGCACCTGGGGCTGCCCAAAGAAAAGGTGCTGGTCAATATAGAACGCTACGGCAACACGACCGACGGAACGCTGCCGCTGCTGCTCTGGGACTTCGAAAAGACGCTGAAAAAAGGCGACAAACTGCTTTTGACCACTTTCGGAGGCGGATTTACCTGGGGATCGATGTACCTGACGTGGGACTACTGATCCTATGAAAAAATAAAACGGCAAAAAACCGGGCGGAATCCTCCGCCCGGTTTTTTGTGCATGTTCTCCGGGGACCTTTCTTTCGCAACACGAGAGCCTCATCCCCCTCCTCCTCTGGGCTCCTTTCTTACCGCATCGCGCGTTCATCACGGCGTTCCTGCTTTTTCAACTGCCGGGCGCGTTTCTTTTCCAATTTCTCCATCTCTTGACGGAGGTGTTGGTCGCGGACAATATCCTGTTCCACTTTCCGGTAATAAAAAGGAGATATGAATTCGTTGTACGAAGGATATATCGGAAGTTCTCCATCGGAAAAGCACTCGCGGAGGATCCTTTCGATCACATAATCATCGGGATAAAGCCGAGGATCGTACTCGTCCTTGAGCGAAAGGGAGAACATCGCTGCCGACGCATTCCACCAGAAAGCCTTGAAACCGCTTTTCAGATCCCGCGCAATATCGTAGGTCGAAATCCCCGTCTGGCGATACACCAGTTTGATCAGGATCTTTCCTTCGCTGCGGGAAAATTTCTTGAGAATTCCGGAAAAATTGTCGAACAACTCCTTCTGCCGACGATCCACCTCCTTGCGGAACTTCCGCTCGGACATCTCGCCCCGCAAGCTGTCCATCTCGTGCAGGTATTGCGAAGCCAATACCGCATACGGCCATACTTTCTTGACCCGGCGCTTGATCCGCCAGTAGTCCTCGTAAGCCATCGGCGCATAACTGCCCATCACGATCACATCGGAGAGCTGCACCCCGGGGAACAACGTATCCGCCTCCAACGGCGGCATGACCTGCGCCTGGGGTGAAAACTCCCGTGCCGGCATCCCGGGGGGAGGCGGCGGGACCTGTCCCTGCGCCGATACACAGGCACACGCCAAAAGAGCCGCCGTCGAAAAGACAGTGGCCAACGGATTCGGGCGGGTATTTCGTCGGCAGGTGTTCATCGGTCCATACGGGATTACCGGCGAAAGATAGGTATTTATCCTGCTATGCGGGGGAAAAATAACGCAATTTTTTTGCGCCTCCGCACCTTTTTCCTATCTTTGAAAAATCGGAACACAAACACGAAACATCACGGATATGGAATTCACAGTCTCCAGCTCGGTGCTGATGCGCACAGTAAACACCTTGAGCGGAATCATAAGCTCCAACAGCGCCCTGCCCATCCTCGACAACCTGCTGTTCGAACAGAAAAACGGCCGGCTCACCATCTCGGCTTCGGATATGGAAACCACGATGACCTCCACCATCGACGTGGACGGACAATCCTCGGGCAAGATCGCCGTCCCGGCCAAGATGCTCGCCGAAATCCTCAAAACCTTCCCCGAGCTGCCGCTCACCTTCGTCGCCCGCGAACAGGAACACCTGCTCAAGATCAACTACGGCACCACCGACAACGAAGGAAACTGCGACCTCCCCTACGAGGACGCCGACGACTATCCCGTCCTGCCGGCGCTGGAAGACGTTACCCAGACGGTCGTTACCTCGGAAATCCTGGCTACGGCCATCCAAAAGACCATCTTCGCCACCGGCAACGACGACATGCGCCCCGTGATGTCGGGCGTCTTGTTCAAGTTTACCCCGGAAGGCCTGGTATTCGTGGCCACCGATGCACACAAACTGGTCAAATACGTCCGCGAAGACATCACCAGCCCCGTCCCGGTGGAATTCATCATGCCCAAGAAACCGCTGAACATCCTCAAAAACATCTTCTCGGGACTGGCCACCGACGTAACCATCACCTTCAACCGCACCAACGCGCGTTTCGAAGCGGACGACATCGTACTGATATGCCGCCTGATCGACGGGAAATACCCCAACTACGAGGCCGTCATTCCCAAGGACAACCCCAACCAACTGTTGATCGACCGGTTGAGTTTCATGAGTTCCCTGCGGCGCATCGCACTTTTCTCCAACAAGACCACGCACCAGACCCGCCTGAGCCTCAGCCCGGCGGAAGTGGTCATCTCGGCCGAGGACAACGAAGAGGGCAAACGCGCCGACGAAAAGATCCCCTGCTCGTACCGGGGCGAACGGATGGACATCGGTTTCAACTCCCGCTTCCTCTCCGAGATGCTGGCCAACCTGGAGAGCAAGGAAGTAACCATCGACATGTCCAAACCCAACCGCGCCGGAATCCTTCGCCCCTTGGAATCCAACGAAGGCGAACAGATCACCATGCTGGTCATGCCGGTAATCCTGGGCAACTGATCCCGAAAATCGAAAATAAACCAACAATACCCTCCCGGAGCGATGCTTGTATGCATCGCTCCGGTTTTTTTGCAAAGACTTAAACCTTTTCCGCCTTTTCCCGTCTTATCAATAACGATTTTAATTCATATCCTCATCATCCCTATTTCCATTCGGAGCAATGAAAACAACCAGACACCTGCTCACCCTGTTCCTTTTGATGTGTTCCATCAGCCTTTGGGCGCAATTCGGTGGAGGTCCCGGCGGCGGATTCGGCCCAGGACGCCCCCCGGGAGGAGGCAGGGGTGGAGAACGACCTGGCCAAACGGAAAATCCCAACCGGCAACTCCTGGCCGACGATGCAGAAACAAGCAAAACCTCCGGACCGAAAATAGGTTCTATTACCGGCACCATCACCGACGAGAACAACGTTCCTTTCGAATATGCCACGATCGCTGTGATCGACGCCAAAACCCAGAAAGTGATCACCGGAAGCATCTCCAACATCAAAGGGAAATTCAACATCAAACAACTCCCGGCGGGAGACTACTTGGTCAAGGTCACTTTTATCGGCTTCAGCGAATACGTCAGCCCCACCTTCACCCTCTCCCCGGACAACCGGACCAAGGACATCGGTACGATCATCCTGAAGGAAAACGTCAACCTGCTCGATGACGTAGTCGTGGTGGCCGACGTAACGACCATCGAAAACCACATCGACAAACAGGTGGTCAATGTGGGCAAAGACCTGATGACGGCCGGTGCGAGCGCCCGCGACGTATTCGAGAACCTCCCGATGGTCGATGTGGACTTCGACGGCAATGTCTCGATGCGCGGCTCGGAAAACGTGCGCGTGCTGCTGGACAACCGCCCCACCAACATGTCGGTACAGGACCTGATCGAGTCGCTTCCGGCCGACGCCATCAACAAGATCGAGTTGATCACCAACCCTTCGGCCAAGCAAGACCCGGACGGGGATGCCGGTATCATCAACATCATCACCAAAAAGGGCCTGCTCTACGGACTGAACTTCTCCACGCGCGTAGGCGTGGACACCCGCAACAAATGGAACGGAGGGGTAAACCTGGGCTATTACTACGGGAAAGTGATGGTCTATGCCAACTACAACTTCCGGTACAGTTCGCGCGATGACAGCGGAGAAACCTACCGGGGCAACTACAACACCTCGGCGCTGTATCCGAACCCATACCTGAACTACCAGACCACCCGCCAGCAAAACTCGATGAACTCCCACCGCTTGAGTGCCGGGATCGACTACCTGCCCAACAAAAAGACAGCGTTGTCCTACTCGATGAACTATTCCCCCTCGACCAACAACAACATGAGCGAATCGTACTCCTATTTCCTTCCCCTCGAAGTCGAGAAAGACCAGTTGAGCAAGGAGATCGCCCAGCAGCTCGTCGAACAGTACGCCGGCCAGCTCGACGACTACTTCAACCGCTACCGGAATTCCGACGGGACAACCAAGCGGAACACCCTTCGCCACAGCCTGACCTTCCGGCGGGACTACTCAGCCACCGAAAACCTGATCATCGACGCCAACTTCGAGACCTCCAACTCCCAGCAAAACAGCCTGATCGAAAATCGCTTGGGCAATACCTCCACCGAAGCCAACACCCTGGACCGCACGGACAGCGAGGAAAACAACAAAGAATTTACCTTGAGCGCCGACTACTCCAAAGAAGTCCGCGGGAAGTACAAATTCGAAGTCGGCGGACGGGCCGACATGTTGTGGCGCGACACCCCGTATTTCTATTTCCAGGAATTCCTCGATGCCCCGGCCCTGGGCACCCAACCGGACATGGACCGGTCCAATCACTTCAAGTACAGCCAGCAGATCTACAGCCTGTACGCTACTTACAGCCGCTCGATCAAGAACTTCTCGTTCCAGGTCGGCTTGCGCGCCGAAGAAACGCTCTACACCATGCACGGATTGGGCATGAAAAACGACAACGGGAACATCGTCTATGTCAAGGACGACGACGTGGTGATCGACCGGGACTACTTCGAGGTATATCCGTCCGTTTTCCTGATGTACAAGTTCGGCGGGAGCAACGATATCGCGCTGAACTATTCGCGCCGGGTATCGCGTCCCAACAGCCGGAACCTCAACCCCACCCCACGCTTTACCGACCCGCTGTACGTAACCATCGGCAACCCGTACCTCGACCCTTCGTTCACCAATTCCATCGAACTAAAATACTCCCGCTCGATCGGCAACAAAGGTTTCTTCAACCTCTCGTACTTCTTCCGCAATTCCACCAACACCATGCAACGGGTTACCCAGCGGGAGAACCCCGTAGACCCCGACAAAACCGAACCGGGAACGCTCTACACCACCACCATCAACATCGGTTCGCAGTACACGATGGGGCTGAACCTCCACGCCTCCTACCGCCCGGTCAAATGGTGGAACACCACCCTGAACATGAACTATTACTACAACCAGAAAGACATCCCCGACCGCGACGACTACATTCGTTCGTCCAACGACTTCTCCCTGCGGTGGCGCAACAGTTTCAACATATCCCGCACCGGCACCCGCATCCAGTTCGGGCTCCGATACTCGGCTCCGCGCACTACCCTGCAAGGTTCCTCCTCGGGTTCTTTCACAGCCGATGCCGGAGCTTCCCAGGATTTTCTGAAAGATCGCCTCTCGTTGAGTATTCGCGTCCAGGACCTCTTCAACACGATGGCTTCCCGGGGAACTACCTACGGGACGGACTTCGTACTGTTCAACAACAACACGGCCACTTCCCGCATCGTCAATTTCAGCCTGGCATACCGCTTTGCCGAAATGAAATTCAAGGACAAACGACTCAAAGGCGCTCGGGAAGGCGGCGAACTTCCTTCGCTCAACGCAGAAGGCGGGGACTAATCTCCCGGGCAAGCAGCCTCGGGCGAGCGCGCAAGCAAAAGGGCGGCGGGGAATCTTCCCCGCCGCCCTTTTGCTTGCGCGCTCGCTGCTTACTCGTACAGCAAGTATTTTGCCCGCGTCTTCATGAACTCGTCGATCCCCGGCTTCCAGGTAGCGCGGATCTCCTCGGCAGTCATACCCGCCTCGATCTGCTTGCGGATCGTTTCTCCTCCGCAAAGCGTATCGAAGAACTTCTTGAAGAATTCGTCCTTCTTCTCGTAGTTATCGTACGCCCAGATCACGTATTTCAGGTCGATGCAACCCGGATCGGGAGCCTCCCGCAGATCGACTCCATTGCACAGCACCCCTTTGTTCTTGCTCGACTCGGGGGTAAAGGTAAAGCCCGTTTCCGGCAACAGCGGCGAACCGAACACCTCGAAAGGCCAGGGAGTACCGCGTCCCTCCGAAAGAGGCGTCCCCTCGAAATAGCACAGGCTCGGGTACAGCGCAATGGATTTGGCCGTAGCCAAGTTCGGCGAAGGCGGCACCGGCAGGTCGTAATGCGTAGCGTGCGTATAGTTCTTGCACGGGATCACCGTCAAGTCGCACTGCACCCCGTCCTTGAGCCAACCTTCCCCGTTGACCATCTTCGCATACTCGCCCGAAGTCATCCCATAGACGATCGGCACCGGGTGCATCCCCACGAACGACTTGAAGGCCGGATCGAGGATATTCCCGTCCACGTAATACCCGTTGGGGTTCGGACGGTCGAACACCATCACCTGTTTGCCGTTCTCTGCGCCGGCCTCCATCACGTACGTGAGGGTCGAAATGTAGGTATAGAAACGGCAACCCACGTCCTGAATATCGTAAATGAGCACATCCACATCCTTGAGCGCCTCGGGGGAAGGTTTGTATTTTCCCGAGCCATAGAGCGAAACCACCGGGATACCCGTCTTCTGGTCCACCTCGTCGGATATTTTGGCCCCGGCAGCCGCCTCACCCCGGAAACCGTGCTCCGGTGCGAAAATCTTGACGATGTTCACCCCTTTGGACAGCAGGTAATCCACCACGTGCTGCCCGTCAGCCATCACGGAAGTATGGTTGCCCACGAAAGCCACCCGTTTTCCCTTGAGCAATTTCAGATACAGGGACGACTGCTCCGCCCCCACTTCGACGGCCTTTTCCGTCTGGGCCGCTTTCTGCGCCGAAACCGGTACGAAAGCACACAAAAGTGCGGAAAGGCACAATGCTTTGAACAATGTTTTCATGCGATAAAATGTTGTAGTTATGGATTGATTCATTGATTTATATCACTTCCCCTCTGCCGGAGGATCGAAATCCTCGTACAGCAAATACTTCGAACGGATCGCCTGGAAACGCTCCAAGCCCTTTTTCCACGTAGCATGGATCTGCCGGTCGGTCATCCCCGCCTCGATCTGTTTGCGCAAAGTCTCCCCTCCGGCCAACAAATCGAAGAAAGGTGTAAAAAAGTTCTCCCGTTGCTCCTCCGGGAAATTGGCATACGCCCACACCAACCACCCGAGGTTTACCCGGGACAGGTCGGGCGACGAAGCCAAGTCCAACCCGTTGCAGCGCACCCCGTAGTGCTTGGAACTCTTGGCCCCCTCGCGCGGCTGCGGGACGAACGAAAAGCCCGTTCCCGGCAACAGCGGCGAGCCGAACATCTCGAACGGCCGCTCCGTACCCCGTCCCTCGGACAGGGTCGTACCCTCAAAGAAACAGAGGCTGGGATAGAGATTGACCGCCTTGTCGCTGCGCAGGTTGGGCGTAGGAAATGCCAACGGAGAATACCGGTATCGGTGGGAGTAATTCCGGCAAGGGATCACCGTCAGACGGCATCGCACACCTCCCTCCAGCCAACCTTCTCCGTTGAGCATCCGGGCATATTCCCCGGCCGTCATCCCGTGGACGATCGGCACCGGCTGTTTTCCCACTCCCGAACGGAAAGCCGTATCGAGGATATTCCCGTCCATGTAATGCCCGTTGGGATTCGGACGGTCGAACACCACGAAGTCCACCCCGCAGGCCGCCGCCGCTTCCATCATCCCCTGCATGGTGATGAGTTTGGTGTTGAAACGACAACCGATGTCCTGCATGTCGAACACGATCACATCCACATCCGCGAGCATCTCCCCGGTCGGCTTTCTCACCTTCCCGTAGAGGGATACGATGGGAATGCCCGTGGAGGGATCGACACTGTCGGAAATCTTCTCTCCGGCATCGGCGCGGCCCGAGAACCCGTGCTCCGGCGCGAAAATCTTGACCACATTCACCCCGGCCTCGCGCAGCAGATCGAGCGAATGCCCCTGCGGAGTGATCGACGAAGCGACTCCGGCGTACGCCACCCGCCGCCCCTCCAACAAGGGTTTCCACAACGAAGGGCACTCTGCCGGATAAACGACCTTGTCGTTCTGCCCCCGCAGAGAAGACGGGAAACAGAACGACAAGATCGCCGCCACGAAGACCGAAATCTTTCCGATCGGGGTCATACGCAAACGGAAGGTTTGTTTATTCGAAATCCGGATACATCAGGTATTTCTTGCGCACCTGCTTGAAGCTGTCCAGACCCGGCTGCCACGTAGCCTTGATCTGCTCGGGCGTCATACCGGCCTTGATCTGCTCCTCGAGTTCGTAGTTGCCTGCACGCAGGGAGAAACCGCGGTGGTTGAAGAAATTTTCCTTGTCCGTATAGTTGTTGTACGCCCAGATGATGTAGTCCAGGTTTACCTGAGCCTGTTCCGGTTCCTGGCGAAGGTCGAGACCATAGCACAGCACGCCGTTCTGTTTGGGGTTCTTGTCCCCGAAGGAAGGAGCCGGCGTAAAGGTAAAGTCCGTCGCATTGGAATCAATCAGCGGCGAACCCAATACCTCGAACGGCCAAGGAGTACCGCGCCCTTCGGACATCGGCGTACCCTCCACCAGGCAAGTGCTGGCGTACAGGTTGATCGAGCGGTCGGTCGGCAAGTTCGGCGAAGGCGGTACCGGCAGGCTGTAACGCATCGTGTGGTCGTAGTTCAGGCAGGGGATCACCGTCAGGTCGCACGTTACGCTGTCGCGCAGCCAGCCTTCCCCGTTGTACAGTTTGGCCAGTTCGCCGATGGTCAGCGCATAAGCGATGGGCAGCGGCTGCATTCCGATGCCCGAGCGGCAGGTATCCTCCAGGATAGGCCCGTCGATGAAGAACCCGTTGGGGTTCGGGCGGTCGAGCACTACCACCGGCACATTGTTTTCGCCGCCGGCTTCCATCACCCGCTGCAGCAAGTAGATGTATGTATAGAAACGGCATCCCACATCCTGAAGGTCAAACACCAGCACATCCACATCGGAGAGCATCTCCGGAGTAGGCTTGTTGATCTTTCCATAGAGGGAGATCACCGGAATCCCCGTCTTGGGATCGATCTGGTCCTCCACATGCTCCCCGGCATCGGCATCCCCGCGGAAACCGTGTTCCGGGCCGAAAGCCTTGACTACATTCACTCCCTTTTCCTGCAGGAAATCCACCACGTGTGTCCCATCGCTGAGCACCGAAGTGTTGTTCCCGACAAAGCCCACCCGTTTGCCTTCGAGCAGCGGCAGGTATGCGTCGAAATTTTCAGCCCCCACGACGATCCCCTGCGGTTTCTTTTCCCCGCAGGAAGTCGCAAGCGACAAACAAAAAACGCCGAAAATAGCGGCGCAAAGCAATTTAATGATACCTTTGTGTTTCATAATATGTGGTTTTAGAATTGTGAATCTGGGATACCTTATATCAAGGCGAATATACAAAAAAGATCGACACGAGCGCCGTATTTCCTCGCCCGTGTTGAAAATTGCCATCGCAGCCGTCGCCTTGGGCATGGTCGTGATGCTCGTCGCCGTATCGACCGGGGTAGGCCTCCAGCGCGAGATCCGTCGCAACATCGCCGCCTTCGCCGGCCACATCCAGCTCACCGCCCCCCAACAGGGAAGCGACGGAACCACCCAGTCGGTATCCCTGGAGCAAGATTTTTACCCCCGCTTTACCGCCGTACCCCAGGTCAAACACGTACAAACCTTCGCCCAGCGCGCCGGCATCCTGAAAACCGACCATGAATTCGAAGGCGTAGTGCTGAAAGGCCTCGGCCGGGATTACGACCTCTCGGGACTGTCCGGTTTTGTCAAAAGCGGGAAAATGCCCCGTTTCGGACAAGGAGAAGCCTCGGACAGCCTGCTGATCTCCCAAAACACCGCCGACGCGCTCGGCCTCTCGTGCGGGGAACGGGTGAAAATGTATTTCATCCGGGACTCCGGGCGCCCCATCCTGCGGTATTTCACCATCGCCGGCATCTTCAAAAGCAACATCGCGGAGTTCGACAAAAACTACGCCCTGGGCGATCTGCGTGCCGTACAATCCATCAACCGCTGGGACAGCACCCAGGTCGGTGGCTTCGAACTCATCCTGCACAATGCCAAAGAGCTCCCCGCCGCCACCGAGCGCGTCCTCTCCGAAACGCAATGGAAATTCCACGTAACCAACATCGCCACCGAGTACGGCGCACTGCTGGACTGGGTCGCCATGTTCGATGTCAACATCGTCGTCATCCTCGGCATCATGATCCTGGTATGCGGCGTAAACATGATCACCGTCCTGCTCATCCTGATCCTGGAAAAGACCTCGTTTATCGGCATGATGAAATCCTTGGGCGCAGACCACCGGCTGCTGCGGCAGATTTTCCTGTGGAACGCGTTCTACATCATCCTGCGAGGGCTTTTCTGGGGCAACCTGATCGGTATCTCCCTGCTGCTGCTCCAAAAATACTTCGGGATCGTTACCCTGGACAGCGAATCGTACAGCATCGAAGTCGTCCCCGTGTATCTCAACCTCGGCATGATCCTCGCCCTCAACCTCGGCACCGCCCTGTTGAACATGCTCATGCTGCTGGTGCCCTCGCACTTCATCGCGCGCATCCGCCCGGCCGAAACCGCCAAATACGAATAAGCATCCCCCTAGGCACAAAATACCGACATAAAAAAAGAGCCTGACTGCAAAAACAGTCAGGCTCTTTGTGTCGGGGTGAGAAGATTCGAACTTCCGACCTCTGCGACCCGAACGCAGCGCGCTGCCAGGCTGCGCTACACCCCGAATTGGATTGCAAATGTACTCATTTTTCTTGAAAAGAAAAACGATCCTGCCGTTTTTTTCTTCGCGGATCCCCATCCCTTTCCACAAAAGACAGCAACCATCAATCTATCAAAAACATAGGACATCGCCACATCTTTGAAATACAGAGAAAAGAAGCTTTCCACCCCTCCTCCTATTTTGGCCCAAAAATGCACACAACTCGCCGCCCATACTTGCATCCATCCCCCTTGCGCATCGACATAAAACTACCGTTCTGCCCGCAGAAGGCAAGCAATGCCTTTTCCCCCATTCCCTGGCCGATACGACTTTAAGGATCCGAACGGGAGGGATCAGCCTTCCTGGGAATTTTTATCGAGAAACGGATGATGCCCCCAGTCGCACAGAAGTTGTCATTCTTGAAGTTTTGAGAAGGAGGAGGATCGGGGGCTGGGCGGGGAGGGACAGGCATAAAAAACCGCCTGGGGAGGGGCTCCACAGGCGGGGTGTCGA
>ERZ856578.591-NODE-591-length-74023-cov-28.576569_pt1 | contig 74023 bp, 57 predicted proteins | sample MGYA00514384_ERZ856578 | MGnify/ENA primary metagenome ERZ856578 (study PRJEB29103, sample SAMN06111958) | human gut metagenome | biome: human gut; feature: ankylosing spondylitis patient; material: healthy_person | host: Homo sapiens | place: China:Hangzhou... | reverse complement strand
CAGGATACCATTCTGATGTGCTGCGATGGAGCTGCATGGCACAAATCGGGAACACTGGAAGTGCCTGAGAATATTGTGCTTTTCCATATCCCTCCATACACACCAGAGATGAATCCGATAGAGCAGATCTGGAAGGAGATACGAAAACGCGGCTTTCGAAACGAGGTTTTTGCATCCTTGGAGAAAGTCGTTGATCGTCTCTGCGATACCATTTGCTCGCTTACCCCTAATACCATTTTCAGCATTACCGGACGCGATTGGATTATTAAAGCGTTTAATTAGGTTTTAGTATGAAACACCAGCCGCAGCACAAAACCGCTGCGGCTTTTCCGTATTTGTGCTACAACGAATAAAACCGGATGTAGAGGATGAAGATCATGGAAAAGGCACGCAACGAATACGGTTTTGAAGTTTTCGAGGGCGGGCATGGCCGGAAAGAAAACCAGAAGCTCAAGCCGTATCTTGTGCTGCAATACCTCCTGCGGCAGTCGGACGAGAATCACGTCATATCAGCCACAAACATTGTCGGCTATTTGCAGGAAATCTGCGGGATTTACGCAGAGCGGCGCGGCATCTACAGGGATATCGACGAGATTAACAAGGCCATGCTTATCGTCGAATACGGAATTGACGTGCATGAGGCAGAAGCGCGGCTGGACGAGGATGAGGGTGAGAAAACCATTGTCTATGACAGGAGCAAAAAGGGCTTTTATGTGCGGCAGCGGCATTTTGACCTGACAGACATCCGGCTTCTGGCCGAGTGTGTATATTCTGCGAAGTTCATTGAAAAGGGGCAGGCCGACCGGCTTGTTGATGTTGTTGCAGAGTTTGTCAGTGAGGAACAGGCAAAGACGATCCGCCATGACGCGCTTCTGACCGACCGTGTGAAAACAGACAACAAGAGTGTCCTTATCAATCTGAGTGAGATCAGCGACGCTTTGAGCCATGAGCAGAGCGGGCAGCGCCATGCGCCGGAGAAGATCAGTTTCAAATATCTTGAATATACGATTGACGATCTGGATAAGCCTAAGGAGCGGCGCAAGGGAACACGATATATTGTCAGCCCATACCGACTACTGATTAACGATGGGAATTATTATCTGCTTGGATACGATGAAGAAAAGCACAAGATGCTGACCTATCGCGTTGACCGGATGAAAGACGTTCGGTGCATGGGCGAACCAAGAGAGGGCGAAGAAGCGGCAGCAGCGATTGAAATCAGCAAATATGCACAGCAGTGCTTTTCCATGTTCGGCGGGCAGACGACGCGCGTACAGATTCGGTTTATCAATATGCTTCTGGATACTGTGATTGACCGCTTTGGAAAGACCGGCGTGGAATATGCCAAGCTGGATGACAGGCATTTTACCATCACTGCGGAAGTCCGTGTCAGCGATCCGTTTTTCTCTTGGGTCTGCACATTCGGCAGGCGGGCAAAAATTCTGTATCCTGATTCTGTTGTTGCATCATTCAAAGCATACCTTGATAAAATTCGGGAAATGTATGAAAGTTGTTAAAAAGAAAAAGTAAAGCTGTTTGAAAGACAGAGAAAGGTTGCAGAAAAGATGTTATCTTCCTGCAACCTTTTTGCTTCTTCCCATAGCCTTATTTGGTTTGTGTGTGGCACCCGCGTGGCACCTGCACGGTTTATGAATGGCGGAAACCCTTGAAATATCAATGCTTTGGGGCGGCAGCCCCATGATGCTTGACGTGCATGGGGTCACAGGTTCGAGTCCTGTACTGTCCACCATATAAAAGTTCCGAAATCACATGGTTTCGGAACTTTTTCTTTGTTTCTTGGTTCAAAAAGTTTGGCATAGCAGAAACAACTATTAGGCTAAACCGATTGTACGACAAAAATACGACAGTTTTGCAAAAATGGAGGGAGAAAGAGCCGTCAGGCTCTCTCTCCCTCCCTCCTTCGTCTGTACGGCTTCCAACGCCTGTCTCAGCGTGTCCGTCGTTGTGTGATTATATAGGAGCATTCTGGGGGAGTTACGACTACGAAGTAACAACTGCATTGGAAGATGAATTGCCAGCATTATATGAGTAAAAAATGAACAGGTATTCAGAACAATACCGCACTGCGTGTGACCGCGAGAGGCAGCGGACGGGTGCAGGTCGCACTGGACGGTGAGCAGGTCGGCACGCTGTCCTTCCGCTCCGAAAGTTGGGCGGCGGAGGCACTGACGATCTCCCGAGCCCGTGTTCACGCAGCGCTCCGGCTGACGGTAACAGAGGGCAGCTTGGATATCCTGTCGCTGCACTTTTCTCCGGAGGTGAATGAAATACACCCTAAATAATACTGACATATAGTAGGAGACCCGTCCATATTTGTGGACGGGTCTCCTGCTTTTTTATCATTCTGCATCGAAGCCTGCAAATAAAAAGTCAAGCCCCAAACAGGATCTGACCCAAGAAAAATTTGCAAAAGGCAGGCAGCGCAAAAAGGCAACACAAAAAGGCCACCACAAAGCGCTGGTCTAATAAAAAGTGTGAAAATAGGGACTACGTCAGTCGCTTGTTTTCAGCCCGGTGGAATCCATATCTACCGGCGTCAGATTGTCCAATGTAGAAAGATAGTCCCGCACCTGTGCGTAATAACGCCGCAGAAACTTGTTGGATGCAGCAGTCATGTAGACGTAGAAGGGTTTACCCTCGCTGCGCTTTCGGTCAAGGAACTGAAATACCGGCTCATCCAAAGGCGCGCATTTGAGGTATATCCCCATATGATGCCGGTCATACAGTCCCGCTTTTTTAAACGCTTAGCGGTTGACGACATTCTGCGGATTTCCGGCAAGGAATGCGCGGATACTAGAACGAATTATAACCGAATGTGAACCCAGCGAAGTGGTTCACATTCGGAGAGGAGCAACAACGGAGTGAACGAGACCTGCCGTTTGCGGCGGGGCGAGGAATGCGCAGTTTGTTGCGACGAGAACCCAGCGAAGCGGATCGCGTTTGAGAGCTTGTCAAAAATACTTTTTTGACAAGCTCAGGAAAAGAGCCGTCAGACTCTTTCTCCCTCTTTCGCCGCGGCCGTTGCTGCTTTTACGCGTTCTTCTCCTGCTGTGCAATTTGCTTGAGCAGAATTTCCTCCGCGTAGCCGCAGGCGCGCGCAACCGAGCCGTCTTCAAACGGATTGGACAGCTCCGCATAGCGCAGCGTCTCCAGATAGCTGCGGCTGCCGCCGGTCTTGCAGAGCTTGAGATAGTTCTGCCACGCGGTGGCTTTGTCTTCGGCGTACTTCTTCTTAAATTCCATTGCGCCCATCGTGGTGAGCGTATAGTTAATATAGTAGAACGGATAGAGATAGATGTGCAGCTTGTGATACCAGTAGCCGCCGCGCTCCATAAACGCGTCGTTCTCGTACTTGCGCCACGGCATATACTTCTCCTCCAGCAGATGCCACTGGTACGTCCGCTCCTTGGGTGTCAGCTCGGGATGCGCATAGCAGATGTGCTGGAACTCATCCACCGCCACGCCGAACGGCACAAACGTCAGCGCCTCCTGCAAGTGCGCAAACCGAAACTTGTCCGCCTGATCGCCGAAGAACCACTCGGCATAGGGATAGGCGAACTGCTCCATGGACATGGAGTGAATCTCCGCGATGTCGGTCGATTCACTGTAATAGTCTGAAATCGGCTGACTGCGCATGGCCATATAGCCCGCAAACGCGTGCCCCAGCTCGTGCGTCAGCACCTGCATATCAAAAATCGTATGGTTAAAGCAGGAGAACACAAACGGTGCTTTCAGGCTGGGCAGACTCGTCATATAGCCGGTGGAGGCCTTGCCGGGCTTGTTCTGCAAATCCATCAGCTCATGGTCGATCATGAAGTCGATAAATTCGCCGGTTTCCGGGCTGATCTCGTGGTACATCTTCTGCGCGGTCTTGACCATGAACGCGTCGTCACCCGCAGGCTCAGCGTTGCCATCCGGAAATACCATCTTTTCGTCGTACCACATGACGTGATCAACGCCAAGGCGCTTGGCCTGCGCGTCATAGAGCTTCTTGCACAGCGGAACAAGAACGGTGCGTACCTGCTCGCGGAAAGACGCGACCTCTTTTTCGCCGTAATCCGTGCGTCCCTGCTCCAGATAACCGACAGGAATGTAATTTTCGTAGCCAAGATTTTTGCCCATCTGGTTGCGGATACGAATCAGCTCATCCCAAATCTGTTCCAGACGCGGCTCATTGTCCTCATAAAATTTGGAGTATGCCTTGACGGCAGCGGCGCGCATCGCGCGGTCAGGGTGTTCAAAGTATTTCTGCACGCCGTAAAGGTTCAGCTTCTTGCCGTCAAACGGAATCTCTGCCGTGGCCATGATTTTCTGATATTCATTGGTCAGGCGGCTCTCCTGCTGGCGCAGCGGAACGTTGGCCTCGCAATACAGCTTTTTCTGTAAGTCCATGGAGACAAAGTACTGCTTGCCAAGATCCCGCTCAATGTCCGCACGGAACGGGCTGGCCGCAATAGCCTCGCTGAGCGCAACCTCGTCGCCGCTGAGCGTGGGCAGCGTATCCTGCAAATACTGAATCTCCGCCTCATAAAACTCGTCACGTGTGTCGAGCGTGTGGCGGATATGTGCAATGGAATACTGCGTAAACAGCTCGCAGTTCTCGCGGTCAATCTCAAGCATCAGCTTGCGCAGTGCGTCATAGTTCTCCGCGTGCTCGACCGCTTCTTTCCATTTGATAAGCTGTGCGCGACGCGCCTCCCCATCGGGGCGCTTGTATTCCAGCGTTGAAAACTTGTAATGATCCATATTGTTCTGATTTCTCCTCGCGTCGTTTTTGAACTATGTGTTTTGTACTGAATCATTTTATGATAGCCGCGCAGGCTGCCGCTGTTAATAGACTTGCTGTCAAGCGGGCGGCAAAAACAGACTCTGTTTCTACTCTGTAATCGGAATCCTGTACACATTGCCGGCCATGCGTTTGTGGGGGCAGACGACTCTGTTCGTCCCTGCGCGCAGCAAAAAAGCGTCCCTCCCCCGGCCAGGAAAGGACGCTTTCTCTTTTTTACAGCGACTTCAGCAGCTTGACGCCCTCGTCGATGAGCAGCTCGGCAATGCCAGCCTTAAAGTTGGAGCTTCTGGCCTCATAGCCGCCCTCGTCGTACGCCTCTTTCATTGGGTAATAGCCCTCCGCGCCGTTCGTCAGGCAGCACGGCAGCGTCATGGCAAACGGCGAACCGTCTTTCAGCCCCCGGCCGATGCCCGTAAACGGTTCACCGGGGATGCCAAGGAACGCAACCGGTCCTACGCGTACGCCGCTCAGCGGCAGCGGGAACGTCTCCGGGCCGTCTTTCAGATGCTTCATCCGCAGCGCCTCGGCTACCGCCGTCGTCAGCTCCATGCCCGCAAACGGCAGCTCTGCATCGCGTCCGGCGTTGTGCAGCTCCACAATTTTCTCCGCGCGCGCGGCCTCCTCGGCTGTCGGCATATTCGACGGCGCGTTTACAATCCGCTCGGCAGCGCGGACGCAGTCCACATCGCAGAACTGCACCTTTTCATATACCTGCAAAACCGCACCCGCAATCACGCGCCCCATGTGCTTTGCGTGCGCATAGCCGCGGTCTGCGTCGTCAAAGCACGGATGCAGACCGTTTGCATCGCCGCCCACAGGGTGCACATTCACGTGGTTCACGTCGCCCTGCGCGCCGTTAAAGAACATGCACCGCACGTTGTCCAGCGCCGCCTCGGTCGTCTCGCGCACAAAGCGCGGGAAGTCCGCCGAAATCTCGTCGCCGCCCACCACGTCCGGGTGTACGCCAAAGTTGGCAATTACAATATCCGGCGCGCACTTGCGCACAAAGCGCAGCACGTTCACCCGCTCGTCTACATCGCCGATCGGCGCAACGATATCGGGGTTATTCACGCCGGGATTTGTGCGGATTGAGCCATTCTTCATCCGGAAGCGGCGCACAAATGCGATATGCGGCGCACAGCCCACGGCGTAGCCCATCTTCGCATCCGTCATGTCGCGCACTGCCATCACCGCACAGTCGCACAGCTTGCGTCCCAGATAGTCGCCATATTCCTTTTCGCCGTACTTGTTTTCGTCCAGCTCGCTCTTGCCAACCAGCGGCCCTGTGTGCGTGTGCGAGCAGGCGATAAACACTGCCTCCGCCTTGACGCCGGTTCGTTCGGCGATGGCCGCGCGATAGGCGTGCATCGTCTCCTTGTCGATCATCAGATTGTCCAGCGCAATCAAAATCGCCTGATCGTCGCCGCAGCGAAGCGCCAGCGCCGAAGCCTCCAGCGCGTCAAGAATGCCGGACGCAAAGCGCTCGACAAAATAACCCGAAATTTCAATGCCAAGCGGCGGGGTAACGTCTACGCGTGCAAAGCCAGCCTGTAAATTTGCCATTTCTGTTTCCTCCTGTATCTGCAAAAGCTGCCGCAGCCGTTGGCTGCGGCAGCTTGCCGGTTTTATACAGCTTCTGCTGTTTTACTTTTTCAGATGCGCGTTGTGCACTGTGGTGAACGCGTCGATGACTCTCTGGATGTGCTCCTTTTCCCACGTGGGATGCAGGAACAGGTTCACCGTGCGGGCACGCAGGCTCTTTGCCACCGGGCATACAACGCCCTCATACGTCAGACCCTCGCGGGTGTACTCCTTGGAGCAGAACGGGAACTTATGCGAGCCAAAGCCGCCGAGCTCCTTATATGCCTTTTCCTCGTATGCTTCCGGCCATTGAATGCCGTAGCAGGGAATGCCCATGCCGGCCATTTCCTTAAGGAACGCGGGCGCGTCGATGTCCAGCTTGTCCAGATCCAGAATGATCGGGAACCACCAGTAAGCGCACTGACGCTCCTCGGTGTCAACCGGCAGCGACTTGACGCCCTCGAGCTTGCCCAGCGCCTCGCGGTACATCTTGGCGTACTCAAAGCGGCGCGGCAGATTCCACGTTTCCAGACGCGCCAGCTCGTTGATGCCGACGATGGACTGCATCTCGGTCATACGGAAGTTGAAACCCACACGGTTGTGGATATAGGGCAGCTTCTCCTCCAGCGCCAGCATATTCATTCTGGCCTTGACGTCATAGCCGTGGTCACGGAACGAACGTGCCTCCCAGCCGCGATCCTCGTCGTTGGTGACGACCATGCCGCCCTCGCCGCCGGTGGTGAAGTGCTTGGACTGTGCAAACGAGAAGCAGCCCACGTCGCCGATCGTGCCGACGGACTTGCCCTTATACTTGCCGCCGATGGCCTGCGCGCAGTCCTCGATAACGTACAGGTTATGCTTGCGGGCAATGGCCATGATGCGATCCATGTCACACACAACGCCATACAGATGGACAATGACAATGCCCTTGGTGCGCTCGGTGATCTTGCTTTCGATGTCATCAGGGTCGATGGTGTGGCTCTCATCCACGTCGCAGAAGATGGGCACCGCGCCCGCCTGCACCACCGCGAACGAGGACGCGATGAACGAGTAGGACGGCACGATCACCTCATCGCCAGGGCCGATGCCCAGCGTTGCGATGCCGATGTGCAGCGCAGCCGTGCCGTTGGTGCAGGAAATTGCCATCTTTGCGCCGCACCACTTGGCGAACTTGTCCTCAAATTCCATGCCCTTATGGCCGGTCCAGTAGCAGACCGCGCCGGTGTCGAGTGCTTCGGCGATTTCCGCCTTGCTCTTCGGGTCAAACTGCGGCCAGCCGGGGAAGCCCAGCTCGGCAACGCCAGCGCCATTCATGACAATTTCTTTTTTCTCGCTCATGTTAAAACCTCATTTCTTCAAGTGTAAAACAGTTGCAAATTTACGAACGTTGGCCGCTTACACGCCTCTTTGCATCTCGTCAACAGACTCGAGAATCGCGTCGGCCATATAGTCCAGCTGCTCCGGCGTCAGGCCGTAGACCGGGAAGTGCGTAAAGCGGTGGTTGAATACCTCCTCGCACACCGGGCAGCTCTCAGCGATTGCCTTTTCGTCATAGCCATACTCACGCAGGATTTCGAACTTATACAGCGGGCCAAAGTGAGGAATCTGCGTGACGCCCTTTGCGTCCATCTTTTTCTTGAACAGCTGAATATCGCCGCCCGCCTTTTCGGGGATGATCTGAAGCTGATACAGATGGAACGTGGGTTTGATTTCGTCATTGCCCAGATCCTGCGGGATCAGAGCGTCGCAGGCGGAAAGGCGCTTTGTCAGATATTCGGACGCGCGGCGGCGCGCTTCGATAATCTGGTCGATTCGGGCAATCTGGAGCTGCAAGCCCAGACCCTGAATCTCGGTGGTGGAGAAGTTGGTTGCGACGAACGGGCCGTTCTTGCCGCGGATGGCGGTGACGTCATACAGCCAGTTCGGGATATGCTTGCTGAAATCCGTGCCAAGGAAGCGCGCGCGGCGCATCTCGGGCAGGAATTCTGTCACGTTGGAACACAGGATGCCGCCCTCGCCAAAGGAGGTGATGTTCTTGACCTCGTGGAACGAGAACGAGCCAAAATCGCCGATTGTGCCGAGCTTGCGGTGCTTATACTCGCCGCCAAAGGCGTGCGCCGCGTCCTCAAGGACGACAATATCGTGCTGCTTGGCCAGCGCCATGATCGGATCCATATCGACTGGATAGCCGCCAATGTGGACGGGGATGATCATCTTCGTCTTGTCGGTGATCTTTTTCTCCACGTCCTTGGGATCCATATTCAGCGTCAGCGGATCGACATCCGCAAACACCAGCTTGCAGCCGATGGAAAGCGGATACGCCATGGTTGCGGCAAACGTGATGGCCGGGACGATAACCTCGTCTCCTGGCTTCAGTCCAGTATACTTGCAGGCAATCTCAAAGCCCGCTGTGCAGTTGGTCAAAAATGTAGAGCCAGTGGTGTGCAGATATTCGTCGCACATATTCTCGGCCTTGCCAACCTCCACGTCCAGCGACAGCTTTGCCGGGGGCGCGGAAACCTTGTCCAGCGCGAGAACGTCCTTCTCAACCGTTTTCAGCGCCTCGTCGTAGGCCTCGCCCTTGCCTTTCATCATAAACCGGATGATGGTCATCAAATCCTGCGCGTTATAGTTTTCGCCGACCGCAGCCCACGGGACTTTGGTTTCGCCGGTGTTATACCGGAAATCCGATGCTTTCTTCTCCATTTAAAATTGACTCCTTTCAGAATATCAGTTTGTTGACAGACGGACATTCTGAAGCAGTTACGGATCGCGGCAGCAATTGAACAAGCCGACCGCAACATCGAGTGGTCTTTTCATAGTTTTCCTCTTCGCGTCATTGACGCTACCGTTATGGAATCAGTTTCTTTTTATCTTCCCGCGCCGCAGGCGGCGCGGGAAGCATGATTGTGGAATTTTCTTTGAATTACAGATCAACAACGCACTTGTTGTCGTTGGAACGGTAGGCCGCCTCCATAACGCGCTGCACCTGCACCGCATCAGACGCCGGAACCTCCAGCGGAAGATTGTTCAGGATCGAATTGCCGAACGACTCAATCTCGCGCGTGTACATATTGCCGAACTCCACGTCCAGCTGCTCGCCCTTGACGTCCTTGGTGTCCTGCTGTGCGTCATAGCCGCCAACCTCGCCGCAGAACATCGCGTCCAGCGTGCCGCCGTCGATCTGGCCGATGATGTTTTCGCCAACCAGATGACCCTGATCGCCGAAGAACTCAAGACGCCACTTGGAGGCTTCGTCGGGGATATTGAAGTTGGACTGCACCACGCACTCGCAGCCGTTTTCCAGCCGCATCAGAACCGTAGACGTGTCCTCCACCTCATAGTGGAACGTCAGCGTGTCGTGGAACGCCGCAACCTGCTTGACCTTTGAGCCGGTGACATACTGCATCAGGTCGATGCAGTGCACGCCCATGTCCATCATTGCGCCGCCGCCGCCGTTTTTCTTGCTCTGACGCCAGTTGCCGGGCATATCGGGATACCAGCAGGTGAACTGCGAGAAGCCCGAAACCGGACGGCCGATCTTGCCGTCGGCAATGGCCTGTTTCATAGCCATGACGTATGCGCCAAAGCGCATCATCAGACCTGCCGCAATCTTGACGCCCTTGCTCTCACAGTAGTCAACGACCTTCTGCCCCTCTTCCGAGGTCATGGCCAGCGGCTTTTCAATCAGAATATGCTTGCCAGCGTCGGCGGCCATCATGGCCTGCTTGGCGTGCAGCACAACGGGGGACGCGATATAAACCGCGTCAATCTCGGGATCGGCCAGCAGCGCAGCCTCGCTGTCATACGCACGCTTGCAGCCCCACTTGGCACGGGACTTTTCCGCCAGCTCCATATTGATCTCCATTACAGCAATCAGCTCGGCGTTATTCGCCAGCATCATTCCGGGAATCGTTCTGCGGTCTGCAATGCCGCCCGCGCCGATAACGCCCCAACGAAGCTTTTTCATAGCAATTGTCTCCTTTTATGATTCTAAAACGCAGAATTTTTGCGATTATTTCCAAGCTTACACGTTTTTTGCCGGCTGTGCCGGCGGGATATGCCTTGTCCGGCTGTGCCGGAGCATCGCCGCTGCTGCCAGACGGCGGTTCGTTTTGTCCTGCTCCTATCTTACGACGGATGCTTTCAATTTTCTATGTGATTTTGTGTAACGATTTACGTCTAATAATTTTTCCGCAGAAAGGAACACGAATTTCAAAAACGCGGTTTTCTCTCTGCGGGCATCGGCGCAATGCGCCTGCAGATGCAGGGGGCTTGCGCCCCCTGCGATTACGCGGTTTACGGAATTTGCCGGAGATTAGTCGAAGCTCCAGAATTTCTCAACGTTGGTGCCGTCAACAACGAACAGGTCGATGTTGGTCTTGGTGGGAACGTCCTTGCCCTCGAAGTAGCTGATTGCGCCTTCGTAGATGAACTGTGCCAGAACCCAAGCGTCAACGTTCAGGCAAGCCTGATAGTTCACGTCATTGTCATGCAGCTTGCCGAACGGCTCTGCACCGTAAGCGCCCATGGAGAAGACCTTGACGTCGGTGTTGCCAACAGCCTGCAGCGCTGCAACTGCGCCCATCGCGCCGTTGTCAACGTCGGAGATGATGTAGTCATACGGCTCGACGATGGCGGAGATTGCGTTGTATGCAGTCTCGCGGTTGCCCTGAGAGTCGTACTTGTTCAGGATTTCGATTTCGCAGCCGTCTGCATTGGCAGCGTCGATAACCTCATGCAGGCCAACAAAGCGCTCCTGGCAGTGCGTGGAAACAGCGTTGGTCAGCTCAACCACACGGCACTTGCCGCCGTTGTTTTCCTTAACATAGTTGACGAAGTACTCGCCAACCAGCGTGCCGGTTGCTTTCTGATCCCAGGTGACGGTGGTGACAGCCTTTTCCTCGCCGTCGGTCCAGTAGCCGTCGTAGATGATGACGGGAATGCCGGCCTCAACCGCATTCGTCAACGCAATGCCGGAGCCGTCGGGGGTGATGGGGTCAACCATGATGATGTCAACGTTGTTGGAAATCATGTTCTCGATCTGCTTGGTCTGGGTCTCGTCGTTCAGGTCGCCGTCCTCGCAGACGATGTCAGCGCCGTAGTATGCGCCGAGTGCTTCCAGAGCCTGTGCCAGAGCTGCGCACCATTCGTCGCCCTTGTAGCAGATGGAGCAGCCGATCTTCTTGCCTTCCAGCGCGGTGGTGTCCTGCAGGACAACAGCGGCGGGAATGCCGAGCTCAGCAGCCTTGCCCTCGGTTGCGATTACGTCGGTCTTGACAGCGCCTTCAGCAGCGGGCGTTTCTTCAGCCGGGGTCTCTTCAGCGGGTGTTTCTGCTGCGGGCGTCTCCGCAGCGGGCGTCTCGGTCTTGGTGTCGGCCGCAGGGGGCTCCGTCTTGGCTGCGCAGGCAGCCAGGCCCAGAACCATGACCATTGCAAGAAGCATCGCGATCAGTTTCTTCATTTTGTAATTCCTCCTTAAATTTTATCTAACAGGCTGCGCCTGATTAGACCGTTGTTTGGATCATCAGCTGCAAAGCGCCATGATCTTTGCCTGTGTAGCTTCGGCCGCGTTCAGCTCGCCCATCTTGTGACCCTCATGCATAACCATGATGCGGTCGCACATGCCGAGCAGCTCAGGCATTTCGGACGAGATCATGATGATGGTCTTGCCCTCCTTTGCCATCCGGTTGATCAGACGGTAAATTTCTGCCTTTGCGCCAACGTCGATGCCGCGCGTGGGCTCGTCAAGGAACAGGATCTCCGAGTTCTGGAACAGCCACTTTGCGATAACCACTTTCTGCTGGTTGCCGCCGGAGAGATACTGTACCTCGGTCTCCATGCTCGGCGTGACAACGTGCAGCTTGTCGGCGTATTCCTTGCTCAGCTTTTCCTCAAGCGAGCTGCTGATCACACCGGCGCGCAGTACGCGCTTCATGTTGACCAGCGTGGTGTTCCGCTTGACCGACATAATCTGGACAAGACCCTGGAGCTTGCGATCCTCTGGGATCAGGCCAAGACCGTCACGGATGGCGTCGGCAAACGTACGATAGTGAACTTTCTTTCCGCGGACATAGACCTCGCCGGATTCCGGCTTGTCAATGCCGAGAATGGCGCGGGCAAGCTCGGTGCGGCCAGCGCCGACCAGACCCGAAATGCCAAATACCTCGCCAGACTTGACCTCAAAGCTGATGTCCTGCAAAATGCCGCGGCTGAGCTTTTTGACCTCCAGAATCGTTCCGCCGACGTTGCCAACCTCTTTCGGATACTCCTGACCCATCTCACGGCCGACCATCATGTTGATCAGGCCCTGACGGTCAACGGAAGCGACCGGAATCGTGTCGATGTGACAGCCGTCGCGCAGGACGCTGACGTTGCTGCACAGGCCGAAGATTTCGTCCAGACGGTGCGAGATATAGATGATGGTGATGCCCTCGTCGCGCAGCTGCTTGACAATGCGGAACATAACCTCCAGCTCGCGGTCGGTCAAAACGGCCGACGGCTCATCCATGATCAGGATGCGGGAATTATTGTTAATGGCGTGCATGATCTCGACGATCTGCTTTTTCGCGACGGTCAGAGACGAGACCTGCGCGTTGATGTCGATGTCCATGCCGAGATCTTCAACGATCTCCCGCGCGCGGCGGCGCATGCCCTTCCAGTCAACCAGACCGTTTTTCAGCTGGACGTTGCCAAGGAACATATTTTCCGCAACGCTCAGCGGCTCGGCCAGCTTGATTTCCTGATGGACAACGCTGATGCCGGCACGGCGTGCCTCGATGGGGCTGTTAAAGCGGCAGGGCTTGCCGTCCAGAATGATTTCGCCCTTATTCGGCTGGTAGATACCGGCCAGAACCTTAATCAGGGTGGACTTGCCTGCGCCGTTCTCGCCGACCAGACCGTGGATGGTGCCGCGCTCAATGTTGATGGTGACGTCATCCAGCGCCTTGACGCCGGGGAACTCTTTTGTGATATTCTTTAATGTTAAGATGTAGTTGTTATCCATTGTTCACCCAACCTTTCTGTGATACTTCGGTCAGGTCAATCAGGACTTCTTCTTGTTGCTGGCAACGTCAAGCGTGACGGCAAGCACAAGGACAACGCCCTTCAGAACGTCCTGCACGAACGGATCGACGCCCATCTGGGAGAAGCCGTTGAACAGCGTGTTCAGGAAGATGCAGCCGAACATCGTGCCGATGACGCGGCCCTTGCCGCCGGCCAGCGAAACGCCGCCGATGATCGAGCCGATAACGGCGTCAAATTCATAGTTCTGTCCGTTGGTGACGGCGACAGAGTTGAGTCGGGACATCAGGACGAGACCGCCGAACGTAGCCAGAACGCTGCCCAGCAGGAACGTGCCGAACTGATAGGCCTTGACGTTGATGCCGGAGAAGAATGCCGCTTCACGCGAGCCGCCGACGGCGTAGAGGTTACGGCCGACGCGGGTCTTGGAAGTGACAAACTGCGCAATTGCGTAGACGATGATCATCAGCAGCACGCAGACCGGGAATACGCCGCCGAAGATATAGCCGCGGCCAAGGAACTCGATACTATCGGGCATGTTGGCAATCGGCACAGCCTGCGTCAGCAGCTTTGCAAGGCCGTAGCAGATGTACTGCGTGCCAAGCGTTGCGATCATCGCGGGAACGCCGACATAAGAGACCATGAAGCCGTTGACTGCGCCGACGGCAAGGCCGATGGCGAACATGATCAGGATGGCAAGGCCGGTGGACATACCGACGTTTTTCATCAGGATGGCACCCACGCAGCTGGTGAGACAGACCATACGGCCAAGGGAAAGGTCAAAATTGCCGGTCAGCAGCATGATCGACTGGCCAAGGGCAACGATGGCGACGGTAGAGCTTTGCAGAAGAATGTTTTTCCAGTTGCTCCAGGTCAGGAAGTACTGTGCGCCAAACTTTACATACGAAATGATAGAGAATACGACAATCAGGATGGCGATGCCGACAAGGCTCATCCAGTCCTTAACCAGTGCGCCGACGCTCTTTTTGCTGTTTAACGTGGTTGCTTTTGTGCTCATTTGATTCATTCCTCCTAGTTTTTTCGCTCTTACGAGCTACGGCGCTCACGCAGCCGGTTACGGAAGCAGGTGCTTGGTGCTGTGACGGGGGTAGACGTTATAGGGTCGGAAGCCCTCGGCGTAGGCAACGCCGCACTGATATCCGCGATATCTTGAGCAGGTACGGATCATATCCACAAAGTCGATGCCGTCATGGTCAAGCATCCACTTGATCTGCGACTCATGCATCTCAAGCGCTTTCAGCTTCATCTCAATCTGGCCGGTAATATCGACATAGTGGGTGGGGTTGAAGTCCACGCCCGCCAGGCTATCCATAAAGAACGTTGGAATCATGCTCTCAAAGGCCGGGTAGTTGACCGAGCGGTGTGGCAGACCCGACATAAATGCGCCATTGGTGGCCAGATGGCTGGTCTCCACATGATCCTGCATATAATCCACGTCGTTGTGCGTGATGATAACGTCGGGACGCGCATAGCGAACCACGTCGGCCACGGCGTCAATCTGCGCCTGATCGTGGCGGTTCACCTGCATATCCGAAACGTTAATGTTGAAAACTTCTTTGGCACCGATAAACTTGCCGGCATTTTCCGCTTCCTTTTCACGGATCTTGCCCAAAGGGCCGGGTTCAATAATGACATGACCCTGATCACCGTTTGCAACATGGCACATATACACATCTGCGCCCTGCTCTACATATTTGCGGAGTGTACCCGAGCAGGCGATCTCCAGATCGTCGGGGTGGCAGCCAATCGCCAGAACTCTCATGTTTTTCACCTCTTGCTGAAATTAAGGGGGCGCGTGCGGCCGATTGTCTTGGCGGCACGGCCATGCGGCAGAATAAATACGCCGTGAGTCTTATTGCCTTGCATCCATAATAGACCGAAGTGCGGTCTTTTGTCAACACAATTTCTAAATAATCTTTACGAATGTTGTAATAATGGTGAATTATTCACAACTCAACCACCGTGATTTTGGTCGATGTTGCCACACATTTTGCGGTTTTGCGTCCCATTCTTTCAACTCTTTTTAAAAATAATCGACGGTAAATTTAGACGCTTTTCCATAAAATTTGCCCGCGGGCATGCGTTTTTTGCGCATGCCCGCGGGCTTTTGTTCGTTTATGTTCGCTTTTGTCCGTCATTCGCGAACTTTGCCATCTCTCAGGCCAGCAGACCGCCTGCGGCCTCAATTTCTTTCTTGACCAGCCGCACCGAGGCAATGGCCTCCTCCAGCGGCGCAACCGACAGATCGTTTTTGCCCTGCAATCCCTCAACAAAGTATTTCAGCTCGTTATAATACCCGCCGAGCGACGAAATATTGCCGCCGATGCGGTTGTCGCCGGTATATTGCGCGGCAAGCTCCGGATGGAACGCATCGCCGTCGTTCGGATACACGGTCAGACCGTTTGCATCGTTTGTGATGGTCGCCTTTTCCAGCTTGACGCGGAACGTGGCCGAGAACGGGAACGACGCAGGATAGTCCCACGCGGCCTCGACGCTGACTGCCACGTCCCTGCCATAGTTGTAGATAGCAAAAATCTGCTCAATCAGTCCGTCGCTGTCACGATAGCCGCCCGCCTGAATGCGGTCTGGCTCGCCCAGCAGATAGCGCACAAAGTCCACGTCGTGCACGTGCATATCCACGGCCACGCCGCCCGACTGCGCCGACGTGTGCAGCCAGTTGCGGCTTGCCCAGCCGGGGCGCGACGAAACGCGCTGGAATACACCCGAAAGCACGCGGCCATACGTTCCCGCGTCCACGGTCTTTTTCAGCCATGCGTACTCGTCCCACAGACGGATGACCTGACCGACCATCACCTTGCGGCCGGTACGCTTTTTCGTCTCCAGCAGCGCCTGCATATCCTCCTCCGTCAGACAGACGGGCTTTTCGCAGAACACATCGCGCCCCTTTTCCATCGCCGCGCACGCGTGCGCCGTGTGCAGATACGTTGGCAGGCAGATATCCACCACGTCAACGTCCGCCTGTTCAATCAGCGCCATACCCGATTCATACGTCTGCGCATCGGTCTGCTCTTTCATCTGTGCCAGAAATTCCGGCCGGTCATCGGCAATCGCCGTCACCTTGACGCCAAGCTCCGCCAGCGCCGCATAGCACGCCGCGTGCATCCCGCCCATAAAGCCGCAGCCAATCAGTCCTACTCGAATCATGTTCGTTCCTCCTGTCTGTCCGTTTTTAAAATTTCTTTTCCAGAATGCGCCCCATTGAGGCCGCCGTGTTGTAAATAATCTGGTCAGAGGCGTGGCCATAGGCCGGGATCATCTCGCCCGTCGCCCAGCCGTCATAGCCGATGTCTTCAAACGCCTGCATCACCGCCGGCCAGTCCACATCGCCCGCCAGAATGTCCACGAACGAATTGAGTCCGCCCGGATTGCGGCGGAAGTCCTTGAAGTGCACCTTTTTGATGCGCTTGCCCAAAATCCGAATCCACTGCTCGGGATAGCCCGCGCAGACCACGTTGCCCACGTCAAAGTACGAGCCGATCCACTCGCTTCCGATCTCGTCGATAAACGCGCGCATCTCCAGCGGAGAGAGCAGGAACTTGTTCCATACGTTCTCCACGCCGATGTGAATCTGGTGCTCCGCCGCCACCGGCGCAAGGCGCTTCATCTCGGCCACCGCGCGCTGCCAGCACACATCATACGCCACAACCGGCCGCTCCGGCACAAATTCCACCGAAACGCTGCCCGGCACGATCAAAACTGTGTCCGCGCCCAGCGCCTTTGCCGTTTTGATCTCGCAGACTGCCGCCTGATGCGCCTTTTCCCGCTCCTCCGGATCGTCCGAAGTAAACGAATACGCCCAGTACAGACTACTTGCCACACTCGGCAGCGCAATGCCGATTTCCTCCGCCGCGCGGCGGATCTCGGCCAGCTTTTCGGGCGCAGTCTCCATCGTCACGTCGCCCTCTGCATCCAGCGTCAGCTCAATGCCGTCGAAGCCCGCATCCTTTGCTAGCCTCATCGCCTCAAACACGTTTTTCCCGCTGAAAGACCAATAGCTGATTGATTTTTTCATCTGTGCATCTTCCTTTCCGTATTTACTTTCGTTCGGATTCCGCTTATAATTCCATTATAAGCTCGAATTTTGGCCTGACAATATAAAATCCGGTGCAAAATTTATAAAATCAGCTACAGAGGATGTCTGCCGCCATGAAAATGGAATACACACCCATCCCGCTTGCCACGGTTTTTGACGTGGATGCCATCGTGAATATCTCGTATTACAAGCTGGAAAACGGCTATGTTTTCTCCGGCGAGTCGCACTTTTTCTGGGAGTTTATCTATGTTGACCGCGGCAGCATCGTTGTCACTGCCGGGGCGGACAAGTATTTTCTAAAGGCCGGCGAGCTGGCGTTTCACTGCCCGTATGAGTTTCATTCGTTCCAGTCGGTCGGCGCAAGTGACGTGATGGTGGTGGCGTTCTGCTGCGAAAGCGAAGCCATGCACCGGCTGGAAAAAAAGGTTCTGCTGCTGCACCAGCGCGAGAAGCAGTGCCTCAAGCCGCTGATGGACGAGGCGCAGCAGGCGTATCAGTATTTTGAAAACGATCCCGCGCTGGTCAATCTGCGTAAAAAGCCCACCGCCCCGTGGGGCAGCGACCAGCTGATCAAGCTCTATCTGGAGCAGCTGTTCATCTGCATCTGCCGCCGCGACGACAATGTCCGCTTTTCCCAGCGCGCCATCACATCCACGCAGTTTCACCAGCATCTGCTGCTGGCGCAGCAGGCGCGCGACTATCTTGCCGCGCACTATTCCGAGGCCATCACGCTTCCATCGCTGGCCGCGGCGCTCGGCATAAGCGTCTCACAGCTCAAGCGCATGTTCCACGAGCAGATCGGCCAGAGCATGGTGCGCTATCTCACGGCGCTGCGCATCGGCGAGGCAAAGCGTCTGATCCGCGAGGGAAACCTCACGTTCACACAGATCGCCGAGCGCATCGGCATTGAGAGCATCTACTATTTCTCCAATCTTTTTAAAAAGCAAACGGGCATGAGCCCCACGGAATACGAAAAAACACTCAAGGAATAAAGGAGTATCTAAAATGCGAAGCTATGTTCTGAAAAAGGTCACATCCGCCCCCGATTGGGACACAATTGACGCACTTCCGATTGACAACCTCCAGTGGACAAATCCCCCGGTCGATATCCGTGCACAGGGGCAGCTCTGCTGGGACGAAGCGGCGATCTATGTTCGCCTGCACGCGTGGGAAACAGAAATCCGCGCCGAGCACAGCGGACTTTTGCAGTCGGTCTGCGAGGACAGCTGTCTGGAATTTTTCCTCCGTCCCACCGACGATCTGCGCTACTTCAACTTCGAATTTAACCCAAATTGTGCGTTATATCTCGGATATGGCACAAATGTGACGGAATTGACGCGTCTGATTGTTGCCGACGAGCCCGCGCTGTTCCAGCCAAAGGCCGCGCGCCTGTCCGATGGCTGGGAGATCACCTACCGTGTGCCGTTTGCGTTTATCCGCCGGTTTTTCCCGGACTTTACACCGCGCGAGGGGCTGGCCATGTACGGCAACTGCTATAAGTGCGGCGATCTGACCGTGCGAAAGCACTACCTGTCGTGGAATCCCATGCGCTGTGACACGCCGCAGTTCCACCGGCCGCAGGATTTTGGCCGCCTGATTCTGGGCGATTGACCGGATTCTGTGAAAAATCCACAAATTTCATTTCTAAAATCTATTTAAAAATAACCCCTGTCCCGAATTGACACCCGAAAAGCCGCGTGGTATGATGAACTTACAGAATACCTGCGGCTTTCGCCGCGCAATTTAAGGAGGTTTTCTATTATGAACATGGTCGATACCCTCAAGGGTTCCTATTTTTCCGAAGTTCTGCCCGAGGGCTGGGACATTTCCAAGATTTATGACTGCGTCTCCAACGATCCATCTTCCGTCGGCGAGCGCCAGAGCTTCTGGAACGATGGCTTCCGTCCCGTCGAGTGCACGAACCTTGAAGAGTTCGGCGCATACATGGGTCACGAAATTGCCATGCAGATCAGGCTCACCAAGGAAGAGGGCAGAAAGCTGATTCTCATCCTGCCGGTTGGCCCGATGGGCATGTACAAGTGGGCGGTCTATTTCCTGAAAGAGTGGAATGTGGACTGCAAGCACGTCTACGGCTTCAACATGGACGAGTGGGCTGACGCCGAGGGCAACACGCTGCCCGCATCCGACCCCGCCGCGTTCCAGAACGCCATGACCGGCGCGTTCTACGGCCCGCTCGGCGAGCTGACTGTCCCCGAAAATCAGCGCAACTTTGCAACCAAGGAAAATCTGCCCACCTATCCGGAGAAAATCCGCAAGCTGAAGGCTGAGGGTGCAAAGCAGGTTCTGGTCTACGGCATCGGCCGTATGTGCCATATTGCATTCTGGGAGCCGCACTTTGCCAAGGACTACGCCTCCTATGAGGACTGGAAAGCAGCCGAGTACCGCGTCGGCGCGCGTCTGCATCCGTTCACCATCGAGCAGAACGCCATCACGTCGTTCCGCTCCAGCTGGCCGCTGATTCCGTGCTATGCCAACACCATCGGCCCGTGGATCATCTTCAACTCCGACTACGCCATCGGCGGCGCAGACGGCGTTCTGTCCCGCGGTATGCAGTGGCAGGGCATGAGCTTCTGGATGACGCTGCGCTATGGCCCGTGCCAGTACGTCACGTCCAGCAACATTCCCACCATGCCCGGTAAGCTGTTCTATATGAAAGAGCTGGCTGGCCCCCTGTGCGCCGATACCAACTGATTCAGGTAAACAATGCCCGCGCCGCCCGAGGGGCGGCGCGGATTTTTTGTGCCTCTGTCGGGACGCTCCCTCCCTTGCAGGCCGCTGTCTTGTGTGGGTGACGCCGCCGGAGACACAGCGGCTATCGCCGCAGGATAAAATCCCCCTGGCGGCGGTTTACAATCCCCCGCAAATATACTATAATATTTTTAAAATGATAAATATGCGCTGCCGCGCCATTTCGCCGAAAGCGGCGGAATTTTCGGCGCTGCAAGTGCAAAAAGGAGCCGCTATGAAAAAGGCCGGCATCAATATGATCGAGGTTAAGGAGCGAAACCGCGCACTGCTGCTGCAATCCGTCTGCACGGCGGGGAGCATCACGCGCAGCGAGCTTTCCGAGGGGCTGCATCTGTCGCCCATGACCGTGACAAACATCACAAGCGAGCTGCTGCAAAAGCACATCATCGAGGAATTTGCGCCGCAAGACTCCATCAAGTCGCCCGGGCGCACACCGATGCTGCTGCGCATCTGCTCCACATCGCCGGTGGTGCTGGGCATTTACATCTCCCGCACGTGTCTGTACGGCGTGGTGTGCGATCTGTCGCTTCAGCTTCTGGCGCGCGCCAAGCGCCCGCTCACCCCGATTGAAAACGAAGAGAGCTTTTTGCAGAAGCTGCGTGAGCTTGCCGAGCAGCTGACCGAGCACACTGAGCGGCCGATTCTGGGCATGGGCATCTCCACCGTCGGCGTTATCAGCAGCGATGCCAGCGGCATCGCCTATGTCACCGATTTTTTCGGCATCCGTTCGCTAAATCTGCGCGACGCGCTTCAGCCGTATTTCCGTTTTCCGATTATTGTCTGCAACGATATGCACGCGTCCGGCCTGTGCGAACTCTACTTTGGCGCCGGCAAGGACGCCGACAGCTTTCTCTATATGGGCATTACCGAGGGGCTTGGCGCGGCGCTGGTATCACATCATGAGCTGCTTGACGCATGCGGCGAGCTTGGCCACACATCCATTGACTTTGGCGGCCCGCGCTGCACCTGTGGCAGCCGCGGCTGTCTGGAACTTTACGCCAGTGCGCCGGCAATTTTGTCACTGATTCACGACGAGTGCGGCGTGGAGCTTGACAGCATGGAGCAGGCCGCCGGCTTTGCCATGACGAACAAGGCCGCATACACCGTGTTTTATAATGCCATGCGGCAGCTTTCGTTCGGACTGAACAACTATTTGAATCTGGTGAACGTGCCGCTGGTGGTGCTTGGGCATGACGCGGCGTTTTTGCCGGAGGAGTTCGTGCGGTATCTGGAGCAGTGGGTGGCCGATATCAACCTCTCTGTACACCAGCAGCAGCTGCGCCCGCGCTTTGTCAAGTCGCGCTTTGGCGCAAACTCGCCGATCTACGGCTCGGCGTGCGCCGTCTTTCAGCCGCTGTTTCAGGGCAGTAATCTGATTGAAAGGCTGTTTGACTGCGCGCAGCAGGAATAAAAAGCAAAAGAAAAGACGCCCCTGTGGGTCAAAATGCCCGGAACGCATTTCGCGTTCCGGGCATTTGCTATTTGCCTTACACTCAGCGAAGCACCAGCTCGCCGTCCGCGCCGATGCCGTCCAGCAGATACTGGCTGCCAAGATTCGACGTCAGGATGATAATCGTGTTCTTAAAGTCCACGGTTCTGCCCTGCGAGTCGGTAATGCGTCCGTCGTCCAGCACCTGAAGCAGGATGTTGAACACATCAGGATGCGCCTTTTCGATCTCATCAAACAAAATCACGCTGTAGGGGCGGCGGCGCACCGCCTCTGTCAGCTGGCCGCCCTCCTCATAGCCGACGTATCCGGGAGGCGCACCGATCAGACGCGACACGGAGAACTTCTCCATGTACTCCGACATATCAATCCGCACCAGATTCTTCTCGTCGTCAAACAGCGCCTCGGCCAGTGCCTTTGCAAGCTCCGTCTTGCCAACGCCTGTCGGGCCAAGGAACAGGAACGAGCCAAGCGGCCGGTTCGGATCTTGAATGCCCGCGCGGCTGCGAAGAATTGCGTCAGACACACAGCTGACAGCCTCGTCCTGTCCGATCACACGCTTGTGGAGAATCTCCGGCAGGCGCAGCAGCTTCTCGCGCTCGCCCTCCATCAGCTTGCTGGTGGGAATACCCGTCTAGCGCTCGATAATCTTGGCAATCTCCTCCTCAGTGACCTTGTTGCGAAGCAGGCTCGATTCCTTGCTGTTCTGCGCCAGCTTTTCCTCATGCTCCAGCTGCTTTTTCGCCTCTGGCAGATCGCCGTACATCAGCTTTGCGGCCTTTTCCAGATCGTAGTTCTGCTGTGCGGTTTCAATCTCGCGGTTGATCTGCTCAATCTTTTCACGCAGCTGCTGCACGCGGCCAATCGCGTTCTTTTCGTTTTCCCACTGCGCTTTCATGGTGTTGAACTTGTCGCGCTGTTCGGCCAGCTCCTTCTGCAGCTCACTGAGCTGTCCCTTTGACAGCTCGTCGTCCTCGTTCTTGAGGGCAGCCTCTTCGATCTCCATCTGGATGATCTTGCGGTTAATCACGTCAAGCTCGGTTGGCATGGAGTCCATCTCCGTGCGGATCATGGCACACGCTTCGTCGATCAGGTCAATGGCCTTGTCCGGCAGGAAGCGGTCGGTGATATAGCGGTTGGAAAGCGTTGCGGCGGCAATAATCGCGTTGTCCGTGATCTTCACGCCGTGAAACACCTCATACCGGGATTCCAGACCACGCAGGATGGCGATGGTGTCCTCCACAGTCGGCTCCTGTGGCAGATGTTCGCAATGGGTATCATCGGCTGGCTGGCAGGTGTCTTGTACCGCAAGGGCGTTCTGCGGCGCGGGCGGCTGAGCCTTTGTATCTTCGGCGTGATCGCGTCCACGATCATCTACGGCGGCATTATGAATCCCGCGTCTGCCCTCATGTGGTCGAACACGATCAACTGGAAAATCATTTTAAGCTACTACGTCACCGGCCTTCCGGTCGATCTGGTGCGCGCCATTGCCACGTTTTTCTTCCTGTGGTTGATTGCCGAACCCATGCTCGAAAAGCTCGACCGGATCAAGACCAAATACGGCTTGGCAGAGTAAGCAGTTTTGTGGAAATGCCATTTGGACTACAGAGATACACGATAGCTATCAATGTGTACGGACTTGGTTGCTTGGAGTATGCAATATCTTTTTGGGTTGCGCAGTGACCATCAAGCAGCACGCCGCGCCAACTCGGAAAAGGATTGCCGAAAATAGCTGAAACCCTTGAAAACACTGGGGAAATCATTGTTATCTTAAAGGGTGCAGTTTGCCATAAAAAGCTCCGAAATCGCTTGGTTTCGGAGCTTTTTCTTGCATTTTACAGCCAAAAAGTTTGACCATATTTTTGAAGTCACGTTTTGACCCAAACCATAACCCAAACCGCGATGTACGTCGATGTACAAAACAGTACGAAATAGCACGAAAAGACCATTCCGCAGCGCATAAGACGTACATAAAATCAGCGCTTTTTCAAAAGAAAAGGGCGCGCTGCCGTTTTGACAGCGCGCCCGCTATGCCTTGCGTCACACCACTTCCCGGCTGATCATTTGACCGATGGTGTCCGCAGCCTGCACGCGCATGCTGGGCGTGGAGTGGACGTAGGTGCTGAGCGTGAACCCCGCGCTGTAATGTCCGAGCATTTCGGAGAGTGTCCGCACGTCAACGCCGTTTTTGAGTGCCAAGGTCGCGAATGTGTGTCTCATGTCATGAAATCTCACATGTTCTGCGCCGATGGCTTCCAGAATCCGGTCATGCATGGCGCGGAAGGATGCCGGGTCGAGCATTTCTCCGGTTTTCGGGGACGGGAACATATAGGGATTATCCGGGTGCTTTTCGTGTTCTTCCACCAGAATCTGCACGGTGCTCTCCGGAAGTGTCAGCAGCCGCAGCGAGTTTTTTGTTTTCGGCTGGCTGACAACAAGCTGATGGTCGATGCGGCAGACGCTTTTGGTAACGGAAAGTGTTCGCTCCTTCACGTTCAGATCTTTCCAGAGCAGGGCCAGCAATTCTCCCCGGCGCAGGCCGCTGGTCAGTTCCAGATAGAGCGGTGCAAACACGCCGCGCTGCTTCGCTTCGTGCAGATATGGTCCAATCAGCTCCTCCGGCAGCACTTTCATCTCTTTCCGTACCGTTTTCGGGGCTTTGCAGTTTGCTGCCGGATTGCTCAGAATGAGCTTTTCTGCGACGGCCTGATCGAGACTTTTCCGCAGGATTCCGAGGATACCCTGTACGATGCGTGGGCTGAGCGTCGTTTCTTTCAGCGGAATGTGGCTGTAGTAGTGATTTCTGCCGTGCTCGCTCATCTCGTTGATCGCGCGCTGAATTTGAATGGTGCTCAGCTTTTCCAGCGGGCAGTCACCCAGCGCGGGAAAGAGGTGGTTTTCCATGCAGTTGCGGTAGAACTGCTTCGTATTCGGGCGGATCTGCGGCTTGATAAACACCTCGTACCACAACGTCACCCATGTCTGAACGGTGTACTGCCCCGTGCGGGTCGGGTCAAGCTTCTGGCTTTCTTCGATCGCCGTTTTCAGCTTTTCTTTGACTTCTGCCTGCGTTTTCCCGAGAACATTTTTCGTGATGACCTTTCCGTCCTTGTCATACCCGGCAGTATATCGGCCCTCCCAGCGTCCGTCCTTTCGTTTGCGGATGCTGCCTTCGCCGTTGGCTCGCTTTTTGCTCATGTAAATTCCTCCTTTTCCGGTAGCTCACACAACTACCACAAACACAGTGAAATAGCGAGTACTTTTTGCGCTCAGGCACATTTTTGTTCTGTGGACTGCCGGTCCAGCCAGCCGAGGAAGTTTTCCCGCGAGACAACGATGCGCCTGCCGATCTGAAACGCCGGGAAATCTGCACTGTGGGCGAGCTTGTACGCTCCGGCTCTGGAAATGCCAAGGACGGCAGCAACATCTGTCATGTTCATCATCAGGGGCAATTCTTCCAGCGAGTGATATTGTTTCTGGTTCATATGGCTTCCTTTCTCCCATTCAGGGAATCAAAATTTGTTTTTACATGGCCGAGAAGAATTGCCCGATCAAAGTTTTTTATTCTATTTTCTTCACGCCGCCACGGTGGGCGGACGCGGCGTTTGCGTGGCGCAAACCTGCACGGATGCGCGGTCGGCCCATAAAACCGCACACGTTGGCACGACGCGCCCCACGCCGCGGAGCGAATAGCTGCGCCGATGTGCATTTCTGACTTGTGCCGTAGTTCAACCATCAACTCTCCGCACACAGGCGGCATTGGGGTCAGGGTTCTCCCTGCAAGCTGCGTTTTGGTAGCAAAATGCTATGCTTGCGCTTTTCTTGCGCAGCAAGAAAAGCCTAAAACGCAGCCTGAGTCTCCTGCCACCGTTTCGTACACCGCATATAATCTCGCTTTTTTTGCACTTTGAATTCCGTAGTCGCTACATTAGTCGCTATGCCGGTTCGAAATTTGATTTTTTGCCTTTTGTAGTCGCTACAATAGTCGCTACGGCAGCGATTCAGGCGGCATTGCCCGGCAGCAGGAGACTTCTGGCAGCAGTTTTTGTTTCATTTGCTTTTTCCACGCGCAGATTTTCGCCGCCAAACAGAATCGGGGCGCAGATTTCCAAGATCCTGTCATAGATGCGGGCGTGCGCAAGATCGTCTGGGTGTTTGAGTGCATCCAGCGTCAGATTTGTTGTGACGATCAACGGTTTGCGGCTTCGGTATCTGGCGTCGATCACGGCGAAGACTTGTTCTAATGCATATTCTGTTCCTCGCTCTGCACCAAGATCATCCAGAATCAGAAGATCATAAATAACCGGCACACACAAACGCTCCCGGCTGAGAGAACTCAGCCGGGAGCCATACAGACGCAATAGGAACAGGCAGCCGGACACGCACGGCTGCCTGCCCCGCAACGGTATGAGAAAGTGATAATTTCCCACCCGCGATCATTGTGCCTGATATTCTGCCCCGCAGAGGCTCAAGCCTCTACGGGTTTTTTCGTAGTCGAAAGAGCGCAGATTTTACAGAATTCCACGGAAAACTGTAAAATCTGCGCATTTTCCATTTTAAGCGAGTCCACCAGTCAAAAGGCGTCAATTTCCCACAAACAGGAAAATACAAGGGCGCCAAAATACAGACAGAACCTGCGCTGGGCAGTCATTCTGCCACCTGCCCGCGCCCCTCCGTTTCTGACATTTGCTTATCCCCGCAAATGAAATTCAGAAATGGAGGAATGTATCTTGAAAACGAGGTACTTCAGAAGAAAGCAAAACAGCGACGCCGTAGAATGGATCGAGATGAGCGGCGCGGAATATCTGGACTTCGTCCGTGATCCCGAGAACAAAGACAGGTTCTTTTTGAATATGAAAAACGTCGTTCTGGAATGCTCAAAGGAGGAAGATCTGCAAAGCCGAACCGAGAAGCGGCGCAGCGACTATCTTGCAGAAAGCAAAAAGGGGTGGACGATCATCTCCCTTTTTGCGCAGGCAGGCAAAGAGTCTACCGGCGAGGAAGTCATTCCGGACCCGGATGCCGATGTGGAAGAAAACATCCTACATACCCTTGCCGTGCAGCGCGTTCGTGAAGTAGTAGATGCACTTCCGGAGGAAGACGCGGCGCTGCTTCGTGCGTTATATCTGCAAACGCCGCCGCTGACCCTGCGTGCCTACAGCGAGAAAACAGGAATCCCGGTGATGACGCTGCATTACAGAAAAGAAAAGCTGCTTCGGCTTTTGAAGCAGCAAATCTGAGTCAGGTGCTCTGAGCCCCAGCCGCCAGCAGCATCCGCTCCAGCTCCCTCGCGGCGACGCTCAGGGGCTGCCCCTTCCGTTTCACGATGCACACGGCACGCAGCGGGAGGGGCTCTTGCAGTTCGATGCGGCGCACATTATCAGACGGACGAATGAACGCCTCCGGCACGATGCCGACGCCAAGACCCGCTTCTGCCATTGGGATGATCTGGTCAGCCGTGGCGGCTTCGATGGCGGGTTGAAAAGCAACGCCCTGCGCGGTGAAAACAGAGACGTAGAACGCATGGGAGGTCGTGCCCGCGCCGAGCGTGATGAGTGGATACGCTTCCAGCTCGGAAAGCGCGACGCTTCGTCCAAGCAAACCGGAAAAGGCCGGCGCGCAGATCGGAACCTCCCGAATTTCTTTGACGATCGTCTGCGTGAGAGACGGCGAGAGCGTAACCGGCGTTGTGATGACCGCAAAATCTGCCGTCGTCTCGTGCAGCGCCGCGACGGCCTGCGGCGTGGAGTGGTTGCTGATACGAAGATGCACGCCGGGGTACTTTTCCTGATACCTTTTAAGTACCGGCAGGAGTAAACACCGAAGCGCACCCTCGCTTGCTGCCAGAAACACGTTTCCGCGCTCGAGCGTCCGACTCTGCGTCACGGCGGCTTCGCCCGCTTCAATTTCCGTACAGGCGATCTTTATGTGCCGGTACAGCCCCTCGCCCTCCGGGGTCAAAATCATGCCCCGATTCGTGCGCGAAAAGAGTGGACAGCCGATCTCCGCCTCTAAGTTCCGAATCGCGCGTGTTAAGTTTGGCTGGCTGTTCTGCAGCGCCTCCGCCGCCTTCGTCAGATTGCCGCACCTGGCGACGTGATAGAAAATCCGGTAATACTCGTAGCTGATATACATGGCACCCTCCGTGCGTTCGTTTCTCTTCTGCCATTCTATTTTGATATATCGGAAATGTCAAATATAGATTTTACATATTTCATTTTTCTGCTACGATAGGGGCGGTCAAGAGAAAAATGTAAGACAGGAGCGAAAAAAGATGGAACGGACGATCATCTGCATCAGCCGCCAGTATGGCAGTGGCGGCCGGGAAATTGGCGAAGCAGTCGCAAAAAAGCTGGGGATTCCCTGCTACGATAAATGCCTCATTCAAAAAGCCGCCCAGGAAGCGGGGCTTTCCGAAACCGCCGTCGCGGAATACGACGAAAAGGGCGAGGATTTTGGCATTGCCGTCTCGGGCAATCCCTTTGCGGACACCGCCGCGCTGGGCGAGGCGTTTTACTCGGAAGAAGCGCGGGTCTTTGAAGCCGAGCGCCGCGCGATTTTAGAGCTTGCAGAAAAGGGTGACTGCGTCATCATTGGCCGGTGTGCCTCCGCCATTCTGCGGGCCGCAGGCTACCGTCCGCTTTCCGTTTTCATCTATGCGGATAGCGCCGACCGGGCAAAGCGCATTGCAGCGCGTAATAATTTGGATGAAAAACGCGCTCTTCATAAGGCGCAGAAGGTCGACCGGATGCGCAAGCACCACTTTGATTTTTACGCGGACACACTCTGGGGCGAACCGGAAAGCTACGATCTGATGCTCTCGTCGAGCGAATACGGCGTAAGCGGCGCGGCAAGCGTTATTGCATCCGCGAAGGAGGCGATGCAACATGAATAAGGATCTGACGACAGGCAAGCCCGAGAAGGTCCTCTGGCAGTTCTGCCTGCCGCTCTTTGGCAGCATCATTTTCCAGCAGCTTTATAATATCGCCGACAGCTTTGTGGCCGGCAAATTCATCAGCGACAACGCCCTTGCTGCCGTCGGCAACAGCTACGAAATTACGCTCATTTTCATCGCCTTTGCCTTCGGCTGCAACATCGCGTGTTCGGTTCTGGCGGCGCTGTTTTTCGGCGCGAAGCAGTATAATGACCTCAAGACGACGGTCTACACGGCGCTCATTTCCAGCTGCGTGATCTGCGCGGCGCTGATGCTTGTCGGCACGCTCTGCTGCGACAGTTTGCTTCGGCTCATCAAAACGCCGGAAGAGGTCTTCGCGGACTCGAAATTATACCTCGACATTTACATTTACGGTCTGCCGTTCGTGTTCCTCTACAATGTCGCAACCGGCATTTTCTCCGCGCTGGGCGACTCCAAAACGCCGTTTATCTTTCTTGCCTGCTCGTCCACGTCTAATATCGCGGTCGATATTCTGTTTGTTACGGCGTTCAACATGGGCGTTGCCGGTGTTGCCTGGGCGACGTTTTTGTGCCAGGGAATCAGCTGCGTGCTGGCGCTTGTGGTCGTCTTCCGCCGCTTTGCGAAAATCCCGACGGAAGGAAAAGTAAAGATCTTCTCGTGGAACCATTTTGGACGGTTCGCGGTCATCGCCATTCCGAGCATCTTGCAGCAGAGCTTTATTTCCGTCGGCAACATCATCATCCAGAGCGTCATCAACAGCTTCGGCGCGGCCGTCATGGCAGGCTACTCTGCGGCGGTGAAGCTCAACAACATGGTCATCACATCGCTCACGACGCTCGGCAACGGCATTTCCAACTATACGGCGCAGAACCTCGGGGCCAGCAAATATGATCGCATCAAGTCCGGCTTTCGGGCTGGTATCAAACTCGTCTGGGCGCTGTGCGTGCCGCTGGTGGCGCTCTACGTGTTCGCCGGGCAGCCGCTCGTGCATATCTTCCTCGACAGTTCCACGGGGCAGGCGATGGACACCGGCGTGGAATTTCTGCGCATCATCGCGCCGTTCTACTTCATCGTGTCTGCCAAGCTCGTCTCCGACGGTGTGCTCCGCGGCGCGGGCCTTATGAAGAAGTTCATGATTGCGACGTTCACCGATCTGGTGCTCCGCGTGGCGCTGGCGGAGGTGCTTTCCCGCACCGCGCTCGGCACGACCGGCATCTGGATTTCCTGGCCCATCGGCTGGACGATCGCAGCGGCGCTCTCGATCGTGTTCTACGCGACTGTCCGCTGGGAAAAGGTCTATACAGCGGCATAAACCAACAAAACTGCCTGTGAGAGAAGCGTCTCACGGGCAGTTTTTTAAGTTCACTGCGCAGGAGATCAAGATCTCTGACGTAAAATTCGTGCTGTAGGAGATGTTACAGCGGACTATTTCATTTTTTAGATGAAGTTATGCAAAATTCAATATATCGCGCAGAAAAAAGATATTAGTAATTGCGTATTTCTATGTTATAATGATAAAAAATGAATATCGGGTAGTTCGCGTAAGCCATGTGCTTGCAGGTGGAATGGGGTGAGAAGCCCCGCGAGTCGGTCACTGTGATGTCTGCTTGGTCAGAATAAGTCAGGTCTTCTGAGAGCTGCCCTGTGCCTTGCCATGACCGGAGCCGAAATATTCAGCACGTATCTAAGTAGATAGGGTCTTTATTTCCGTGCGGCCATATCAGGCAGCACGGTTTTTTGTTTGTAACCGCAGTCGTGTGGGAGCGGCCGCGCTTACATAAATAGGGATGTAACGCTCATCCCTGCCTCTTCTTTAAAGGAATGGTTTTGACCGTGCCTTTAATTTTAAGGAGAGTACGGTATAAAAAACATTATTGTATCAGGCGAAACCGGTTATACGACAAAAGTACGACAATTTTGCAAAAAACGGAGGGAGAAAGAGCCGTCAGGTTCTTTCTCCCTCATTTCATTTTATGGCATGCAATGCGCTTCTAGCACTGTCTCTTTCAGACCACCATGCAGCAGCGGCTGAAGCTTCGCGCTGCTGCATGGTGTGGATTTACTGCTTTTCGCCTGCTGTACCGAGATTCCGGAAGCGGACAATCATGGCCGCTGCTTCTGCGCGGGTTGCAGTGCCGGTCGGGTCAACGCGGTTCGCGCTCTTGCCGGTCAAAATGCCTCTGGTGCAGCCCCAACTCATGGCCTCGGCTGCCCACGCGGCGATCTGGCTGCGGTCGGCAAACTCTGGAACGGTCAGACCGGCGTTGGAGGTATTCAGGCCCTTCTTCGCGGCCAGTCTCCAAAGAATGGTGACAAGTTCCTGCCGCGTGATGTTTTTGGACGGGCCGAACTCCGTGCTGCTGACGCCCTTGACGACGCCGTTGGCAGCTGCCCAGCGGACAGCCTCCGCATAATAGGCGCCTGCCGGAACGTCCGTGAACGACGTCTGGGCAGAAGCAGCGGGCTTGCTCTCCGAACGCCAGAGGATCGTGACCAGCATCGCACGGGTCAGCGTGCCGTTCGGCTCGAACAGCCCATTTCCGGTACCGTTCATCAGGCCCTCACGCAGCATTGTGTCGATTGCTTCATGATACCACTTGGTCGTATCCAGATCGCGGAAGCTGCGGCTGGGGCAGTCCTTTTCACCGGAGGAGATGATCGCGGGGAGGATCTGGCTCAAGCTGTCGCCCAGCACCACGGTCCGGATTTTTTCCTGTCCGGCTGCGAAGCTTGTTTCGTTCAGCTGCTTCGTCTTGATCGTGACCTTTGAACTTGAACTGCCTGCCGCAAGTTCAAATCTCAGCTGACCGAGCAGTTCGCCCACAGCGGCCTCGCTGCGTTCGGCGCAGGCAAAGACGATCGTACCGGGCACGGACTCATACCAGGTGGTAAGCGTCGCCGCGCCTGTGACGGAGGAGAGCGTCAGTTCTTTCGTATTGTACGAGATCTCCATGATGCTGCTTGCCGTCGGCGCAATGGCGGTCAGATCAAGCGTCACAGTACTGCGCTGCACGCTTGTGCTGCCGGTGCTCTGCGGCTGGCTGACGCTGTTGAGCGTACCTGCGGTCTGCTTATTTGCCGCCTTCATCTGGCTGATCGGCTGGGCCTTTGCGGTCTTGAGCGATTCCGGACGCAGTGCCTTTTCAAAGATGCTTGTCTTTTGCGTATCTGCTGTGGAGTCGTTCGTATGGACCTCGGTCACGCTGACCGGCGCAATATCGCCGAAGGAGCCGATAATGGCCGTGCGGAAGCGGCTCGCTTGCTCATCGTAGTGCAGCCAGTAAAGCGTCGTGCTTTCCTTGCGGGAAGCGCCCTTGCCCTGTGTGCTGTACGAAGTGAGGAAGAGTTCGCCGTCATCCGCAACGTTCAGCGAGCAAAGCGTCGCCCAGTTGGGGTCATACGGGAACTGGAAGCCCAGATCCGTCGGAATGTACTGATAGGCTGCGTAATAGTCGCCGTCCTGCGGATAGATCATAAGCTGCCAGATGCCGCCTGCGTTGTCGATCACATAATAGGCTTCAGCGTCCACATCCTCACCGCTGTCGGGATCCTTGAACGTGATGGAGCCCAGCGAGGTGATGCCGGAGAAGCCATCCGCGTCATAGCCGAACAGGTCGTACACACTGATGTAGCTGCTGGCACTTCCGTTCATCGGATCCTGCATCGGGATGATGTTCATGGAGTATACACCGGTCAGCAGATCGCCGTGCAGCGACCCCGTTCCGGTATATTTGCGGGAAAGGGCAATGTCGTCGTATGCGACAGGGCCAATCTCGTCCGAGAACGGTGCGCTGCCGGTGTTCAGGATCTTGCCGGTGGCAAAATCGATCTCATATGCACTGCCGTCCACGTCAAACGCATAAATGCCGTTTGCGCTGGAAGCGCCTGCCGAGGTCACGCGGCTGCCGATTCCGTCAACCGCTGCGACCTTTTCCCATGTCTCGCTGTCTGCGAGATTCCACTCGAAGGTCTGCACCTGATTGTCTGCTGTCAAAAGTCCGCGGAACGTGTAGTTCGGCGCAAGCACCTGTACGGTGCAGGAAGCATGGACTTCTGGTTTTTTGTGGGAAGCTGCCGTGATTGTTGCGGTGCCGGCGCTGACGGCCTTGATCTGACCGTTATTGTTGACCGTCACGACCGCAGGCGCGGAGGACGTCCAATCCAGCTTATCGTCGGCGTAATACGGCTCTGTGGAAGCTTCAAGTGTGTAGTTGGAACCTGTGAGCAGGGAGACGCTCTCCGGGGAAAGCGTGACGGAGGTCAGCGCCTCTGCGGGCTCCTCGCCGCTGATCAGCTGATATGCAGAGGCGTTGTAGGCATAGTCCACAACCTGAAGCAGAAGCTTCTCGCCGCCGCTCAGCTTGGAGAGATCGAACGTGCAGTCGGTCGTCTTGCCGAGTGCGTCTTCCGGCTGATTCGGCAGGATATAGCTGACCGGCGTCGGGGTATCCGTCATGTTCCAGAGGATGACAGCCGCGACATAGCGGTTATCCATGGCCGTTACGGCCAGCGTCTTCTGCGTCAGATCCTGACGGACGGAGATGAGTTCCGGCGCGGTATTGTCGATGGTCAGGTGCGTGCTCAACTTTGCGCCATCCTTGAGTTCATCCCAACGATAGCTGCCATCGGCATTTGCATAGTATTCCGGGGCCATCGTCAGCGTAAGATCCACGCTGGTGCCCTCCGGGAGCGCATTGCCGGAGGCGTCTGTGCCGCTCCAGTCAATGCCAAGCTGGAGGCGGGTATGCTGCCATGCGTTTGCATTTTCGGAGTAGTACGAAGCAGTCGCTGCGCCAACTTCCTCGTCCAGATACGCTGTCTTCGTGTTGGAATCGACGATCTGGAGGCGGGAGTTGCCCGCGTTACGGATTAGCGAGAAGACAAGCGTGCTGATGCTGTTGCCGCCCTGGTTGTTGAAGGCGTTGCGGACGCTCAGATACTCGTCGTCAAAGTCAACGGGGTTGCCGACCATTGCAGAGGACTCCGTCTCACCGGCATAGAGAATGTTCAGGAAGTTGGAAACGTTGTAGCCATAGCTGTTCGTCGTGCCGAGATAGGGCGCGCGCGTTTCCGTGCCGTAAATGCTGTCGATCAGAGAACCGACATCATACATCGACGGCTCCGACCAGCTTCCGTAGTAGCCGAGCACCGGGATGGAATGGCTCGTGCCGGCGACGCCCTCGTCTGTGGCGAGGCCCTGCACGCGGACATAGCCCTCAACATAGGCGCCCGTGGGATACGAAGTATTCAGCGTGCTGCGGTCGAGCAGGCGGATGTGGCAGACGACCTCAGCCTTACCGTTTGCAGGAACAAGGATCGTCGCCTCCTGAAGCAGATTCAGGAACAGGTGTGCATCATAGGCCGTCACAGCGCCGTCGCCGTTCAAATCGGCAATGGCCTTGGCGTTGAGAAGCTTTGCGCCCGGCTTTTTCGACGCGACATCCAGCAGCAGCTGGCCGTCTTCCAGATCGACCCGGCCGTCGTTGTTATAATCGTAATCGCGGCTCAGGCTGTCGGTCGCTCTGCCGTTCACAGTCCACGTCACAGCCGCGCTCAGCGGCGTCGTCAGCGTGTCCATGTAACTCTGCCCCTCATAGTCGAGCAGAGCCTGCGTAAACAGTTCGGCACTCAGCGCATAGGCGTGCGTCCGTCCGTCGAGGTTGTTGACGGTGAAACTGAAATCATAGCTGCCCGTGCGTGCGGGGTCGTCGCCAAGTTCAGCCTTGACCTTGCCGTCAGCCCAGGATGCGGTCGCGTCAGCCCGCATTTTGATGTAAGAGTCCGCAGAGGTCGCCGCCGCGGCGTTGACCATGCCTGCGCCCTGCTGAATGACCGGGTAATATGCGTTGTTTTCATTGTTGACGACCGGCTCTGCCGTGGACATCATGATCGACTGGGCCAGCGCGCGGTCGGTCAGATCGCTGCGGGAAAGGCCCTTGGATTCAATGTACTGCTTGACCAGTGCGCCGATACCGGCGATCTGCGGCGCAGCCATCGAGGTGCCGCTCATGAGTTCATAGTCCTGGTGGCCGCCCTGCATACCGCTGGTGCTGTTGTGCAGGCCGTTGAGCGAGTAGATATTGCCGCCGGGCGCAGCGATCTCCGGCTTCAGCGTCAGATCGCCCGGAACGCCCCAGGAACTGAATTCACTGATGGTCTTATAATCGCGGTTGAACCGAACCGGTTCCTTGCCGCGCACTTCGATCTTGCCGGTATAATACAGGACTGTCGTGCCGTCCTCTGCATAAACCGGCTTGGCCTGCGTGCGGACCAGTTCGCCGTCGTCCTGTGTGATCGACACGCACGGGATCGTTGCGGTACTGCTGCTCAGGTCCATATTGATTGAGCCAGACTGGTTGTTGTAGACCACGCACGCCAGCGCGCCTGCGGCGGCTGCGGCATCATGCTTCTGGTAGAACGAGGACTGTCCTCTGGAAACGAAGACAATCTTGTCCTTGACCGCATCTGCATAGGCAAGCAGCAGGTTGTTCCCGGCTGCGTCCACGGCATACTTCGTTGCATCCTCAGAGAAAAACACGAATTCGTGCTCTCCCACGATCGTGGAGATCGGCTTGTTCGTAAAGCCGGTGGTTTCGGACGGCGCGATCGGCTCCTGTCCGATCAGGAGGTAGTTGCCGATAAAGCCGTCGTTATCGACCGAGGCGACCGTCAGGCTGTTTGCATAGCTGCCCGGCTGACCGTCCGTCTGCATGCTGACGCCGTCGCTGTAAAGATAGCCGATCGGATCGGCGTTCTTGGCCCAATAGCCGGCATTGCCGGAAGAAACCGTCACAACGGAGGAAGCGTTCTCCAGATCGTCGAAGATCTTCTGATAAGCTTCCGTTCTCGCCTTGCTCGGGCCGGGACTGGCAGAGCCGAGCGAGAGGTTGATCGTATCCGCACCGAGCACGATTGCATCCTCAATGGCTGCCGTATAGTCCGAGTCATACGCGCCGCCCTCGTCGCCGAAGACCTTCATGACCAGAACCTGTGCATCCGGCGCTGCGCCATGCATATGTACGCTGTCCAATGCAGAGACATATCCGCCGTTTCCGTCCGGCAGATACCGGTTGGCCGCCGCGATACCGGCAACATGGGAGCCGTGCTCGCCCTCCGTGTCCGTCTCATGCGTTACGTCCAGATCCTTGTCGATGTAGCAATAGCCGTATGCGACCTTTTCTGTCCGGTACAGATCCGCCGCACTGACGCCTTCCTTGATATGCAGCAGGCTCAGCTTTTCGTTGATCTCGTCCGCATCGAGCAGATCGAGAGAGGCTTTATAGGCTTCGACGGATTCCTTTGCGCGCGCTGCGTTCTGCTCAAGCGCGTATTCATACGCACCATTGTCAAACGACTGGTGCGACGTATCCAAGCCCGTATCGATAATGGCGATCCTCATTCCGGCCCCTGTATAGCCGGTAGACCATGCCGTGGTCGTGCCGGTCATGCCGGTTGAGATCTCCATGTTGGGCTGCACGGTGTTTTCGGACGCGGCAGGCTCATACTGCTGCTCCAGAACCACATCCGCAACGCCCGGGATCTGCTTAATCTGCTCGATCTTGCCGTATTCCACATTGGCAGAGATCAGGTTGGCGACCAACGTCAGATTCCAGACAACATCCAGATCCTCCCGTCCGAGGATCGTGGACGAGATTTTCCGAACAACGCTGTCCTGCTTGCGCTGGAGTGCTGCGCGGTAAGACACGGCAGCCGCATCCTCGGCCAGTGTCCCCTCCGCAGCCGCGTCGGAATAGGCTTCCAGTGTGGATGTGTCTTCCAGGATAATGGAAACACGAACCAGATCGTGCGCCTGATAGGCGGCCGTATCCTCTCCCATTTCCGCATCCTCAATTTCGCCCACCGCCACATCCGGGCGGATAAGCGTATCGAGCGTGTCATTCGGCACCTGCTTGAATGCGACCGCTGCTTCGCTGTTTGCCGCAAGCGCCGCCGGTACCAATCCAGCCGTCAGCGCAAGCACCAAAAGCATGGCCAGCACCCGTGTGCCCCACATCTTCTTCATACTGCGTCTCCTTCACTTTGCTTAATTAGTTTCCGCAGGAGTCCTGCTTCGTTTTTATATCACACCCTTTCACATTTATCAACACTTTACCGTGTTGACTCTTTGCTTTTTTAAAGTAATTCTCAACAAATTTTTTCTCCAAAAAACTGTCGTTTACAGCAAATTTACCTCCTGTTCTGGCTGTTAATTTCTTGGATTTTTTCTTCCAAAATACTTTCACGTATTGCATATTTCTTCCGCGCTTTCCGCAACGTGCAGCCGCAAAAAAAGCGGAAAAGGCTTCCTTTCAAAATTTGGAGGCTTTTCCGCTTTGCGGCCTGCCATAAGAGCCAATGCCCACCTGAATGCCGCGCTTGAAATGCTTCGTGAAAACCGGACTTTTTCAGCACGCAAATGCACCCGCCGCTGTAGCAGCGGCGGGTGCGGGTTATCGGTGCAGCTTATTCAAATACGACGCCGAGAGATTTGCAGACGGCGGCACAGCGCGGGCAGTCTCCCAGACGGCCATTTCGGTATCAAGCAGCGCGTAATCCGTATACGGCTTCGACATCTGGTTCAGCAGCACGCTGCGGCCGTCGTCGCCGTCGCGGTGCGGCATCTGGAGCCAGATCTCGTCGCAGGTGAACGCGAGGATGGGCGCAAATACCTTCGTCATGGCATCGAGAATGATCCACAATGCGCTCTGTGCCGAGCGTCGGGCGGCGGAATCCGCGCCGTCGCAGTACAGGCGGTCCTTGATGATATCGAGATAGAGGCTCGAAAGCGTCACGACGCAGAAATCGTTGACGGCGTGGGAGCCGGTCAGGAATTCATATCAATCTGATAAAAGTGTTATAGCAACTGCGCCAGAAGCGCGTCCGGCATTACGCCGGAGAAGCCTGGGATGGTCAGCTCTGCCGACGGGAGCAGCCGGGCCGTTCCGATGCCGATGGCTTTCATTCCGCCCCGGTGGGCGGCCTCGATACCTGCGGCTGAGTCCTCGAAAACCAGGCACTGCTCAGGCGGGAGTCCCAGAGCCTCCGCTCCTTTGAGGAACACCTCCGGGTTGGGCTTGCCGTTTACAATTTTCCTGCCGTCGATGACGGCGTCAAAAAACGCCGTAATTTCCAGCTTTTTCAGGACAAACTCCGCATTTTTGCTGACACTGCCAAGAGCTGTCCGGTATCCCTCGGCCCGGGCAACGCGTAAGAATTCCGACACGCCCGGCAGCAGCGCCGCCGGGGTCAAAGTGCCGATCATCTCCCGGTAGCGGTCATTTTTCCGGGTGCACAGCCTCTCTTTTTCGGATTCCGAAAGGGAGAGGTTTCCCTTTTTCAGCAGAATTTCCAGGCACTGTGCCCGGCTGATGCCCAGAAAGGCCTCCTGGTCTGCCGGAGTGAAGGGAATCCCCAATTCTTCGGCAAGCTCCTGCCACGCCCGGGCGTGGAGGGGGTTCGTGTTCACCAGAACGCCGTCCAGATCGAACAACAGTCCCCGGATCACAGCAGCTTCAGGGTGCCAGAGGTAATGCGCCGACCGCTTGACCGGTCAAAGAGCATCACGCTGCTGCCGGTGATATCCAGCAGGTGTTTGCTTCCGATGGTAAACAGGGTGCTGCCGAAGACCACGCCGGTGAGCAAATACTCTCCGATGCGCACCTTGACGGTGGATTCCATGCCGGTGGGCATGGCACCGTAAATCTCGCACTCCACATTTCCACCGCCGGTGATGGACAGGAACTCCGGGCGGATGCCCAGCACCAGATCCTCGTTGGTGAGCATCGGCTCCTCGTGGATGCCGTCGTCCTCGTCGTTGACTCTGGCGATGTGGTAGCGGAAGGTCTCGTCCTTGTTGCTCTTTTCCACGTAGCCGCTCTCTCCCGCACGGGCCTTCAGAGCCTGCGCCTGGGCTTCCAGCTCCTCGTCCCGCCGGTGGAACCACTGGGGCAGCTGCAATGGCTGCTCGGGGGTGAAAACTGCCTTGTGTCCGTCCAGCAGCGTCAGCTCAATGCTGCCCTCAGGCCCCTGCCAGCCCTTGGCCTCCACAAAGTTGATGGAGGGGTTGCCCACGAAGTCTGCCGCAAAAAGATTGGCAGGGTGATTGTAAACTTCCAGCGGCGCGGCATACTGCTGAAGGACACCGTTGTTCATCAGGCAGATCTGCGTTGCCAGCGTCATGGCCTCCATTTGGTCGTGGGTGACGTATACGAAGGTGGAGCCGGTCTCCACATGGAGCCGCTGCAATTCATAGCGCATTTCCAGACGCAGTTTGGCATCCAGATTGGAAAGCGGCTCGTCCATGAACAGCACGCTGGGCTCGGGAGCCAGCGTCCGGGCGATGGCCACACGCTGCTGCTGACCGCCGGACAGCTCCGCGGGATAGCGGTCCATGAACATACTGATTTTGACGATGCGGGACACCCGGCGCACGGACAGGTCGATCTCTTCTTTGGTCAGCTTGCGCACAGCAGTTTCCACCTCGCCGTCCTTGAGAAGCTCAAAGTTCTCGTTGAAGGGCTGAGCCTTTCGAGCGGCCTCCACCTTTTCTTCCAGAGCCTTTACCTCGGCGGACACGTCCTTACCCTGCTCCAAATGATAGCCGAACAGCTTTTGGGCAGTGTACTGGGAGATGGTGTAGGTATCGATCAGCTTGATGATGGCCTTCGTTTCGTCCAGCTTGCCGTTTTTATCCCGGCATTCCTCAAGAGTCTTTACCACATCCTGAGGATTTTTGAGGATCTGTGCCAGACGGGCAGCGTTTTTCGCCTCAAAGCTGATCTTCGGCATTTCCTCCTTGATGTTTGACAGGCCGAAGGAAATATTCTGGTAGACGGTCATGTTGGGCCACAGGGCATAGTTCTGGAAGAGGAAGCCCACCTTCCGCTTGTTGGCGGGGATGTTGATGCCCAGCTCACTGTCGAATACCACCGTGTCGCCGATGGTGATGCGTCCGCTAGTGGGGGTCTCCAGTCCCGCGATCATCCGCAGGGTGGTGGTCTTGCCGCAGCCGGAGGGGCCCAGCAGGGTGACAAACGCGTTATTTTCAATGACCAGATTCAGGTCGTCCACACCATAGAACTTGCCCCAGCGCTTGGTGATATGTTCAAGTTTGATTTCAGGCATAGCTTTATCCTCCGATTCCTTTGTCGAGGCTTGCGCCCGTGATTTTGTTGACGAGGGTGTTGCAGACCAGAATGGTCACGATCAGGATCAGGTTGATGCCGCTGGAGAACGCGTAGAGGCCCATCTCGTCGAAGTAGTCCAGCGTCGTCGAGAGGATGAAGCCCTGCACGCACAGCAGCATGAACAGCGACAGCTCACGCAGGCACGTCATGAACGGCAGCAGGAAACCGGAAATGATCGAGGATTTCTGGATGGGGATGATGATGCGGGTCATGCGCTTGATCCAGGGAATATCCTGAATGATGGCCGCTTCTTCGATCTCGCCCGACAGCTGGAGCATGGAATTGAGGCTGCTGCGGCTGGCAAACGGGATGTATTTGACCGTACCGACGATAATGAGCAGCGTGTAGGTATTGAACAGGTTCAGCTTTTCCGTCGAAAACAAGATGAAGAATGCGACGCCCACAGCGATGGACGGCATGAGATACGGCAGGAAAGCGACGGAGTTCACATAGTTCGCCCAGCGGCTGCGGCGGTTTTTCGAGACGGCGTAGCCGATCATCGTGCCGATGGAGCCGGCCAGCAGCGCACAGGCCACGGAGACAAGGATCGTGCCCTTGAACGCACGCCAGATCGTCTCGTTATACAAAATGCCCTTCTGGCCGTACATGCCGTTTTCGGTGACGTTCTCCGCCGTGACCCACCACTTGGTCGTGAGGTTCGACGCGTCGCCCGTGTACAGGAACGAATAGTCGCCCGGATTCGGCAGGAACGTCTCGAACGCGAAGGAAATGATGGGGAAGATGCTCGTGAAGAACGTGAGAATCACAAGGATCAAGGCGATGACGACGCGGCCGGTTTTGCCGAGCGTGATCTTGGAGATCTGGCCGGACTTGCCGGTGACAGTCGTGTAATTCTTGCGGCTTCTGAGCGAGAGCTGGTTCAGAAGCATGATCGCCACGCCGAAGACCATCATGATGATGGCAAGAATGCTCGCTTCACCCGTATACTTGGAGTTCATCGAGACATACTTGGTCGACAGCGTGCTCAGGCCCAGATAATGCGGCACCGGGTAAGAGCCCATCGCGCTGCCGAAGACCAGCAGAATGGTGGACAAAATCGCGGGCTTGACCATCGGAAGCGTAATGCGGAACATGGTCTTCCACTTGGGCGTGTCGAGAATGGTCGCGGCCTCTTCAAGATTGGCGTCCATGTTGCGGAAAATGCCGCCGATGAGGATATAGGCGAACGGCGCGTAGTGAAGGCCCAGAACCATCAGGCTCGGGAACAGGCCCTTGCACCACCATATCGGCATGTTGACGCCGAACAGGGCGGCAAGCAGACCGTTGGACGTGCCGGTGACGGCGTTGGAGTTAAACAGGTTCTGCCACACGACGGCCAGCGTCCACTGTGGCATGATGTACGGGAAAATAAAGATGGAGCTCAGATATTTTCTCCACGCAAGGTCGGTGCGCGTAATCAAAAACGCAAACAGCCCGCCGTAGAGAATGGACACCACGCACGTGCCGACAGCGAGGAGCACCGTGTTGAGAAGCGGCGTCCACAGATTCGTCTTTGCCATGCGGCTGGTGAAAAGGTCTGTGTAGTTGACGGTCGTGTAGCCGGTCGCCTGCCCGGTCAGATGGGCGTCAATGGTGCCGGCGTGAATTTTGAAGGTATCTTCCACGATGGCGACGATCGGCGCGACCGTGGTGAAGGTCAGGACAATGCCAAGCAGCAGCAGAATGACGTTGTGCGGCTTGGAAAAGAAGGTCTTGACCTTGTTGAGCACAATCGTGGATCTGCTTGCGCGGAGGGTAGTGGGTCGGCTCATGGCTTCCTCCTCTTTTCTCAGGTTTGAAGGGCGGATGATGGGGTATGTTTTTGCAAAGGCGCCCCTGGATGCGCATCCAGGGGCGCCGGTAAGGTGCTGGTTGACAGATCAGCCTGCGGAGTATTTGCTCAGCATTTCGATCCAGCTGCCGACGGTGAATGCAACGTCTGCGCAGTATTCCGGATCCTCAAGCACGAGCTTGCCGTTGGTCGTCCACCATTCATAGCCGCGGTCGTTCTTTGCTGCGAATTCAACAGTGGTGCCGTCCTCGGCCATGCCGCCGATGGAGTGATGGAAGTTGGCCTCAGTCTCCTCTGCCACGGTCGGGTTGGAGGAGTAGCCGCCCATGTCCTTGCCCCAGGCAGAGAAGCCGTCGGCGGTGCAGGTCATGTAGGCGATGAAGGCGCAGGCCGTCCAGGGCAGCGGGGAGTTGTCGGTGACGAACAGGTAATGGCAGTAGCCATAGCCGCCGATACCCTGATAGCCGTCCTCATACGCGGCGACCTTGATGTTGTTGACGGAGACGGAGCTGGACTCCTCGACGGAGCGGAGCTTTGAGTAAACGAGAAGGCCGAACTGATCCTTCGCGGAAGCGTCGACAAGGGTGTTGCAGATGGGGCCGTCGTCGGTCTGGGCGTTGTAGCTTTCGACCCACAGCTTGATCCATGCCAGCGCGTAAGCGCCGTCAGCGCCGAGGCCAAGGTCGGCAGCTTCGGATTCCATCTCTGCGATAGTGGGCTGGAAGTATGCCTGCTCGTCAGCGGACAGAGCCTCAAAGGACTCCTTCAGCCACGCTGCGTAGTCGTCGCGGGTCAGCATGTACAGGAAGTTCTTGCCGACGATCTCGGAGTCGATGTCCATGAACAGGCCATGCTCGCCCTCGGCGACGAAGTCCCAGCAGTTATCGTAGGTCTTGTCGCCCACGCAGTTGTACATAAAGACCTTGTTGAGCGTCTGTAGCGGCAGGAAGCCGGTGTAGGCGTCGGCGGTGGTGCCGTTGGCATCGGCCCAGTCCTTCGGGATGAAGGTGTCGAGGATGCCGGTCTGAACCATCTTGCTCTCGATCTGGTTGCCGTCCTGAATGAGGGTCATGGCGAACGTGCCGGTGCCCTTCAGGGAGTCAGCGGTCAGCTGATCGAAGATCTTGTTGTTCTTGGGCTGCTGCCACTCGAACTCCATGTTGTAGCTGGAATCGATGGACTGCAGATACTCAATGAACAGAGGCAGGGCGCTCTTGCCGCGGCTGGAGTTGCCGACGCCGTAGAACATCTTGCCGTTGGACTCTTCAATGGCCTTCTTCGCCAGCTCTTCAAGGGTCATGCCTTCGGCTTCCTTGATGATCTGCTGGGTCGCAGTCAGATTTTCGGGCTCGGCAGCGGGCGTTTCCTCTGCGGGAGCCTCGGTGGTTTCGTTGGTTTCAGTGGTTTCAGTGGTTTCGGTCGTCTGGGTATCTTCTGCGGGAGCGGTCGTGTCAGCCGGGGTCGTCGCCGGAGCGGCAGCGCAGGCAGCCATGGACAGAACCATCACAGCAGCCAGCAGAAGCGCAAGCATCTTCTTCATTCTGATATTCCTCCTGATAAAATTTGAATTCGTGCAGCAGCTAACGGGAGTTCTGCATCGTATGCTTTCATTTTACGGTGTTTCTGCACAAAAGAACAGTGGACAAATCTGCGATTATTTGTGATTCTCTGCGATAATTTTAAAAATTCAATGAAAACCGAGCCGGAGATGTGTTATAATCAGGGCAAAATAACAGAGAGTTTTGTTCTCGCTGCTACAGGACACGGAAACTATGAAACACATACGCATTCTGATATTATGTATAGCATTCGCTCTTCTGACCGGCTGCGCGCCCGCCGCACAGGATACATCCGCCTACGCGCCGGATGAATCGGAGCGTCTCGTTCTGTACACCTCGCACAAAAAAGAGGTCTGGTGGCCGATCGTCAAGGAATTTGAATCGCGCACCGGAATCTGGGTCGAGGTCGTACAGGGCGGCACAAACGAACTGCTTGAGCAGCTGCAAAAGGAGCAGGACGCACCACGGGCCGACGTGATGTTCGGCGGCGGCGTCGAGAGTCTCGAAGCCTGCCGGGCGTTGTTTGAGCCCTACGTCTGCCGTGGCGCGGAGCAGATTTTGCCGCAGTACCGTGCGCAGGACAGCAGCTGGACGCCGTTTTCCTCGCTTCCGGTCGTGCTGGTCTACAATCCGAAGCTGCTGTCCTCCGGGCAGATCAGCTGCTGGGCCGATCTTCTCGACCCTGCGCTGCGCGGGCAGATCGCCTTTGCCGATCCATCCGTCTCCGGCTCGAGCTATACCGCGCTCGTGACGATGCTCTGCGCGCTGGGCGGCGACGCGGATGAGGTGCTGCAAACATTTGCGGAAAACCTGGACGGAAAGCTCCTGTCCGGTTCAGGTGCGATCATTTCCGCCGTTGCAAACGGCGAAGCGCTCGTCGGCATCACGCTGGAGGAGACCGCGCGCAAGCGCATTGCTGCTGGGGACGGGATCGCCATGGTCTACCCCGCAGACGGCACAAGCTGCGTACCGGACGGCTGCGCCGCGCTGAAGGGCGCGCCGCACCCCGACAACGCAAAGCTGTTTCTCGATTTTGCCGTCAGCTACGACGTGCAGCAGCTGCTGCAGTCTGATTTTTACCGCCGCCCGGTGCGCAGCGACGTGAGTCCTGCCAGCAAACTGCCGGAACTATCCGCCATTCGTCAGGTCGCGTATGACGTAAGCTGGGCAAGCGAGCACCGCGAAGCAATTCTGATGAGTTGGGCCTTTTATCTCGGGACGGAGGCGGAACAATGAAGCGGCTTCACTTTTCTTCCTTCCGTCAGCGGCTGAACGCGGCGTTTCTGGCCGTGTCTCTGGTGCCGATGCTGTTGTGCTCCGGTCTGCTGCTGCAGATTTTCCGCCTGCGCATGACGTCGAACGCCCAGCAGACGGCCCAACAGCAGCTGTCCGCCTCCTGCGAGGCGCTTGATACGCTGCACAGCGGCTTTTTGCAGACAGCCGCATCCCTGCAGCACAATCCACTCGTTGCACAGGCGCTGTTTGACGCAGAAGCGGAGGACACGGCGGTCTACAGCCAGCTGTTCGACGCTACAGAGTCCGTGCGCAGCTTTGCACGCTTTGACCTTTACGATATCAGCGGCCGCTGGCGCTATTCGACACAGACAGCGCCCGAAATCCGGTCGCTGCCGACCAACTGGGGCCTTTTATACGAGGCGGCCTGCGCCGGAACCGGTGTTCTGGTGTGCAGCGCGGCAGAAGATCCGGCCGACACAGACGAGCCGCTTCTGCACGCTGCGATGCTCCTGACCGACCGCTACGGCGCGCCGGTCGGATATCTCACCATCGGCATGCTGGAAACGCAGCTGCGGACACTGCTCGGCGGCACAGCTGGTGCGCAGAACGAACTTCTTCTGCTCGACGCGCGCTGGCGTCCGGTCTACTGTACGCAGCCGGCACAGACCCAGAGCCTCGCCGACGCGCTGCGCGGGCAGCTTTTGTCCGGCAAGGCGCTCACCGGTCTGTCTGCCGACGTTTCCTATACCGTGCGGCAGCATACCGAAACCGGTCTGTATCTCGTCCTGCAGCAGCCGCAGCCGCTCAGCGCCGGAACACTCCGGCTTTTGTACTCGGTGAGCGTGCTGTGCGCGCTGGCCTGCATCATTTTAAGCGTCGTACTCAGCCTGCAGCTAAGCCGGCAGGTCTTCCAACCGATCGGCAGACTGCATCACGCCATCCGGCAGGTCGGGAAAAATAATCTGGACGTGCAGGTTCCCGTTCCCGCCGGCCGGCATGACGAATTGGGCGAATTGGCACAGCAGTTCAACACCATGGTCGTCGCCCTCCGGCACAACCAGCAGGCACTGTTGGAAAACCAGCGCGCACTTAACCGCGCGCAGATCCGCATGCTGCAGGCGCAGCTAAACCCGCATTTTCTGTGCAACACGCTCGACACCATGAAGTGGATCAGCAAAATCAATCAAGTGCCGCAGGTGGCGCTGATGTCAACGAATCTTGCCGATATCCTTCGCTTCTGCATCACGCCGGACGAATTTGTCCCCCTGCGGCGGGAGTTGGAGATTTTGAGCCGGTACGTCGAGATTCAGCGCATCCGCCTGTCGGAAAGCTTCTCATACACGGAAGCCGTGCCGGAGGCGCTTCTTTCGTGCATGGTTCCGAAAATGCTCCTGCAGCCGCTGGCAGAGAATGCCATTCTGCACGGCCTTTCCGGTGTAGAACACGGTGAACTCTCCGTCACGGCCGTGCTTGCGGAGCAGGACGTGCTCGAGATCCGCGTCCGGGACAACGGCTGCGGCTTCCCGCCGGACCTTCTGGGGCCTTACAAACCGCCGGAAACGCAGACGGGACATCTGGGACTATTAAATGTAGACACGATCCTGCGCAAGCATTACGGCGACGCGTTCGGTCTGCGTCTTGAAAATCCGGAGGGCGGCGGCGCCTGTATTCTTGCGCGCCTGCCCGCGAAGGGAGGGCCCGGCGTATGATGCGGGTAATGGTTGTAGAGGATGAGGAAATGATCCGCAAGGGTATCGTCATGGCAGTAGACTGGGCGGCGCTGGACTGCATCGTGGTCGGCGAAGCCGCCAACGGCGAACAGGCCCTTGCCGTCGCGGAGGACTGCCAGCCGACGCTTATCATCACGGATCTCAAAATGCCGAAGATGGACGGGCTGGAGATGGTGCGGCGGCTGCGCGAAGCAGGCAGCCGCGCGTATGTCATCATTCTGACCGCCTACGATTCGTTCGCCTACGCGCAGACGGCCATCCGTCTGGGCGCGGTGGACTTTCTGCTGAAGCCTTTTCATGACGGCGATCTGGAAAACGCCGTTCTGGCGCTGCAAAAGCGCATCGCCGCACAAACCGCACCGCAGCCAGAGCCGCTTCCCGGCGTGAAGCCCGGCCCCAAGAGCCGCTATGTGCGCGAGGCAATGGTGTACCTTGAGCAAAACTGCGGCAGCGGCGATCTGTCCGTCGGGCAGGCGGCAGCGCAGCTGGGACTGAGCGAAGGACATCTGAGCCACCTGTTCAAAAAGGAAACGGATATGACGCTCGGCGCGTATCTTACGCGCTGCCGCATCCAGAAGGCTATGGCGCTGCTGCGCGAGGGAAAGCTGAAAGTCTACGAGGTTGCGGAGGCCTGCGGCTACCGCGATATTGCATATTTTTCCGGCACCTTCAAAAAAATCACCGGGAAAACACCCTCGGAGTATCAGGACAGTCTTTCATTTCGTTTTTAGGGTGTATCTGAAAACTCATGGTGTGACCGGCAGCGAGGGATTTTTGCGTTGCGCAAGACATTTTTTCGCAGGAATACTGACGTATTTCAAGGAAAAATGACGCGGCGCACCGCAAAAAGGCCCGCTGTCCGGGTGCGTTGGGAGTTTTCAGATACACCCTAGAAAACCCCACAAGAAAAAGCTATGAGCAGTTTCTGGACGATATCGCGGCCCGGGGATATACCCGCTTTCAGGCCAACGGCCCGGTGCTGGGGGTGGATGTGACGGATCTGAGCGAACTGGACTTCCCACGGCTGATGGGTTCTCTCACCGGTTTTGTACAGAGGGCAGTTCCTGGATATCCTCTGCGACTGCCCACACGAAATGCACAATCTCACCGGAAATGATTTCCTGTCCGGGATTGTCAGGGATTTGAAGATGGAGCACAAAGAGCTCTTGTACTTCCTGTCTCTCCAGATAAAGCTGTACCAGCATTTGATTCAAAAGCGGGATGCGCAAGCACCTCTGACACTCCGGGAAAAGGAATTTATTGAGCTGTATGAGGATGCCATGAATCACCAAAGCAAAACCGGCACCAGAGTGAAACGGCAAAACAAATTCCCGAAACGCAAAAAAGCCACCATCGACAATGTCCGTGATGGCTGATGGTATTTAATGTTCTGTTCTTTATTCCGTGACTTCCGAGGAAAAGAAAATCCGAGCGTATCTTGCAACCATCGGACTTGATTACGATGCGCTCACGAAGGAAGAGTTTGTCTCAATCATCCGCGGACTTAAAAAGTCCAAGTACCTGAAAAGTCCAATCAACCAGCGAGGGAAAGCAAAACCACAGTTGCAGCACGGGAAAGGCAAAAAGAAACGCAAATAAGGAAAAAATCGGCACCTGCTTTTTGAGGCAGGTGCCGATTTCTGTTACCCTATAATGCGCTTGAATTTTTGGCGTAAGTGGCGTAAATTTGGCGTAAATCCGCTTTTGCGCATCCAAAAAATCAAGCAATTTCAAGGCTTTGCGGCGTCTCTTAGTACATGCCGCCCATTCCGCCGCCCTGGGCTGCGGCTGCCATGGCGGCGTCGGCCTTGGGGTCGGGCTTGTCGGCGACCAGTGATTCGGTCGTCAGGACGCAGGAGGCGATGGACGCGGCGTTTTCCAGAGCGGTGCGCGTGACCTTGGTCGGGTCGACGATGCCGGACGGGATCATGTCGCAGTACGTCTCGGTGTAGGCGTTGTAGCCATAGCCGACCTTGCGGCTGGAGCGGATCTTGTCGTAGACGATGGATCCGTCAACGCCGGCGTTCTCGGCGATCTGGCGGATCGGGGCCTGCAGCGCTCTTGCGATGATCTGCGCGCCGGTCTTCTCGTCGCCGGACAGCTTTGCGACCAGCTTCTCAACAGCCGGGATCGCGTTGACGTAGGCAGTGCCGCCGCCGGCCACGATGCCTTCTTCGACAGCTGCGCGGGTTGCGTTCAGTGCGTCCTCCACACGGAGCTTCTGCTCCTTCATGGCGACCTCGGTCTGCGCGCCGACCTTGATGACGGCTACGCCGCCGGACAGCTTGGCAAGACGCTCCTGCAGCTTTTCCTTGTCGTAGTCGGACGTGGTAACGGAAATGGTGTTCTTGATCTCCGCGATACGGGCCTTGATCTCGTTGGCGTCGCCTGCGCCGTCGACGATGACGGTGTTGTCCTTCGTGACCTTGATCTGGCGGGCCGTGCCGAGATCGGTGATCTGCGTGTCGGGCAGGTTCATGTTGAGCTCGCTGGAAATATAAGTGCCGCCCGTCAGGATGGCGATATCCTTGAGCATTTCCTTGCGGCGATCGCCGAAGCCGGGAGCCTTGACGCACACGCAGGTGAAGTTGCCGCGCAGACGGTTGACGAGCAGGGTGGCCAGCGCGTCGCCCTCGACGTCCTCTGCGATGATCACAAGCTTCTTGCCGGTCTTGACGATCTGCTCGAGCAGGGGCAGGATCTCCTGGATGGAGGAAATCTTCTTGTCGGTGATGAGGATATACGGATCATCGATGACGGCTTCCATCTTGTCGGTGTCGGTGACCATGTAGGGGGAGATATAGCCGCGGTCGAACTGCATACCTTCGACGACCTCAAGGCCCGTCTCGGCAGTCTTGGATTCCTCGATGGTGATCACGCCGGACGCGCCGACCTTATCCATGGCCTCGGCGATCAGCTTGCCGACGGACTCGTCGCCGGAGGAGACGGCGCCGACTCTTGCGATGTCGTCGGAGCCCTTGATCGTCTCGGAGTTTGCCTTGATGGTGTCGATGGCGGTCTCAACGGCCTTTTCCATGCCCTTGCGCATGACCATCGGGTTCGCGCCTGCGGAGACGTTCTTCAGGCCCTCGTGGACGATGGCCTGCGCGAGCAGAGTGGCGGTGGTGGTGCCGTCGCCTGCGATATCGTTGGTCTTGGTCGCGACCTCGCGGACGAGCTGCGCGCCCATGTTCTCGAATGCGTCCTCAAGTTCTACATCCTTTGCAATCGTCACGCCGTCGTTGGTGATCAGCGGAGCGCCGAACTTCTTGCCGAGCACGACGTTGCGGCCCTTCGGGCCGAGGGTAACTTTTACAGTATTGGCGAGCTGGTCAATGCCGGACAGCAGGGCCTTGCGGGCCTCTTCGCCATAAACAATCTGCTTTGCCATAAGAATTGCTTCCTTTCAATCAAACACGAATTATTCTACAACTGCCAGAATGTCGGCCATCTTGACGATGACGTAATCTTCGCCGTCAAGCTTGAGCTCCTGGCCCGCGTACTTGCCAGTCACAACCTTGTCGCCGGGCTTGACCGTTACCTTGACGTCGTCGGTGCCCGGGCCTGCCGCGATGACTTCCGCGATCACGGATTTTTCTTTATTGGCGGTGGAGAGGATGATGCCGGACGCGGTCTTTTCCTCAGCTTCCATGTGCTTGAGCAGAACGTTGTCTGCCAACGGGGTCAGCTTCATAACAATTACCTCCAGTATCCAGTCGCTGTTTCATACAGCGCGTTTTACAAGATTTTTTAGCACTCAGTCTCTCTGACTGCTAACATCTATATCATAATCAGATGCGCCAAAAAGTCAAGGGGTAATTTCGGCAAATTTATGACCAGACTGTGAATTTTTCGTGTGATAGGTCAGCCCCTTCGGGTAGAAAAAGCGGATGGCCTGCGGCACGACCTCGATCTTTGCGTCGGTCGTATAGACGGCCTCGCCGTCGACGTTGACGACGGACTTCTTCGCGCATTCAATGCGGAGCGATCTGCACGGGCAGCGCCGGATGAGCGCCGGATGAGCCTGATAGCGGCCCTTTTGATAATCGCCAACGACCGTAGCGACCTGCAGCAGATTGACCTTTTCGACCACCAGCACATCCAGAATCCCATCGTCCGGCTCCGAGTCCGTAACAGGATTGAAGCTGCCGCCGTACCACCGGCCATTGCAGACGCAGATCATGGTCTTCCGGCCAGAGAACACCTCGCCGCTGTCCAGTGTGACGGTGTAATCTGCCGTCAGCCCATGCAGCATATTCGAGAAAATGGACAGGATGTACGCGCCCTTGCCGCTCACGAGCGGCAGGCGCTTGAAGCGGGCGATATCCGTGCCGACCCGCGCGTCAAAGCCGATGGAAAGAACGTTCAGCGCATAAGAATCGTTGCAGCGGATGAGATCGAACCGCGCCTCCTCCGCGTCCAGCAGCCGCTCAATGGAGGTGAAAGCGGCGGGATCGTCAAAAATTTTGATTGCGTCGTTGCCGGAGCCGCCGGGAAAGTGCGTCACGGCAGCGTTGCCATAGCCCACGACACCGTTTACAACTTCGTTGAGCGTCCCATCGCCGCCGCAGGCGTACAGCCGCACCTCCTCGCCGGACTGCGCCGCCTGCCGCGCCAGCGTCCGGCATTCGCCGGGCGCGTTGGAGACAAGCAATTCATAGCTTAACCCGCGCGGCGCGAACGCCGCGTCGATCATTTCCCGGTATTCCGCCGTCCGGTCTGACTTCCCGGCTGCGGGATTGACGATAAAAATATGCTTCATAGCGGAACCTTCTCCTGTTCTGTTCGTCTATTATACAGGCGGCGCTCAATAGTACATGTACACGTTGCACTGTAAGCGCCCGTTGTAGAGCTTGCGCTTTTTGACGGCCTGTTTGCCGTAGTAATGCTCGAACTCCGGTTCGGAGGAGATGATGTATTTTTTCCAGCCGTCCGCGTATCTGAGATGCCGGCCGAACGCACTGTAGAGCCGCTGGGCGCTGCGCTGCTCAAGCATGCGCTCGCCGTAGGGCGGATTGCAGACGATGAGGCCCCTGTCCGCGGGCAGGCTCAGCTTCGTTGCGTCCGCCTCGCGGAACTCGATCAGCCTGCCGACGCCCGCCTTGCGCGCGTTCTGCTGCGCGATCTCCAGCGAAGCCGCGTCAATGTCGGAGCCGAGAATGCGGTACTCGCCCCTGTACTCACGGTCGAGCGCCTCGGTCCTGGCCTGCTGCCAGACCGTCTCCGGGACGCAGGCCCACTTCTGCGCCATGAACGACCGGTTCAGACCCGGCGCGCGGTTCAGCGCGATCATCGCCGCTTCGATGCAGATCGTGCCCGAGCCGCAGAACGGGTCCCAGAAGAAGTCCCGTCCGCGGTAGCGCGCGAGATTGACCATGGCGGCCGCCATCGTCTCGTGCAGCGGCGCAAGATTGGCCTCGCGGCGGTAGCCGCGCTTGTGCAGGCTCACGCCGGACGTGTCCAGAAACAGTTCCACATGATCCTTCATGATGGAAAAGCGCAGCTGATACGTTTCGCCCGTCTCCGGCAGCCAGCCGAGGCCGTATTTCTCGCCCAGCCGCGTGACGGCGGCCTTCTTGACGATGGCCTGACAGTCGGGAACGGAGTGCAGCTGGCTGTTCAGGCTGTAGCCCTTGACGGGGAACGCGCCGTCCTTCGGGATAAAGCGCTCGAGCGGCACGGCCTTCACGCCCTGGAACAGGTCCTCAAAGCTGTGCGCGTCGAATTCGGCCAGCAAAATCATCACGCGCTCGCCCATGCGGCAGCAGAGGTTGGCCTTCGCCATGGCGGCGAAATCGCCTTCAAAAAAAACGCGCCGGTCCTCGACCCGGACGTTTTGCAGATCCAGCCGCCGCAGTTCGTCGCCGACCAGACCCTCCAGCCCAAACAGGCACGGCACGCAGAAAGTCATCGTATCCATAGTTTTCTCTCCAAGCATTCTATAGTCTCTCTAAGTATACGGAATCCCGGCGCAAATAGCAAACCCTATCTGTTACGATTTTGTAAAATGTGAGGAAAAACTTTATATTTATTTAAAGTGACAAGCGTTCGGAAATACGGTATACTGGAAGCAGCACAGAAATTCAAAAAAGAGGAGGAGGTTCCCATGTCTCAGGCAGTGATCGGATGGCTGATCGCCATCGTCGTCTTCATCGTGGCAGAGGCCGCGACGGTCACGCTGGTGTCCGTCTGGTTCATCGGCGGCGCGGTGTGCGCGCTGATCGCGGCAATTCTCGGCGCGGGACTCGGCGTACAGCTGGCGGTATTTCTCGTCGTTTCGACGGCGCTGCTGGCGTTCGCGTGCCCGGCGGCTCGAAAAAAGTGGGCAAAAAAGCCGGAGCGTATGAATGCCGACCGCCTCGTCGGCGAAACGGCCATGGTCACGGAGCCCATCGACGCATGTGCTGATACCGGAGCCGTGAAGATCAACGGCGTTCTCTGGACGGCAAAATGCACGACGGGCGAACGCGTCGAGGCGGGCGGCCACGTGACCATCGAGCGCGTCGAGGGTGCGAAGCTCTACGTCAGACCCGCAAAGTGTCCCTGTACGAAAGCATAACCATCATAAAAAAAGAACTGAAAAACCGAAGGAGGAACAAGGTTTATGGAATGGATTCCCATTGTTGTGATCGCCGTTCTGGCGCTCATCATCGTCATCAGCAACATTCACATCGTCCAGCAGTCCCGTGCCTACGTCATTGAGCGCCTCGGCGCGTTCAGCAAGGTCTGGCAGGTCGGCATGCACGTCAAAGTCCCGTTCATTGAGCGCGTGGCCAAGAAGGTCAGCCTGAAAGAGCAGGTGCTCGACTATCCGCCGCAGCCCGTGATCACCAAGGATAACGTCACCATGCAGATCGACACCGTCGTCTATTATCAGATCACAGACCCGAGACTCTACACCTACGGCGTCGAGCGGCCCATGATGGCCATGGAGACGCTCACGGCCACGACGCTCCGCAACATCATCGGCGACCTTGAGCTCGACCAGACGCTCACGTCCCGCGACGTCATCAACACCAAAATGCGCGCCATTCTCGACGAGGCCACCGATCCCTGGGGCATCAAGGTCAACCGCGTGGAGCTGAAGAACATTCTGCCGCCGCAGGACATCCAGAACTCCATGGAAAAACAGATGAAGGCCGAGCGTGACCGCCGACAGGCGATTTTGCAGGCCGAGGGCACGAAGCGCAGCCAGATCCTTGTCGCCGAGGGCGAAAAGGAAGCCGCGATTTTGAAGGCAGACGCGGAAAAGCAGGCCGCCATCCTCAAGGCAGAAGCCGAAAAGCAGGCGGCAATTCTCAAGGCTGACGGCGAAGCGCAGGCCATCATGGCCGTGCAGAAGGCCATGGCCGATTCTCTGGCGCTGCTGAACGAAAAGGCCCCGAACGACCAGGTGCTCAAGCTCAAGGCGCTTGAGGCCATGCAGAAGGTCGCGGACGGCAAGGCCACGAAGATCATCATTCCGTCTGAGCTGCAGGGCTTCGCGGGTCTGGCCTCCGGCATTGCCGAGACGGTAAAGGAGACGAAGTAATATGGCAAAGCAGGACGAGCGCTTTATCAAGGTGCTGAACGAGGGCAGTACCTGGACCACGAACCGTGAGATTTGGGTCGACAAAACGACCGGCGTCAACTATCTCTGGATCGCTTCCGGCAATGCCGGCGGCCTGACTCCGCTGCTCGGCGCCGACGGCAAGCCCCTCGTGACGAGGATCCCAACCGAAAAGGAATAATTTCAAGGCGTATGCAGTTGGTACGGCTTTGCCCACAGCTGAACTGCATATAAAGTTCCCCGCCGCAGTCCGAATGAACTGCGGCGGGGTGTCTTTTACCCGATGAACCCGATGGTGCTGCGGCAGACGAAATAGAACAGGCGGTCTTCGCTGTTGGCGAGGATCAGAACGTCCCCGACCTCGCCGAGCACGCTGACGTTGCCGAGCACGAGCGGTCCTGCCGTCAGGGAAACCGTGCCGCGTCCGGCGATATCGCCTGTCGAGCGGTCGCACGGCGTCGGCTTTACCGGCGTCGACGGCATGGGGCCGCAGCCGGCGTGGGTGGCCTGATAGAAGAGCTTCGCAAGCTCGTTATAGGCCGCCTCTGCGCTGGGGAAGTCGATCGTCTCCGTCACGCCGAAGGCGACGGCGCTCAAGCCGCACAGCCGCACGGAGTCCGCATCAAAATACGGCCCCTCGGCACAGCAGGCTGTCTCCGTGCCCCCGGTGCAGATGGGGTTGGGATAGTAGATCTGGCCGGAAACCTCTAAATTCTCACACGAATCCGGCGTGATCTTCACAAATTCCCCGTCCAGAGGCCCGGTCAGGTTGTCGTATGGAGTTGTGGCCGCTGCGGGACAGTTCAGCGACGAGCCGAGCACGAAATCGCGCGTGATGAACGCGAACTGCTGATAGTCCGTCAGCGCCGCGAAGCGCGGACGACACAGCAGCTGCAGTGCCGCGACAAGCCCCGGCGCGCAGGAACAGCCGCAGCCGCAGCTGATATCGGCCTCCGTGACCGGCGCGACGGGCCGCTCACCCGGCCAGACCGGCGGGAACGGGGGCGGATACGGCGGGAACGGCCCCGGCCCGGGACACGGCGGCGGGCAGGGCGGCGGGCAGGGCGGCGGACACGTCTGCTGGCTGCCGCCGGAGCAGGCCGCGCAGCCCTGAACCGCCTGCGGCTCGGGACAGCCCCCGGTCGTCGTATAATTGCAGGGTTGATTCATAAAACCCCTCCTTCAAAGACAAGAATGTTTTCTGTCTTCCCTACCATATGCCGGGCCTGCCCGTTTGGTGCATGGTTGCAAATCCGGCCGCGTTGCGGTATGATGCAGATACTTGAAAACGCAGAAGGAGACGCGGATATGAGAATGAAAAAAGTCCGGGCGGCAGCGGCAGCGCTGCTCTGCGCGGCGTGTCTTGCGCAGACGGCGGTTCCCGCGCTGGCAGCAGAGGCATATACGGCCCCCGATGTGACGGGGAAGACGCTGGAGCAGCTGATGGACGACTTCCGCGCTGAGCACGCGCTGACCGGGGATAATTTCGAGATCAGCTTTTACGTGCCGGAAACCGGCGAACAGTATGACTTCAACGAGACGAAAATGCTTTACGGCGCAAGCACCTACAAGCTGCCGCTGAACCTGTATTATTATGATATGCAGCTCGCGGGCGAGATCACCGGGGACACGATGATCACGCAGGGCGCTTCGCTGGACGAGGCGCACTATCAGTCGCTGGTCTATTCCAACAACGAGCTTTCGTATTCCCTCTGGCGGCGCATCGGCGACTGGCCGGAATACAAGATGGCCATGCGCAAATATTTCACCATGACCGACGACGAGATCCCGCAGAATTACTATTATGACCACCTGTTCTGCACGCGCATGATGCTGGACACGCTGAAGGTCGTCTGGGACGGGCAGGAGCAGTATCCTGAGCTGATCGACTACCTGAAAATTGCCTGCCCGGACGCGTATTTCAAGACGTATCTCGACGTGGATGAAACGCCCATCGCGCACAAATACGGCAGCTACGAGGGCGCGGAGAACGACGTCGGCATCATCTGGGCCGAGCGGCCGTTTCTGCTGGCCGTGTATACGAGCGGCCTGTCCTATGGGCCGGGCGGCAATGTGGACACAGCGTATGCCGACGGACAGAGCGCAGGCTCTGTGATCTGCGGCCAGCTGGCCGTGCTGCTGAAGACCTATCTTGACGAGCAGGTGCGGCTGGAACGGGAGCGGGCCGAAAAGGAAGCCGAAGAAGCCCGCCTCGCCGAAGAGCAGGCGAAGGCCGAGCAGGCAGAAAAAGAGCGGCTTGCCGCCGAAGCGAAAGCCGCAGAGGAAAAGAAGGCCGAGGAAGAACGGCAGGCCGAGCTCCAGCGGCAGGCCGAGGAGCAGGCCGCGCAGGAGGCAGCGCAAAAGGCCGCCGAGGAAGCCGCCCGCGAGGCCGCCCGTCAGGCCGCGCACCGCAGGCTGGTCATCCGGCTTACCTGCGTGGGCGCGTTCAGCGCGCTTGTCATTGCGCTGGCCGTTGTGCTCATTCGGAAGCTCCATAAGGCAGGCAGGTGCTGATTTGCCTCACGGGATGATCCGGCTGGGCTTTTGATAGCGCTCCTGCTCGGAGAAGACGCAGCCGCAGTATTTCTGCATATAAAAGCCCAGCTCCCGCGCACGGGCCTGGCCGTCGCGGAACATGGGGCGGAAATCCTGATAATAAAATTCCACGCCGTATTCCTCCGCCGCGCGGTAGGCCACGTCGCGCATCAGCTCGTGCTTCTGATAGGGGCTGATGAACAGAGACGACGTAAACGCGTCGAACCCGCCCTCCTTCGCGGCCCGTGCCGCCTCAAAAAGGCGCATTTCGTAGCATTTGACGCACCGGCCCGCGATATCGCCGGCTACCTCGCGCACAAATGGCCGCAGGCCGTAATCGTCGCGCATGAGAAGGGGCAGCTCGATGGTCTTCGCGTATTCCTGCAGGCAGTTCCGCCGGGCACGGTATTCGGTAAAGGGATGGATGTTGGGATTGTACCAGTAGCCGGTCAGGTCGATCCCATCCGCGCGCAGCGCGTCGATCGGCATATTCGCGCAGGGCGCGCAGCAGATGTGCATCAGCAGTTTCATGGCGTTCGCCTCCCATTGTGCAATAAGCATACCACATTTCCCGGTTTCTGTACAGATTGCAAAAAAGAATCTGCGACATTCCGTAGAAAATGAACATGGACAAGCGGCGGGCGCGGTGCTATAATTCCATCTAATATCAGATACAAGCAAAACTGAACGCAGAAAGGAAGATGTTCCATGGCTTTTCCCATTGAGAGCTACGCAGCGAAGATCCAGCGGAAGCTGTTAAAGAAGCAGCGTGTGATCGAGGCCGCCTCCGGCCGGCAGAAGGCCGATCTGGTGCTGAAAAACGCGACGTATGTCAACGTGTTCTCCAACGAACTGCTGACGTGCGACATCGCCGTGGCGAACGGCCTGATCGTGGGCCTCGGCAGCTATGAGGGCGAGGTCGAATACGATATGACCGGCAAGATCGTCTGCCCCGGCTTCGTCGACGCGCACATCCATCTGGAATCCAGTCTCGTCACGCCGAAGGAATTCGTCCGCGCGACGCTGCCGCACGGCACGACCACCGTCATCACCGACCCCCATGAGATCACCAACGTCATGGGCACCGACGGCATTGACTATATGTTCCAGGCGACCGAGGGGCTGCCCATCGACGTGCGGTTCATGCTGCCGTCCTGCGTCCCGGCCACGCCGATGGACGAATCCGGCGCGAATCTGGACTATCGCGCCATCGACTCGTTCTACGACTACCCCAGAGTACAGGGCCTTGCCGAGATGATGAACTCCTACGGCGTGATCCACAATGACGCCGAGGTCGTCTCGAAGATCGTCGCCTCGCAGGCGCACCACAAGAAGATCGACGGCCACGCGCCGGGCCTGCAGGGCAAGGATCTCGACACCTACGTCGCCGCAGGCGTCTATTCCGACCACGAATGCGCCACGATGGAGGACGCGCTGGCAAAGCTGCAGCGCGGCCAGTTCATCATGATCCGCGAGGGCACCGCCGCGCGCAATCTGGAAGCGCTTGCTCCCCTGCTCACGCCGCAGTACGCCGAGCGCTGTATGTTCTGCACCGACGACAAGCATCCGAGCGATCTGCTGGAAAAGGGTCACATTGATTATATCGCCCGTGAGGCCATCAACAAATACGGCGTCGACCCCATCATTGCCGTCAAGGCCGCCTGCCACCACGCCTCGCGCTATTTCCTGCTCAATAACCGCGGCGCGATCGCGCCCGGCTATCTGGCCGACTTCGCCGTGATCGACAATTTCAAGGACTTCAACGTCGAAATGGTCTTCAAGAAGGGCGTTCTGTACTGGAACAACGGCGAGCTGCGCGACTTTGAAGCGCCGAAGATCGAGGAATATCTCGACAAGCGCGCCCACGACACCTTCCACGTCTCGACGCTCACGCCCGACGATTTCCGCGACACGCGCCAGAGAGGCGTTCTGGGCATGGTCCCGGGCGAGATCATTACAACCGACAATGGCTACGCTGACCACGTCGATCTGGAAAAGGACATTCTGAAGATCGCCGTCGTCGAGCGCCACAAGGGCACGCATCACATCGGCCTCGGCTACATTCAGGGCTACGGCCTGAAATCCGGCGCGGTCGCGACCAGCATTTCGCATGACTCGCACAACATCATCGTCGTCGGCACGAACTCCGCCGATATGGCGTTCGCCGCGAATTACATCGTCGAGCACCACGGCGGCATCGTCGTGGTCGAAAACGAAACGGTAAAGGGTTCGGTCGTGCTGGAGATCGCGGGCATCATGTCCGACCGTCCGCTGACCGAGGTCAACGACCAGCTTGAGGCGGCCAAGGACGCAGCCTTCACGCTCGGCGTCAGCCGGGGCATCGACCCGTTCATGACGCTCAGCTTTATGGCCCTGCCCGTCATCCCCAAGCTCCGCATCACCACCAGAGGCGTCGTCGACGTCGACACCCAGCAGTACGTATAAAATACACAGAAATAAGTCAACCGGCCCGCAGGCGTGTCCTGCGGGCCGGTTCTGATTTTTATGACCGCCTCCGGCGGTATTCTGTCGGCAGCTCGCCGTATGTCTCCTTGAACGCGGCCGTGAACCGGCTCTGGCTCTCGTAGCCGACGGCCTGCGCGATAGCGGCAATGTCGTTCTGCGTTTTTAACAGCAGGGACGCGGCCTGCTCCATGCGGTGCTTTTTCATGTGCGCGGCGATCGTCTCGCCGTAGACCTGCTTGAAGCAGCGCTTGAGCGTCGTCGTGTTCATCAGATACTTCCGCGACAGCTCCTCAATGGTGACGCGCTCGGCGAGATTGGCCGTCAGCTCGTCGTGGACATGGCGGATGATCTGCTCCTGCGAGTCCTGATAGTCGACGGCCTTTTCCGGGCAGGCGATCTGCATGACCTGCTCGACGATCTCGTGCAGGAGCTTGATCTGCATGGTGTCGCCCGCCTTGTAATAGACCTCCTTGCCGCACCGGCGGCTTTCGATCAGCCCGCTCTGCGCAAGTGAACGCAGATGGTGCGAGACGGCGGGGCTGGACATATCGAGCAGCGCCGCGATGTTGATGACGCACTCCTCCCGGTGGCTGAGCAGCCAGAAAATGCGCACGCGGGTCGGGTCGCTCAGCTGTTTGAAGATATCGCACACCGCGCCGAAGTGCTCCACGTTTTTCAGCTCCCGGTACAGCTCCTCCGTGTGTCCGTGCGCGCCGTGGTCGTGCGGAAGAGAGAATTCCGGCATTTGTCCCATCTCCTTTGTCCGTTTTGGACATTCCGTTCGCCCGTTTGGAAGCAAGCGCCCCGGGGGGCTTGATTTCCGGCGTTTTTCTCAGTATACTGCGGATGTAATGATTAAGCAAGCGTTTAATTCAAAATTTCAAACGGAGGGACTGACCATGAAAAAGACATACCAGATCGAAGTCGACTGCGCGAACTGCGCGAACCTGATGGAGGAAGCCGCGAAGAAGACCGAGGGCGTTGCGAACGCGACCGTCAACTTCATGACGCAGAAGATGATCGTGGAATTCGCCGAGGGCGCAGACGAGAAGAAGACCATGAAGGCCGTGCTCAAGGCCTGCAAAAAGGTCGAGCCTGACTGCGAGATCGAGCTTTAAGCTGCAATTGCTGCTCCGGCAGCGCGGAACGGAGTGTTTGCTATGACAAAGAAACAGAAAAAAATGCTCGTGCGCATCCTCATCACCGCCGTGATGCTCATTGCGCTGAAATTTATCCCCATCACCGGCATCCCGCAGCTGCTTGCCTATGTGGCCGCGTATCTGGTCATCGGCTATGACATTCTGCGCAAGGCCGGAAAGGGCATTCTCAACGGACGCGCGTTTGACGAAAACTTCCTTATGACGCTGGCCACGCTCGGCGCGTTCTTCCTCGCCATCTGGACGAAGAGCGGCGACTATGTCGAGGGCATCGCCGTTATGCTGTTCTACCAGATCGGCGAGCTGTTCCAGAGCTATGCCGTCGGCAGGAGCCGGAAGAATATCTCCGCACTGATGGATATCCGCCCGGACTACGCGAACATTGAGCAGGACGGTCAGCTGACGCAGGTCGACCCGGACGTGGTCGCGGTCGGCAGCATCATCGTCGTCCAGCCGGGCGAAAAGGTGCCGCTCGACGGCGTGGTCGTCGAGGGCACATCCAGTCTCAACACCAGCGCGCTGACCGGCGAAAGCCTGCCGCGCGACGTCAAGACGGGCGACGAGATCATCAGCGGCTGCATCGATCTGTCCGGCGTGCTGAAGATCCGCACGACAAAGGCATTCGGCGAGTCCACCGTTTCGAAGATCCTCGATCTCGTCGAGAACGCAAGCTCCCGCAAGTCGCGCTCCGAAACGTTTATTTCCCGTTTTGCCAAGGTCTACACGCCTGCCGTGTGCGCCGCAGCGCTGGCGCTGGCCGTGCTGGTCCCGCTGGGCCGGATGCTTGCGGGGGCTGACGCGAACTGGACCGACTGGGTTTACCGCGCGCTGTCATTCCTCGTCGTCAGCTGCCCGTGCGCGCTGGTCATCAGCATTCCCCTGAGCTTCTTCGCGGGCATCGGCGGTGCAAGCCGGGAGGGTGTGCTGATCAAGGGTTCAAACTATCTGGAGGCCCTGTCCGCAGCGAAGGTCGTCGTCTTCGACAAGACCGGGACGCTGACGCGCGGCGTGTTTGAGGTCACGGCTGTCCACCACAGCCCGCTGGCGGAGGAGCAGCTGCTGGAATACGCGGCGCTGGCCGAATGCGCCTCCTCGCACCCCATCAGCAAGAGTCTGCAGAAGGCCTATGGCAAGGAAATTGACCGCAGCCGCGTGACGGACATCGAAGAGCTCAGCGGCCACGGCATCACCGCCACGGTCGACGGGCACGCGGTCGCCGCAGGCAACAGCAAGCTGATGAAAAAGCTGGGCGTTCAGTACTGCGACTGCCACAGCACCGGCACGATCATCCACATGGCCGTTGACGGCCAGTACGCGGGACATATCGTCATTTCCGACGTCGTCAAGCCGCATTCGAAGGAAGCCATCGAGCAACTCAAGCGCGCGGGTGTCCAGAAGACCGTCATGCTGACGGGCGATGCAAAGCGCGTGGCCGACAGCGTAGCCGCCGAGCTTGGCGTCGACGAGGTGCGCAGTGAGCTTCTGCCGGGCGACAAGGTCGCGGAGGTCGAGAAGCTGCTGGCCGCGAAGGGCAAAAACGATATGCTGGCCTTCGTCGGCGACGGCATCAACGACGCCCCGGTCCTCACGCGGGCGGATATCGGTATCGCCATGGGCGCGATGGGTTCCGATGCAGCCATCGAGGCCGCCGACATCGTCCTCATGGACGACGACCCGCTGCAGATCGCAAAGGCCATCAAAATTTCCCGCAAGTGCATCGGCATCGTCCGGCAGAACATTGTGTTCTCTCTGGTCGTGAAGTTCGGCTGCCTCGCGCTCGTCGCCTTCGGCGTCGCGAATATGTGGGCCGCCATCTTCGCCGACGTCGGCGTGATGGTCCTCGCCGTCCTGAACGCGATCCGGGCGCTGAAATACAAGGGCTGACGGATAAAAATGCAAAAAAGAACGGGGCTCCGCAGGCAGCGGAGTCCCGTTTTTGCCATATTGCGCAGCGCCGGTCAGCCCTCCGCCACGGACGGGCAGGTGCGGACATATTCGTAGAACTGCGCGTTTGCCGCTTCCATGTACGGCGTGACCCAGAGCGTGCCGACGCCGAGGCACAAAGAGCCGACGATGATCCAGCCGAGGAAGCTCAGGTCGAGCACGAATTTTTCCCACTTGTGGCCGTTCATCAGCTGACGGCTTGCGGTGATGCAGGCGTTCCAGCCGTAATCGGGGTGGTCGAGCTTGATATAGTATGCCATAGAATAGGCATACGCCTTGACAATGCCGGGGATGACGAACAGCAGCGACCACAGGAACGTGAAAAGCGACGTCATAAGGCCGATGAGGAACGTTCCGCCGAAATCATCCTGAAAGCCGCGGAACATATCGCCCATCTGCACGGGCTGATGGTCACGCGCCTGCTTGAGGAAGATATACGCCATGCCGTATTCCAGCGGGCCGACCACGAGCAGCGCGCCGATACCGGGGATGATCCCGGCGGCAGCCGACTCCATCAGTCCGATCAGCAGGCACACGGCCAGACCCATCATCCAGAGATTCTGAAAAATACCGCCGCCGAGCTGCGCTCTTGCGCGGGCCTTTAATTCTGCACGATCCATAAATTACACAGTCCTTTCTGAATCCTCTTATTTCTTTCTTTTTCCCGGACACTCCCATTATACTGTATGCAGCCCGGCAATGCAAGATTCACAATTCCGGCACACCCGCGAGGCACAGCGGCAGCTCCAGTCCGTTCGCCTCCAGAAGCGCTTTGTCGCGCAGGAGCTCCCGCGCCGGGCCGTCGGCGGCCAGAGTGCCGTCGGCGATCAGAAGCACGCGGCGGCACGTTTCCAGCACCAGATCCAGATCGTGCGAGGCGATGAGCTTCGTCTCCGGCCTTGCGCGCAGGACGCGGATCAGGGTGCGGCGGTTGCGCGGGTCGAGCGCGGTGGACGGCTCGTCCATGAGAAGCATATCCGGCTTCATGGCAAGAATGGCCGCGACAGCGGCCATGCGCTTTTCGCCGCCGGACATTTTGTGGTTGTGGCGCAGCTTCAGATGCTCCATGTGCAGGCTGGCAAGCGTTTCGTCCGCCTGCCGCTCGGCCTCTTCGCGGCTCAGGCCGTAATTCATCGGGCCGAAGAGCATATCGTCCAGCACCGTCGGCATGAACATCTGGTTATCCGCGTCCTGCAGGACATAGCCCAGCTTCCGGCGCACGGCGGGCAGATTCTCCCGCGTGACGGGAAGACCGTCCACGGTGATGCTGCCCGTATACGGCACGAGGCCGAGCGCGGCCTTCATGAGCGTGGACTTTCCCGCGCCGTTCGCGCCGATCAGTCCGGCCTGTTCTCCGTCCTGAATGGAAAACGAAAGCTCGCGCAGCACCTGCGTTCCGCCATAAAACACGCTGACGTGATCGAATACCAGCATAAGCGCCTCCCGTCTCAGACAAACAACCCGCCCAGCAGCGCGGACAAATCAAAATACCGTGCCAGCAGCATCAGCGCCGGGCACAAGAGCGCATACGGCCACGACGCCGCCGAGCCGCGCCCATGCGCGGCGCTTGGAAACTCGCCGCAGAAGCCGCGCAGCTCCATGCTCTCGTAGAGCGCCTGCGCCCGGTCCATGCTGCGCAGCAGCAGCTGGCCGAGAAACGAGCCCCACACGGAAATATGGATCCCCTTCTGCCCCGGCGCACGGAGGCTGTAGGCCTGCTGCATCACGGCGACCTCAGACAGAAGCAGCCCGACATAGCGGAACGTCAGCAGCAGAAGATTCGTCAGCAGCTTCGGCACGTGCAGCTGCCGCAGCGCGCGGCAAATTTCCTCAATTGTGGTCGTGGCCATCAGCAGAAAGGACACAAGCAGGCAGAAAACGCCCTTTAAGATCAGCGTCAGCATCGACAGAACGCCGCCTGAGACGGCAAGCCCGCCGATCTGCACCACGATCTGCCGGTCAAACAGCGGATTCAAAAGCCCGACCGCGCACACGAGCGGCAGCACCATGCGCAGCTTCTGAAAGCACAGGCGCATCGGAAGCCCCGCAAGCTGATAGCCCGCCACCGGGAACAGTGCCATCCAGACAAGCCGCGTCAGGCCGTATTTCGGGAAGGAAACCGTGACGGCGATATAAAAAACCGTCACGAACAGCTTGGAAAGCGGGCTGAGGCGATGCAGAACCGAATCCTGCGCCGCCAGCTCGTCCATTTCGCGCAGCTCAAGCCCCGCCTGCTCCGCTCTGTTCACGCTGCATCCCTCCCGGTTCAAAAATGCGAAGTGCGGCAAGCCGTCCGGCTTGCCGCGAAGCGGCTTATCCGGCCGCCGTCTGTTTTTTCTTTTTCCGTGCCAGACTGCCCGCCAGGCAGATCAGCCCGGCAAGTCCTGCGACGATCACGCAGCCGACGAGGCCGGATACAGATGTGCCTGCGGCGCTGTCGCTGTCCGCAAAGCCGTAATCCGGCAGGAAGGACGTTTTTTCCTGCACAGCGGCCGCCTTTTCCGCGGCAGCGCTCTGCGTGCCGTATTGTTCTTCGTCAAGGCCCATGTTGGCCGAATACCCGGCCTCCTCATTGCCGAACAGCGACCATTCCAGTCCGTCCGGGCTGGAGCTTGCCAGCAGCGACAGCCCGCCGCCGATGACGAGCGCGGCAGCCGCCAGAATCGCCAGTGCCGCCTTACGCGAGCAGCGGTTTTTCGCGCCGGAGCCTGCCGCGTCCTGCAGCAGCTCAGGCCGCGTCTGATAGACGAACAGCAGCACCGCCGCCGTGATCAGCCCCTCGACCAGACCGATCGCCAGATGGATCGGCTGCATGAGCACCGCGAACGCGCCGAGCGGCAGCGCCGTGATGCCGGAGAGCGTCGTTTCCAGCACGACGGAGAATGCGCCGAGCTGCAGCGTTGCAACGCAGCCGAGCACCGACGCAAGCGTCAGGCGCAGCCGGGCCTTGCCCGCGGAAAGATTTCCGCGCATCAGGGGCCGGTAGATAAGGAAATATCCCACGAAGCAGCCGTAGAACGCCATGTTCCAGACATTCGCGCCCAGCGCAAGCAGCCCTCCGTCAGCAAAGAACAGCGCCTGAATGGCAAGAATGATGATCATGGACAAAAAGCCTGCCCACGGCCCCAGCATGGCGGACAGCAGCATACCGCCGCACAGATGCCCGGACGAGCCTGTGCCGGGGATGGTATAGTTGATCATCTGCCCGGCAAAGACGAGCGCGGACATGACCGCCATTGTCGGAAGCTTCTTTTTTGCCGTCTCCGGTGCGGCAAGCTCCTCCCTGCGCAGCTGCACGAGCGAAACGCCCGCCGCAGCAGCAGAGGCTGCGTACATCGTAACGGCAACAGCAGGAGATAAAAGTGCGTCTGCCATATGCATGGTCTGTTCCTCCGAACTTTTTTGTTTATTATTAAGAAGTCTGACCGCCGCGCACAAGCTCCCCTGGGAGATATTTCGGATAAAAAAGTCCTTGTGCATCATGACAAATTGCGGCAAAGAAATTTGTGGAAGTCTACCGAAAAATTAAAAATCGCAAGATTGTCGGATAAAAAAAGCAAGTCTAACATTGAACAAACAGCCTGTTCCGCTATGATGGAGCTATCCGGAGGCGGCTTTCGGTAAAAGCCGCCCGCCCCTCAAGCACATATTTGTATGAAACCAGACAATTGATACAGGAGGATGCAGACATGGCAACATTCAGATTTACCGCAGGCCCGTGGAACGTCCACGAGGGCAACGAAACCTTTGGCCCCGGCCACCGCAAGAGCATTCCGCTGGAAGAAAAAATGAAGAAGTACGCCGAGATCGGTCTGGCCGGCATGCAGTTCCATGACGACGACGCCGTTCCCGACATGAACAACATGACCGAGAAGCAGATCGTCGACTACGCGAAGGACGTCAAGGCGATGCTCGACAAATACGGCCTGTTCGCAGAGTTTGTCGCACCGCGTCTGTGGTTCGACAAGCGCACGAATGACGGCGGCTTCACCGCCTCCCGCAAGGAAGACCGTGAATTTGCCCAGTGGCGCGCCCGCCGCTCCTGCGACATTGCCAAGGCGCTCGGCACCAAGAAGATCCAGCTGTGGCTGGCCCGCGAGGGCACGCTCTGCGCCGAGGGCAAGAACCCCGTTGAAATGACCCTCCAGCTGCGCGACGCGTTCAACGACATCCTGACCTACCGCGACGACGCGCTCATCCTTGTCGAGCCGAAGCCCAATGAGCCCATCGACCGCTCCATCTGCGGCACTGCCGGTCACGCGCTGGCCGTCGGCGCATACACCGTCGATCCGAGCCGCGTCGGCCTGTGCATCGAATCCGCGCACTCCATCCTCGCCGGTCTTGATCCCGCGAACGACATGGGCTTCGCGCTGGCGCTCAACAAGCTGTGGGGCGTGCATCTGAACGACCAGAACGGCTGCCGCTACGACCAGGACAAGGCGTTCGGCGTCGACAACCTGCGCAACGCGTTCAACCAGGTCAAGGTCCTGTACGAGAACAACTTCGGCGACCGCGGCAACTTTGAATGCGTCGGCCTCGACGTCAAGGCCATGCGCACCCAGCCCGATGAGGACTGCTACCGCCATCTGATCAACTCCAAGAAGATCTTCGAGAAGCTGCTGGCCAAGGTCAAGAGATTCGACTACGAATTCCAGGCCGCCTGCGTCAAGGAGCAGAACTTCGAAAAGCTCGAAATGTACGTCATGGACCTGCTGATGGGCGACTGAAAAAAACCGGGCCGCCGCGCACGGGAAGCGTCCCCAAAAGGTCAGGCAAAATTTCGAACAACAAAGAATCAAGCCGCCAAAAGGGCTTGCCGTCTGTGAATCGCAGGCGGCAGGCCCTTCAGTCGTTCCCGCAGCCAGCTTCCCGAACTCCGGTGTATTCTCCCTTGACATAGTGAACCCCCATTTCTTAGGGTGTATCTGAAAACTCATGATGTGACCGGCAGCGAGGGATTTTTGCGTTGCGCAAGACATTTTTTCGCAGGAATACTGACGTATTTCAAGGAAAAATGACGCGGCGCACCGCAAAAAGGCCCGCTGTCCGGGTGCGTTGGGAGTTTTCAGATACACCCTAGTATCAGGTTTTTCCCATACCTGGCTAACAAATGGGGGTTTTCACCGCGCCGGGCGGTTTTTCATGTGCGGTAATTCAGAATGTCGTTCGCGACCGGGGTGTAGAACAGGCGGTGGATCTGGGCGGGGGCCCTGGTCTGGCCGAGGATCCACATGAGCTTTCCCGTGATGGCCTCGGTCGTCATGTCGAACGCCTCAAGCACCTGCGGGCATTCGCGGATCTTGTGCCCGACCTGATAAACGCCGACGTTGCTGCCCTCGTTCTGCACCTGCGTGGTCAGAACGACGGTCTTGCCGCCCTGAATGCCCTCCTCCAGCACGGACAGGAAGTCATTCCCGTCATACGACGGGATGCCGCCCACGCCGAAGCTTTCCAGGATCAGCGCATCGTTGTGCCGGAGCATCCAGCCCGCAAGCTCCGCCCGCGCGCCGGGAATGAGCTTCAGGAGCGCAACGCGCTCGTCGAGCGTGTCATAGAAGACCGGCTCGGGCAGGCAGGCGTTTTCGATATACTGCAGAATGCAGCCGTCCTGCAAAACAGCCAGATACGGGTAATTGATGCTGGAGAAGGCCTCGTAGCTCTTTGTGCGCGTTTTGCAGGCGCGGGTGCCCTGAATGACCTTGCCGTTGAAGACGATCATGACGCCGTGCAGGGTGTCACTGCACGCGCATAAAAACGCGTCGGTCAGATTGACCTTGGAATCAGTCGAGTCAAAGCTGATGGGCTTCTGCGCGCCAGTCAGGATGATGGGCTTGCGCGCCCCCTGAATGAGATAGCTGAGGGCCGCAGCGGTATAGGCCATGGTGTCCGTGCCGTGGCTGATGACGAAGCCGTCGTAGCGGTCATACCGCTCACGGATGGCCTTTGCGATCAGCAGCCAGTGCGACGGGGCAAGATTCGTGCTGTCCAGCGACAAAAGCTGTAAGCATTCCGCCCGGCAAAGCGCCGATACCGCCGGGACGAAGGACAAAAGCTGCTCGCTCGTCAGCTCCGGCATGAGGCCCTCCGCCGTTTTCCCGGACGCAATGGTCCCGCCGGTGCCGATCATCAGGATTCGTTTCATGGGCGTATCCTCCCGCGTTTTTTCATTATTCTTCCGTCTGCGCCGTGTACGGCAGGAACCAGTCGAGGTAGCGTGTCGGCTCTGTTACGGCGCCGCGTGTGGTGTAGAGCGCATAGCTTTTGAACAGGATAGGCGTGATGTATCCGCGTTCGCACACGCGCTTGTAGAGATTATACGTGTTGCCGCTGTTGACGAGGGCCATGCTGCACAGGTTCATCATGGTGCTGTCGGACAGGTCGCCGTAGTTGAGTGTGCCGGTCGCGCCGAAGAACGGCGAGAGGTCAAAGTTTGGAGACAAACGCACCTCGCCGTAGTACAGGTCGAAATTCCCCTGTAAAAGCGCCTGCTTGTACTCGGTATATTCCATGGACTTGACCGTGATGTTGAAGCCCAGAGAATTGAGCATTTTCGCGGCCTCGTTGGCCGCCTGCACGCGGATATAGCTCGACGAGCAGACGAGCATCGTGCCCTCGACCGGGACGGAATAGCCCTTGGAGGGGACGTAGAGGTCGAGGATGCCGTCGCCGGTCGCGTCCTCGACGGAGGCGCTGGCCAGCTGGTCGTAGTACGAGCCGGTGTCATAGGCGAAGCTGTTGGCCAGCTTCACGTCGTAATACCGGGAATTGGGTGAGCACGGCAGCGTCGACGCGACGGCAAAGCCGCCCAGCGTCTGCTCGACCAGCTGCTCGCGGTCGATGGCGAAGGTGATCGCGCCGCGCAGGCCGTAGTTGGAGAAGACGGGCGAGTTCATGTTGTAGCCGATGTACTGCATGATGGTCGTCTCCTCGTTCCACAGCTCGTAGTCGTTGTGGAAGCCTGCGAACGCGGAGGAGTTCGGGTCCGTCAGGACCATGTTGACCTTCTGATACTCAAAATTATCACGCACGTCGGCGGCAGTGGACGAGACGGTCAGCGCGATCTCGTCAAAATCGACCAGCGGCGCGGTATCGCGCCACCAGTTTTCACAGCGCGTGAGCTTCGTCCCGGCAAATTCATACGGGCCTGTGCCCGGCGGGCTGACCTCGTCCTTCGTGCCGGACTTGATGATGGGAATATCCAGCAGCAGCGGCAGGCACTCATATGCCTCGCTCGTTGAGAGCACGAGCGTCAGATCGTCCTGCGCCTCGGCGGAAGTGATGAAGCGCAGGCGCGAACCGTAATATTCCGAGCCTGCGGCGGATTCGATGGAATATGCCGCATCCGCCGCGGTAAGGGCGCTGCCGTCGTGGAAGGTCACGCCGGAGCGGAGCTTCACCGTGGTCGTGCGTCCGTCGTCAGTGACAAAATAGCTCTCGGCGAGAATCGGTTCTGCCTCGTAGCTGCTTGTCACGGCGAACAGCGGCTCGTAGAGGAAGGAAAAGATGATGCGGTTGTTGAGACTCTGGCAGTTATAGGGCTGCAGGCCGTAATCCGGCTGGTAGGCCAGGCCGAAGGACTCAAGCGCCGTATACGTCTCGGTGACGACCTGCTTGACCTCCTGCTTATCCTCTGAGCCGTTGACCGAGCCGGTCTGCTGGGCGGCGACGGCCTCGTCGCCGACGGGGAAAAGATTCTGCATCCATTCGCTCGTCGCGATCGTCGTGCAGCCGCAAAGAAGGGCCAGACACAGCGCAAGCGCTGTGAGCATCAAAAGCTTTCGTTTCATGCCGGTGCGCCTCCTTTCAGCCGGATGATGGCGGCCTGCGACCCGCGGTTCCCGCCGGTCACGCGATGCGACCAGAAGCGCTCCGGCTGGCATTTGGTGCAGTCCGGGCAGATGTCGATCACCTGCACGCCCGCTCTTTCCAGCCAGATGCGGTTCAGGCGCTTCAGATCGACGTGCGCCTTTTCGCCGTGCAGTTCAATTGCCGCTTCCGCGTCCGGGCCGAGCGATCGCCGCATGGCCTCCGGCACCTCCGGCCCGACCTCAAAGCAGCAGCGGCCGATACACGGGCCGATGGCCGCGCTAATGTGCTCCGGCGCGCAGCCGAATTCCGCCTGCATCCGAAGGACGGCCTTGTACGCGATGCCCTGCGCCGTTCCGCGCCACCCGGCGTGGACGGCGGCGATGGCCTGCCGCACGGGGTCAAACAGCAGCAGCGTCGTGCAGTCCGCACCGAAGCAGACGAGCGCCGCGCCGGGTTCGTCGGTCAGAATTCCGTCGCAGACGGCGGTCTGCTCCCGCTCCAGCCCTGTGCCGCAGTCCTGCTTGCCGACGCGCAGCAGAAGATCGGTATGCTCCTGCCGGGTAAAGATCGTTTCCTCCGGCGAAAAGCCAACGGCGGTGCCGAGAATGCGGTAATTCTCCCGCACGTTTTCCGGCCTGTCTCCCCGGTGCGTGCCGAGATTGAGGGAGGACAGCGCCCCCTCGCTCACGCCGCCGAAGCGCGTGGAGAAGCAGTGCACGCTTCCGGAAAGCGCGTCGGCGGTCAGATATTCAAGTGTTCCGTGGTGAATGGTGTGAAACATGGGCTTAATTCGCGTTCTGGCCGCGTTCGGCGGCAAGATCCTTGTCGCGGCAGCATTTTTTGTATTTTTTTCCGCTGCCGCACGGGCACGGGTCGTTCGGGCCGACCTTGATCTTCTTGACGACGGGCTGACGCTTGACAGTCTTGTCGCCGCCAGCCCCCTCGCCGGTGACCTTCGCCACGCGCTGGCGCTTGATCTCCTCGTTCGTCTTGATCCGGACGAGGAAGACGCGGCGGACGATCTCTTCCTTGATCGCGTCGTTCATGGCCTCGAACATGTCAAAGCCCTCGCGCTTATACTCGATGACGGGGTCTGTCTGCGCGTAGGCGCGCAGGCGGATGCCCTGCCGCAGATCGTCCATGGCGTCGATGTGATCCATCCAGAATTCATCGACCACACGCAGCGTCACGACGCGCTCAATCTCGCGCATGACGGGAGACGTGAACTGCTCCTCCCGCTTGGCATAGGCGCGCTGCATGAGAGACAAAATCTTCTCTTCCGCCTGCTCCCGCGTGAGCGCGGCCAACTCCTCGTCGGAGAGAAGCCATGTGCCCGTGGGGAAGAAGATGGGCTCGAAATGCGTCATCATCTCGAAGAAATGCTGCTTGTCGGCCAGCTTCGGCTGCTCGCCGAAGGCGCTGGCAACGTAGGTATCCACATAGAACCGCATCATGGACTGGATGTTCTTCTGCAGATCCTCGCCGTCGAGCACCTGGCGGCGCTGCTCGTAAATGATCTTACGCTGGACGTTCATCACGTCGTCGTATTCCAGCACGTTCTTTCTGGACTGGAAGTTGCGGCCCTCGACGGTCTTCTGCGCGTTTTCGATCGCGCCGGAGAGGATCTTGGCGTCGATGGGCGTATCCTCGTCGATGCCGAGCGTCTCCATCATGTTCATAATGCGCTCGGAGCCGAACAGGCGCATGATATCGTCCTGCATGGACAGATAAAACCGCGTCTCGCCGGGGTCGCCCTGGCGGCCGGAACGGCCGCGAAGCTGATTGTCGATGCGGCGCGACTCGTGCCGCTCGGTGCCGATGATGAAAAGGCCTCCTGCCTGCCGGACAAGCTCTGCCTGCTTGTCTGTCTCGACCTTGAAGCGCTTATAGGCCTCGGTATAGGCCGCGCGTGCGGCCAGAATTTCGGGATCCTCCGTCTCGGCGAAGGAATTGGACTCGGCGATCAGCTCGTCGGACAGGCCCTGCTTGCGCAGTTCGTTCTTTGCCATGTATTCGGCGTTGCCGCCCAGCATGATGTCGGTGCCGCGGCCGGCCATGTTCGTCGCAATGGTCACGGCGCCCAGATGGCCCGCCTGCGCGACGATCTCGGCTTCTTTTTCATGGTGCTTGGCGTTCAGGACGTTGTGCGGGATGCCCTCGCGCTTGAGCATCTGCGAAAGAAGCTCGGATTTTTCAATGGAGATCGTGCCGACCAGAACCGGCTGGCCCTTGGCGTGGCATTCCTTGATCTGCGCGATGACGGCGCGGTATTTGCCCGCTTCGGTTTTATAAACAACGTCGGGGTCGTCGATACGGATGACCGGTTTATTCGTCGGGATCTCGACAACGTCGAGATTGTAAATGCCGGAGAATTCCTCCTCCTCGGTCAGCGCCGTGCCGGTCATGCCGGAGAGCTTGTCGTACAGACGGAAGAAATTCTGGAACGTGATGGTGGCGAGCGTCTTGTTTTCGCTTGCGACCTTGACGCCCTCCTTGGCCTCGATGGCCTGATGCAGGCCCTCGTTATAGCGGCGGCCATACATGAGGCGGCCCGTGAATTCGTCGACGATGATGACCTCGCCGCCCTTGACGACGTAGTCGATATCACGCTTCATGAGGCCCCGCGCCTTCATGGCCTGATTGATGTGGTGCGAGAGCGTGGCGTTTTCGGGGTCGGCCAGATTTTCCACGTTGAAGAACTGCTCGGCCTTTTCAATGCCCTTCTGCGTGAGCGACACGGAGCGGTCCTTTTCATCGACAATGTAATCGCAGTCATACTGATCCTGCAGTTCCTTGTTGTCCGTCGTGGAGAAGACCTGCTTTTTCAGGCGGGAGACGAAATAATCCGCCATTTCATACAGCTTGGACGATTCCTCGCCCTTGCCGGAAATAATGAGCGGGGTGCGCGCTTCATCAATGAGTATGGAGTCGACCTCGTCGACGATGGCGAACGCGTGGCCGCGCTGCACCATCTCCTGTTTGTAAATCGCCATATTGTCGCGCAGGTAATCGAAGCCCAGCTCGTTATTCGTGCCGTAGGTGATATCGGCGGCATAGGCTGCGCGGCGCTGCTCCGCGGTCAGATCGTGGACAATGAGGCCGACGGAAAGTCCTAAGAAGCGGTAGACCTTGCCCATCCACTCCGAGTCGCGCTTGGCAAGATAATCGTTGACCGTGACGATGTGCACACCCCGTCCGGCCAGCGCATTCAAGTATGCGGGCAGGATCGCGACGAGCGTCTTGCCTTCGCCGGTCTTCATTTCGGCGATGCGGCCCTGGTGCAGCACGATGCCGCCCACGACCTGCACCCGGTACGGACGCATGCCGAGCACGCGGTCAGCTGCCTCCCGGCAGACGGCGAACGCCTCCGGCAGCAGCGCGTCGAGCGTCTCACCGGATGCGTAGCGATCCTTGAATTCCTGCGTCTTCGCGCGAAGCTCCTGATCGGTCAGCTTTTTATACGGCTCCTCGAGCGCCATGACGGCCTCGACCTGCGGCTCGAGCTTTTTGACCTCTCGCTCAGAGCGGGTGCCGAATAGTTTTGTAAACAGTCCCATGGTAAAAACCCTTTCTGCGCCGCGCGGTACGCGCGGCGGTACGTATTCTAAAGTGAGATTATACCACATATATGGCGGCAAAAAAAGAAGAAATTGTGAATTTCGGCGGCTTGATTTACCCGGAGGGGACTGGTAAAATGAGTTTGATTTTTATGGTATCGAGGTAATCTGCTATGGCTATCCGTCTTGTGGCCGTCGATGTCGACGGCACGCTCGTCACTGCCGACCAGCGTGTTCTGCCGCGGGTGCAGGCCGCGGCGCAGCGTGCGCTGGAGCACGGCATTCAGCTCGTTCTGTGTACCGGACGCGCGCCGGGAGAGTGTTGGTACATTTTAGACGCGCTTCCGCAGATCCGCTACGCCGTCACGCAGACCGGCGCGATCGCGCAGGATCTGAAAACCGGCGAAACGCTCTACCACTGCCCGCTGTCCCCGGATGATGCGCGGCTGATCTATTCCCATGTGCGCCGGTACGACGGGCTTGTCAATTTCTTCTCCGGCGGCATTGTGTATAACTCCAAAGAGCAGATGGCGCGCTTTGAGCGCTATTATCCCGCCGACTTCCGGTGGCTGTTTGAGCAGTCGCATGAATTTGTCGACGATCTGGACGCCATGGTCGCCGGTTGGGGTAAACCCGTAGAAAAGCTCTATGTGCCGTTTTCCAGTCAGGAAGAGTGTGAAAGGGCCATGGCCGATCTGACAAAGCTGCCGTATTTCGTGACAGGCGCGGGCTACGTTGATCTGGAGGTCATGAACCCGAACACCAGCAAGGGCATTGCGCTTGCTGCGCTGTGCAAAAAACTCGGCATCCCGCGCGAGCAGGTCATGGCCATCGGCGACAGCGGCAACGACGCGGCCATGCTCGACTTTGCGGGCGTCGGCG